>Ga0065711_1006593_pt1 | contig 16885 bp, 17 predicted proteins | sample Hoacrofraction12_FD_59098 | JGI IMG/M metagenome (GOLD analysis project Ga0065711, IMG submission 59098) | Hoatzin crop microbial communities from Cojedes, Venezuela - Epithelial fraction 12 v2 (version 2) | ecosystem: Host-associated > Birds > Digestive system > Esophagus > Crop | place... | reverse complement strand
AGGGTGACGGAGCACTGGCACAGGCTGCCCAGGGAGGTTGTGGAGTCTCCTTCTCTGGAGATATTCAAGACCCGCCTGGACAAGGTCCTGTGCAGTCTACTGTAGGTGACCCTGCTTTGGCAGGAGGGTTGGACTAGATGACCCACAGAGGTGCCTTCCAACCCCTACCATTCTGTGATTCTGTGATTCTGTGAAAATATTCAAATTTAGCAAGATTTGTTTATGAATTCAGTTGGACAACAAAGCAGTGTCTTTAGATTGCAGTTCTGGGCCCTCACACATGACTTCAGTAAGTTAAAAATCAAATATCAATCAGCTGTAAAGAATGGGATATATAGGAGGCCAGATTAGATGGTGTAGTAGTAAGCATCCTGGAGGATTAAATTTAAGGATTAATGTACTCCATTCCAGAGCCTGTGAATATAGATGTAAACATTTTCCAGGATATTAGATCATACAGGGACAAGGAGAGGCCCTGGCGCCCTCCACTCATTAAGCAGACAGGTAGGACAGTCCTGGAGTGCCTCCAGGCTCTGTTCTTCCTTCAAGCAAAGAATATGTTGAGAATCTGTAAAAAAAAAAAAATATTTTCACACTATGCTATTTCTACTGAAATGTCTTTTGGAAACATGTTTCTCATGGTTTCTTGAAGTTTTTTCATTATGAAGGTGTCTGCTAGGGTAGAGAGAGGGAGCCATTTCACATACTTTGGTATGGAAGTAAAGAGAGATTGCCAGAATTTCCAGCTACGAATATTTTTGGAGTACTTTGCATTCTCTCTCCAAGAAGAAACAGCACATGACTGTGCTCAGCGGATAATTACAGCTTCTCTGTGTAAAGACTGCCCTTCCCTTCTGCAAGTCCATTCTGGGCGCAAAGGTCTTCAGTCCAAGCCTGGAGATTGTATAAGAGCTTGGGATTGTTTTCTTGCAGGTACTTGAATTGCACCTTTTATCTAAAAGGGTGAGAATCTCGCTAATTAAATCCTATCACTTTTTATAACTGGGGACAAAATCTTGGCAGGACACAGGCATGTGGAATGATTCTGGGTTTTAAGATCATTGCCAGGCAAAGGGCTACTTCTACCTGTGTTTAAAAGAAATACACCACACAGTGAGGAAGCTATTTCATTAGGCTGTCTTGTGTGTTGGCTGTGAAGTCTAATAGGCTTATTAGCTTTTCAGTCAACAGCAGCACGAACAGGGGATCTCTTCTCTCACCAACCAGCTCTTTGCACTGCAGTTTATGAAAATGCATTATGGCAAAAACCGCTACCATGCTATTAAATTTGGGATTGCAGGTCACTAATACGGGAACAGATGTGTGCACACACACATACACACACACACACACAGAGTACAACCATATCAGCCTTATTTCCCTTTAGAGGATGGCTTCAGTAGAAGTTAACTACTTAATGAATTTGCCTAACTGGAAAAATGACACTCTACAGTATGGATAAAAACCTACAGAATATAGGAATTGACTGGAATGATATCAGGCCAACCCAAGGACTCCACTGAGAATAATGTCACACTAAAGTCCATCATCTGTAGCATTTTTTTGTGTTCCAGATCTGTCACTACTGAATACACCACAGATTAGTTGAGAGGATTCAATGATATATTTTTTGGAGAGGGGGAAAAAAACCGATGGAGAATTGGCACAGTTTTGTCGAGATTTTCCATACCTCTGTACCTCATGGAACTCGCAATAGTGCATTATAAGTACACTGTAAGTCTTCTTGCTTTGGAGGTGGTTGCTTACAGTGCACTGCAAAAAGGGGCCCAAAAGTCAGAGCCTAGGTACTATTACCCTCAACATCATCTTCATTACCATTTTCCAAGAGAAGATGAAATTAGGAAAAATGTGAATTGTTTTTAGTGCTGCTCCTAACAATAAAAATAGTGTTCTGCAAAAGCAATATCCACATCCCATCTACTGCTCAGCCTTCCTGAAAGACACTGCAATTGTGGGCTAGAGGCGAGCAGTAACGCACTTGGCCCTTCAACTTGGAGCAATTCAAAATACCAGATACTGCTCTTCGAAGTCAGCAGAAATTGCTTGTACCAGCTGTTCTTATCTATCCGAAAGAGAACACAGCATTCCCTGAATCTTGTTCCTTTCTGATGACTATTTCACATGTATTTTTCACTCATTTGCAAACATGGTGAGTGCATAACCCTGGAGACTGAAGTGATCAGTTTGTCTGCACAGAGCATGAGCAACAGCAGGCAACTTTGCTGCATTGGCACTACCGTGGCATTTTAAAGCACCACCACCGGGAGCAAGAGTTTAGTCTTTGCTAGCATGCCTTTCAGAACATGTTATAGAATCCCATTCACTCTTTTTCAAATCACTTAGCAGTATGGAACCAAACCTGAAAGGAGACAGCAGAAGAAACTGTCTAGAGACCCAGGGGACTGTGGAGAGTTTGCTGAAACTCATAAGACCACTGGATCTGGTGAAACTAAACGTGAAGGTAAGAACCTGCAGAGACACACTAGGCTGGGGAGAGCAGGGAAGAGCACTATTTTATGTGCCCTGTCTGATCTAATCACTTTGAGGCGTCTTTATGGACAAAGTTATCTTTCCAGTTCCAGGAAAACCTGAATCTCTGAGGATTAAAATCTTTCAAATTTTGAGAGGACCTTTCGTTAAAGAAAAACCACCTCAAAGCTCAAGACAAGTCGGGATCCCGACGCACCATCCCAGTATGTTTACAATTTGCATTACATGGCAAGAGAAAACAGACTTTTAGGGAGTGGAGGGGATTTGTTCAAAATCAGAGAGCAGACCAGTCCTGGGGCCAAGGGCAAATAAAGCCTTCTGGCTTCCAGGCAGGGTCTCTCTCTTCTGGCCTTAGACAGTCTCTGGTCTTTGACCAGAGCAGTTGTATCAAAATCCTGCTACATCTGCAAAATGATTTACAGTTGTCTCAGGTGTGGCCCAGTGTTTCTAAAATTATATCTTTAAGAAAGACTTAAAATCTAAGTGGGTAAATAAGATACTGATGAGCCTGCACTTTACAAAATCTGACTTGCAGGTCAAAACCCACCTGTAATAATTTCATCCCACCAGATGTTCACGTAGTCATCCCGGTCCATCCTCGACTGCTCATGGTAAAATCCCAAAGCATGCAGGATCTCATGTTCAACAGTTGCTCTGTAGTCACACCCTGACCCAATAGAGAGGTTCTGTCCAGTCTGCTGGTCCCCCACCATGGACCAACACCTGAGAAAGAGAGAGATCTTACTGTCTGTTAAGTAGAGTTTTCTTCTCTGTATTTAAGTTCTCAGTCTCCTCACTGGATTTAAAGTAGTATCAAAACAAGTTTAAATATAAAAGGACCAACAGATATCATTATTTAGGTGCTGACCAAGTGCCTTGATTCTTTATGGATACCTAGCTCTGAAAGCAATCTGAGCCCCAGAAACATACTGGCTACCACTTGCATAAGGCCAGTTCTTTAGATCTCCTGTGTTAGACAAGCTGACCTCCGATTTTTGAGATCCACAGAAGTGTAGTCCTATATCAGCTGCCATTTTGCTAAGAAATATGCCAAGAATCATAGAAACAGTAAACTCCTCAAGACAGACTGAGCTTTTTTGCACTCACTTGGGCTAGAGAAAGGATCTAGGAGGATTTAGAACAGCAGCATTTGGTCCTTTTTAACAGCAACTAACTAATGCGTTGGCCATAGGTGTGAAAATATGATTTTCTGTGAAGGCCAAGTTCCTTATCCATGTCTCAGCAGAAGCTAATCATGATTGAGGAGGAAAGGAGCTCCTCAGCCAATTCACTGGGATCTTTTTGGGGTAGCCTGAGGGTGATGTGAGAGGCAGCTGCTAAAGAGCTTCTGCCTGGGTTGTAGCTTCTTTTGCACATCACAAAGCAGTGTCAGGTCAAGCTTATTGAAGGAGCTCTGAACACAGTAATGTAGGTACTGAAAACAAAGAGCTTGAGCTTATGGTCTCTTGAATAGCTGCTACCAGGGAGTTTCCAGTACCAGGCTCTTCAGCACCAACTTGTCGAAAATCATGGTGCTTGCAGTCTTCTAAGAGAAGTGTCATACGACATATTACCCAAGAAAGAGCTGAGGGTAGATATATCAGTGCCTATAGGTCTTGATGAATTTCTAGCAGAACAAGAAATACTCATAGCTGATACAGTGAGACAACTTTTGTGCATTTCTAGATGTTCTTTCAAAACATGTTTAGATGTAGGAAATAAAAAAAATCTTTCCAGTTCTGGAAAATCTGAATCTCTGAGTATAAAACCCTTTCAGATTTTGAAAGAACCTTTTATTAAAGAAGATCCACATCAAAACAACAGAAATATTAGAATAAACTGGCTTTCCACAGCTTATTTTGCCCTGTTTTCCAAAGATTTCAAAACCTAAACTCTGGCTATTCACATTCTTGGTAAGTTAAGAGGATGTACATGGGGGCTGTTTCACCCACCACTGAAAAGGCAAATATGACAAAGTAGGATAGTAGAAGCAGTTGACGAAAACCTGGTGGTTCTGGGATTCATCTTCTCAAAGAGTAACCATCAGAACATCAGATGCCCATTCCAAGTTCACCACCTGAACATCCTCTGCAGTCAGAAGAGGGAGGCAACTGGTTCCAAGCTCTGTGTCTAAGAAGGTAAGATGGGTTGCTTTCTTGGTGTCCCCTTTTTCTCTGCTGACAAACTTAGGCTAAACTTCTAGACTGCTGAAGTCAGATGGAATGAATTCCCAGCTTATTCTACACAGCAAAACTAAACAGAAATTGATATAAACCTTACCCACTTTCTTTTATAAAGAATATGTAGGATCTCTCTCCTTCATATGGCTTGAAATCAATGCAAGACTTAAGACGGAACATTTCAAATGCCTGGAGAATGACTCCTTTGGCATTCAGATCTGGAAAACATGCATCAGGAAAGCACTTTTAACAGACTGCAAGTCATTCACCCTGGAGAGGTAAGGTATGCACACAAATATACTCATGAGACCAAAAGAAAAATGATTGAAAAGAAAAATTATTGGATTTAATTTAATTGTGTTTTTTTATGATAGCTGTAGAAGGAAAAAAATGGATTTGATATAAAGGAGTAATTTAGATATTAGTGAATTTTAATATGAGAGAACCAGTTCTGAGCAAGGCAAATTTTTTTATCACAGTGTCTCCAGTGCAAATAAGGATTGGAGCTAAAATCTGAATAAAGTGTCTACATTACCTAGGTTATCACTCAGAATATAGGGAACAGGGAACTTCCATCTGTAAGTCTCATTTCTGAGGGCATTTCGCTGCTTTTGCTGAAAAGTGAATTAACAGCTGGTGATGCATCTGCTGTGGGGACATGGGCTGATTTGTACCAGCTAGGACAAGTGATAGACATAAAGTTTTTAATTACTTACAGGGAGAAAGATATCACCCTGAAAGAGGTCCAGTCCAGCAGCTGAAAAGTAATTTCATGAAAGATAAGGTAAATGAAATATCAAACGTATTTCACCTTATAAATCATACTGAGCCTTGGTAACTACGGTAAATGTCCTTGGGCATTTACAGAAAATAAAGAAGGACTGGCCTCTTTACACTGAAACATAAGGACAGGCGTAAAAGTAACAGTAGTTTCTGCTCAATATTTATTACTCATCAATGTCTGCATTTTTGGTGGCAGAAATCTGGTGACCACCATTATCCATGTCTAGTTTGATAGCCTCTTGCTTGCCATCAGGCAGTCGCAACAGTCACACAATGAGGTAGTGTTGTAGAGAAGCAGAGTAATAATGAGCAGTGCATCAGGAAGAACAGTGTATGGTGAACCATCAAAGGATATATGGAAATTTGCATTACAAGAAATAAAAACAAACAGAGAAAGACAGTACAGTGTGTTGTGTCATTTCCATTTCATTTCTTTACCACTTATACAGAAGCTCAATAAAGATCTAATAAAGATCTAATAAACATCAACATTAATCAATAAACAACCGCTTTTACAGTCCTAGGATAGATTGATGTGTCATAGCCAGAGGGAGGTAGTTCAGAGCTCACTTAACTATAATTCTCTTATTACCATGAGCTACCTGAACATTAGTCACACACAATACTGAAAATTCAGCATTTTTTCCCAATTTATCAAGCCTTATGAGAATTTAGACATGAACTCACCTGAGTTTATGTCTGGAATGTCTTTGATTATCTCACCAGCGTCAGCATCTGCTGCTGCAAGACAGACAAAACATTGTGTGTTCAGACGTGGTGTCACACATCAAGGAAAAGAAAATGCTTCAGAACTCAAAAGAGTTCACAGACCACTTACCAGCTTCACTTGAGACGTGCCCTACCTGAAAGAGAATAAAACATCAGCAGTACAAGGACTGAGCTGTCTCTGGATGGAGACGAGCATGTAGAAATCGGGTTTGTACTTACAGAGACTGGAGTGCCATACACACAACAGAACAGAAGCGCTAAGCAGAGCGAGAAGGTGCTGGAGTACATTTTTGCAATGCAGAAAGAAGCCGATCCCTCTCATCTCTTGCAATATATAGGGCACGCTGCTGAGCTTTCCACGGAACATCAGCCAACCAGCTTTGAAATTTCCACCTTCACAACATTATCATAACAACCAGATTTACCTCCTAAATGGTGCGTGATGGCATTGTTGTTATCAATTACCTAAGTCCACTTTGGAGGAATGTTACAGAGAGGAATGCAATAACTTAATGTCTTCAGTGCAGCTGGTGAAAGGCCCACCCAGACTTCTTGCAAGATCTCAATCTGCCCGAAAGTTGCTGACTGTGCTGCTTATCTGTCAGCATTATGATCTCAAGTGCAGAGGAGGAAAGTCACTTGCTTAAGCAGAATTATTTAGAGTTTATAGCACTCCAGTGACATTAGAATTTGACCCAGCGCTTTTTTCAATTAATAATTAACATCACATTGTAAAGATTAGAGATGAGATATGATTATGAATGCTGTGACAGTGTTTTCCCACAGCTGATCCCATCCCAGGACTGATGCCCCAGTGCACAACATAGAATCACAGAATCTAAGAATCATAGAGTCATAGTCATAGGTTGGAATAGACCTGCGACCATTTGCCTTCAGAGGCGGTCACATACATCAGTAGATCCCTGGCCTTCCATCTTGATACTCCTTTCTTTTCTTGTCGGTTTCTGAGATGGCAGACTCTTGTCCTGCACTTTGCTGCCTTCTTTCTCAGGGATCATGGGTCAGGGAGGGCACGTGGGCTGACTGAGCCAAGGCTCCAGGGAGCTGTAGATCTCCCCCAGGTCCCACATCATACCTAGTATGACACACTACTAGTAAAAGAGAAGCATGCCTCAAGATAAAGGTTCTTTTTACAGACAAGCAAACAGCATCAAAAGACGGCACAAAGGCCAAGATTTGCAGGTGTGTATCAGTGGATGTGAGAAAATGACAAAAAACTGAAGCAAGATCAGAGCAGTCTGAAACACACTTGGTTTTTAGTCCCCTTAACTTAAAAATTACCCAAGAAACTCAAGAGGATGTCTATACATAAGTCATTCTGCAGGCATATATTTGAGTTTGCAGAGGACAATGGTTATGCAGCCATCTCATGTTATACTAATGCAACTTAATATATTCATTCAGCACCTTGCACAACGTATACATCCCCAAATGCATCCTGTATTCAGTTCATGTGGCAAGGTTTTGGTAGCAAGGGGACTGCAGGGGTGGCTTGTGTGAGAAGACACCAGAAGTTGCCCCGTCTCAGACAGAGCCTGTTTCAGCTGGTTCTGAGATGGACCTGCTGTCAGCCAAAGCTGAGCCTGTTGATGATGTTAGTAGCACCTCTGTGATAACATTATTTGAGAAAGGAGAAAAACTGCTGTGGAAAATCAGCCGAAGAGAGGCGTGAGAATATGTGAGAGAAACGACTCTGAAGGCTCCAAGGTCAGTGAAGAAGGAGGGGGAGGAGATGCTCCAGGTGCCAGAGCAGAGGTTCCTCTGCAGCCCATGGAGAAGACCATGGTGAGGCAGACTGTGCCCCTGCAGCCCACGGAGGTCCATGATGGAGCAGATATCCACCTGCAGCCCATGAAGGACCCCACACCAAAGCAGGTGGATGTGCCTCAAAGGAAGTCATGACCCCATGGAGAGCCTACGCTGAAGCAGGCTCCTAGCAGGATCTGTGACCCTGTGTGGTCCATGCTACACTGGAGCAGTCTGTTCCCGAAGGACTGCACCCTCTGGAAAGGACCCACACTGGACAAGTTCATAAAGAACTACAGTCTGTGGGAAGGACTCATGATGAGAAGTTTATGCAGGACTGTCTCCCGTGAGTGGGACCCCGTGCTGGAGCAGGGGAAGAGAGTGAGTAGGAAGGAGCAGCAGTAAAGAACTGGCTGTAACCCCTATACCTTGTGCCCCTGCACTGCTTGGGAGGAGGAGGTAGAGAAAAGGGGAGCAAAGTCAAGCCTGGGAAGAAGGGAGGAATGGGGAGAAGGTGGTTTTGGATTTGTTCTTATTTCTCTTTATCCTAGTCTGTTGGAATGGCAACAAATTAAATTAATATCCCTAAGCCATGACAGTAATTAGTAAGTGATCTCTCTGTCCTGATCTCAGTCTACGAGCTTTTCATCATATTTTTCTCCCCCCGTCCTTCTGATGGAGGGGGAGTGATGGACGGTCTTGGTGGGCACCTGGTGGCCAGCCAAGGTCAACCCACCACAAGATCCAAACCAATTCCCATTCTGCTTTCGTGAAAACTTCCCAATAGTGTTGCACTGGGTCCAGACACAGATGAAGGCAAGGAAGCATGCTATTCTTTTAGCAGTGACCTAACAAGCTGAATACTGTGGAGTGAGGGTTATCAAACACTGGGCTTGAAGAAGTGGTGGTGGCCATGGGGAGAAAAGGGAAGTCTTGGAACAGGAACTTGGAAAGTCAAGCTTGTGGCTGGGGAAGGCTGGATGGAGAGATTGCAGAACATAAGAGCTGGGAAGTAAGCATTGCCATCAGCAAAGATAAACAAAAAGATGAAACACGGGAAGAAACAAGATTATATAATTAAGAGAAGAACTTTGCCACTTGGGCCAAAATGATCTTCGGGGAAGTTATGGGTTTATTCTCTTAAAACTATCAGGGAAGCTTAGTTCAAATTCTTAAAATACAGAAAGCACAAGAATACAGGTTTTTTAGTGAAGTAATATATTTTACCTGTCATGTATGCCTGTTCACTCTTGTAGTGAAGAGATTGAGAGCACAAGGAGGGACTGGGACTTCAGATGTAATCAAAGGGGTGAGATCTGCAAGAAAAGAAAAAAACAGTCATTAATTTAATACATGGAATATATAGTACAGTTATATTGTTTATTTTGGAATGACTTTCAGGAAGATTTGAGGGGCAAGAAACAAAGCAACAATAATTTATCCAAATATCTCCAGAGGCTGCACCAGTACCCAGCGAAGGAGGTGGAAGGGGAAACTGGAAGGGGAGAGAGCTGCAGGCATGCATGGAGCTCCAGTCTGCAGCTTTCTCAATCCCAGCAGGGGATCCTGGGATAACTGAGCTGGAGGGAGACTGGGTCAAGAGACAGAAAAGGGCTGGGGTCAGAGGGGATCTGAAACAGAGCTGGCAGGTGAGGGGGGAGGGTGGAAAGGCCTGTGGGGAAGTGGGGGGGTGTGAGGCAGATACTCAGTGGTTATGCAGAGACAACCTCCAACTTTCATCAGGGGGCAATGTAACACTGACCCTGAGTTTTCACGCACCCTGCTGTCAAAATGAATATTCAAATGTAGAGACTGGAACCTTTTCAATGTGACTGGAACCTTTTCAGTGTGACCTTATTAGTTCTACTGTCTAGAAACAAAGATGAACCAGTCTCTGTCTGGTGACTAAATGCAGTCTCTTAACAGGTCTTTCAATTTCTCAACTACAATTTCACCTAGTAGCTGCAAATCTTTTGGGGACCACTGGCACCCATCTGACACAGCAGGACTAAATTTCCCCCAGTGAGCTACTCTTGGTACAAAGTGTTGTCAGGGAAAGCACAAAGAGGCCTCAGCTGCTTTTCTTATTGCTAAAGCAGACTTGGAAGCACTGCCGAATGCCCTACATAACCTGCAGAAAAGCTGGACCATCGGTACACCAGAAAAGTAGAGTGCTCTTTGCATTTTTATTAGACAGCACAACAGTCCTGGTTAAGTGTTCACGGGTGCACCTTTCCCACCTTGCAAAAGTTCTTGCCATTTCAAAAGTTTCTCCATTCTCTGCTGGAATGAAAACAAGAACTTTCTTTTTTTTTTTTTTTTTATGAAAAGCAAAGGAGAAATCCTCCTGCTGGGAGAGTTCACAGCCTGGTGTTCACAGCCCTCGGTCTCGCAGAGTGAGTCTGGATTATCACAGCGTACTCTCAACTGTCCTTTCCTATCTGAGCCAAGTGCTCCAACCCCTGTACTAGGGTCAGGTCTGGTTTAGTGATTGTTTACTTACACAAAGTGTTACCACTTTCCAGGCACTGACATTTTCCAATGGAAACTCACTTCAGAAGGGTGATAGGATTCATCTCACCCACTGGTAGTCATCAGGGATGGATTCCTCTGCAGCCGGTGGAGACCAGCACATCAGAAGAGCAGTTCATCACAACTATAATTGAATGGGATCAAATTCTCGCCACAGGTACCCATTGCTCTCTGTTTTGGTCTGGCCTGGATAAATGCCAGGTGCCCATCAAACCAGCTCTATCACTCCCCTCCTCAACTGGACAGGGAAGAGGAGATCAGATGCAAGGCTTGAGGGTCGAGGTAAGGACAGGGGCAGATCACTCACTAATTACCATCACTGACAAAGCAGACTGAACTAGGGGAGAAAAGGGAGTGTAATTCATCACCAATCAAATCAGAGGAGGATAATGAGAAAATAAAACCAGATCTTAAAACACCTTCCCCCCACACCTTCCCTTCTTCCCGGGCTCAACTTCATTCCTATTTCTCTACCTCCTCCCTCCCAGCAGTGCAGAGAGACAGGGGAATGGGGGTTGATGTCAGTTCATCACGCATTGTCTCTGCCAATCCTTGTCCCTCAGGGCAAGACTCCTCACAGTCTTCCCCTGCTCCAGCATGAAGGTCCCTCTCACGGGAGACAGTTCTCCACAAACTTCTCCAGTGTGAGTCCTTCCCACGGGCTGCAGCTTTTCACGAACTGCCCCAGCGTGGCTCCTTCCCACGGGGTGCAGTCCTTCAGGAACAGGCTGCTCCAGCGTGGGTCCCCCATGGGGTCACAAACCCTGCCAGCAAACCTGCCCCAGCATGGGCTCCTCTCTCCTTGGGTCCGCAGGTCCTGGCAGGACCCTGCTCCAGTGTGGGCTCACCACGGGGTCACAGCTTCCTTCAGGCATCCACCTGCTCCGGCATGGGGTCCCTTCCATGAGCTACAGGTGGATCTCTGCTCCACCGTGGACCTCCATGGACTGCAGAGGGACAACCTGCCTTACCATGGTCTTCAGCACGAGCTGCAAGGGAAGACTCTGCTCTGGCATCTCGAGCACCTCCTCCCCCCTCCTTCTTCACTGACCTTGGTGTCTGCAGAGTTGTTTCACATCGTCTCACTCCTCTCTTTCATCTGCCCTCCTACCACAATTTTTTTCCCTGCTTAACTTTGTTATCACAGAGGTGCTACCACCGTCACTGATTGGCTTGGCCTTGGCCAGCGGTGGGTCTGTCTTAGAGCCAGCTGGCGCTGGCTTTATCAGACACGGGGGAAGCTTCTCGCAGCTTCTCACAGAAGCCATCCCCATAACCCCCGCACTACCAAAACCTTGCCATGCAAACCCATGACACTCTCAAATGACCCACCAGAGAGACTAGAAAGTTCATTCTTGGACACTTAACATGAGGCAAGATGAACACAGCCATCTGACATGTGGCTGTCACAGAGAATGGGCACTTGCAATGCCTTTGGCCTGCTCAGAGGGAAACCTGCCTGTCGGGCTGCCCTCTGCACAGGACAGCTCTTTTCCTCCTCCTTCCCCTTCATTGCCACCACACGGTCCTGACAAAAACTGCAACCTCAGGAGAGAATCTTTGGATCAAAACCTCCTTCTGCCAGTTTTTCAAGGTTCAAAAAGAGCCTCTTCATTTTCAAATTGCAGTTTTCTTCAGTCAGAAATTTTATAGACGTGGTGGCAAATAGGAACACCATTAAGGAGACTGATCTTGAAGACATGGAACTATAATCTGTCCTGAAAAACTGATTTTCAGGGACCAGCTCATCCACAGCATTTTGTACTGGGTATTCAAAAATCCAGGCACTTCAAATCACTAGGCAATTATACACCTTGTTCCTGAAACAGATGACTCTGTAGATGTTTGTTCATCACCCTCATCTTTTGTGCTTTCCTCATGAACAGAAGAGTATGTACCTGATCTGTTCCAGTGGGCATTCTGCTGATATAGTACCGAACCTTCAAAATTGGCAAAGATGAAAAGACTGTCATTTTTTTCCAGTGCAGCTCCCTGTGGGTCAGGAATGTATTGCAGCCAACACCTGGGCTCATGGAGCAGCTGCAGAAAGAACAAAAACTTCCAGTGATAGATGTTTTTTCCCACAGCAGGGTGTCATTTCTGCCTGTTACGCAAAAATATAGAAGTAATTAAAGCTGATATCCTGTCAGCCCAGTAATGTTACGTGCAGAGCAAATCTAGTCTAGTCTCTTGGCTTTCAACAATGTGCTCCAACTTGAGCAAACCTCTGCATTTCTATTTTTCTCCCTAGTGCAGACTTACCATATACTAGCTGGTTTGGGTCTGTAGTAAAGCTAAGGACATGCTGTGGATTACATCACGGTCTTCATTCAAAAAAGACAAGACAACTTACCTGTGTCTGGCTGGCCATTCAAGAAAGCCATTGTTCGGACTGCTGCAGAGATGGAAAGTAATTCTCGTGTAATCCATGTAAGGCGATGAATATTTTCCATGAGGATACAGCTGCAAAGCAAAGGCATAGCCTTCGGAGCTGCAAAATACAGGGCTTATGATATTATCAACTTTTGCAGTACTGTTAAAAAGGGTTGTGAAGTTTCTGATGTGCCAGACATTGGTGGGGCAGTTTGTCTCTGTCAGGCTGGTGCCATCGGTAGCAATCCCACTGGCAGACTTGGCTGGATGTCCTCTGATGCCCTGAAACCCATACCGGAATTTGGTTTGGACACTGAAGGGAATGATGGCCAATTTCCAGTGATGTTCTCTGTCAGCTGAAGAGGGAAATAAATGTATGTGAGAATAGAAAGTCCAGGACACAATCCCAAATCAAGCAGTGTCTTCCTCAAGTGTTCTGTGACCTGTTTCTTTGGATGATGATTGATGCTCTGCACCCTAGCTAATCTGGGAACAGTCTTAAGGAATCTGACTCTGAGTCCAACTCTGTTCTCATGGGCACTAACTCTGGAGTTCCTCAACTGAAGCAAATCAAGGCTAGATTTACACTGGGCACTTCAGCAAACTTTTATACAATAAACTACACCAGTGTTGTCTCGCGTTAAAATTTGCCAACACTTCAGATATGAAAACACACTTTCACTCACCTGTAATAGTGCACAGCTTTTCCATTCGTCTAACATTCCCAGTTCCATCATCTTTCTTAACCCAGATAACTAGCTTATCCTGTGGACTTCCATTTAACGTGTAGAAAAATTGAACCATTTTTTGTTCCTCCTGGGATAAAGGACGCGAGGTTCCAGAAGCGTTGGCTGACCAGCATGCCCAGTTTTTGTATCTAAGTGCATGAAATAGCCTCTATCTGTGAAGCACAAAGCAGTGATGTGATAAAAGTTTTTGATCCATTCAGGAACGAAACGCCAGTGCTAAATAAGCTTTAGTGTAGTTTCCATTTGCCCGAGTTAGAAAGTTATTTTCAAAGTTAAAAAAAAAAAATTCAATAGCAAAGAATTGTCTCTGCATTGTAAATCAATATTAAAATGAAAATGCATTGAAATATGGCTAGCAAACCAGTGTTCGGTTGCTTACATAAGGGACACAATGGGTTGCATTCTTCAGAAATTAAGTACGAATCATACATGTGCCAATACGTTCATGTGCAAATGTAAGTGGGACTTGGGCAGGAATTTTTCTGAAGACAAACTAGGAAAGTATTAGAAGGGTCTTGTTAGGTCAAGGCCTCCAGCCTTCTGCTTTGCCTGGAAACCATGTGCTGTAAGCCTTTTATCAATAGATCAGACTCCCCTGTGAAAGTAGCTGAAGCCATTTTTGCCTTAACCCTGGTATGGGTAATAAATTTGTTAACTTCCAGCCCAATTACTTTGTATCAGCTCATGCCCTCTCATGCTAATGTGTTTGAAATAACTATTTCCTTTCTTCCATAGCTGGTCTGCAGTTCTACCTGTGGGCCAGAGCGATACCTCCTCTGAGTCTTCAATCCTCCTGGTTACAAAGGCTGACCGCTTGCACCCTCCTCATCTGCATCAGCCCCATTCTGTACACTCGGATCTTAAACGAGCTTCTTGAAGACACCTGAGCAAGTGCATCAGCTTCACCCAATAGCCCCAGTGCATCCCCTCTCTATAGGAAGTGTCTCTTCTGACTGCGAGGATGTTTTCAAAATGCATCACATTGGGGGTTTCCAAATACCCTGTGGCTGCATCTACAGGTTTGCACTTTTCTCTCTGGGAGCCAACTGATGCAAATAGCAGAAACCATATAGAGAACAATGGCTCTGAAATTGCCATCTGATGCCACACTGAGCTCCACTGTTGCTTCCAGCTGCACGCCTGGGCTTGGATGTGCTCCCATAGGCATTGCTGGCCTCCTGCAGTAAGTTCCCCCTACAGACACCCAGCAAAGTTGCTTATTTCCAATAACAGCTGACTCCTTTGCTCTCAGGAAACTTGTGAAGGCTGACTGCATAGGTTTTAAAGATTTTTCTTCCCCCTCCTTGACGAAGAGCAGTTAATTGTCTGTTACTGGCCAGGAGAGGCAGGAAGCCGCTGTCAGCTCCCCAGCCACATGCTCTGTCACACATTCAGAGCCTTCACAGTGTCAGCAAACCGCACATCCCGCAAACCGCAAGCAAACAGCCCATCAAGCAACAGCCAAACACACTTGCTCCTCTAGAAACAACAAATTGCCAACGATGGGACCTAAACAGCCTTCCTGCTCATTTTGCGCCCCTCTCAGAGGGTCTTCCAAGTGTGTTATGCTTTTCACCAGACGCACATCTGCCATCTCGAACCCCATGTGTGATAAGAACAGGAGCAGCCCCTTGCCCTGCCTGTTACGTGCCTGCTCTCCTCCTCGTTGCCCACAGATTTGGTATAGCCACAGGATCCCCAGACTGTAACCAAACGCAGCATTAGGAAGCAAACATGGTCTGTTACTGCCAAAAGCTATCTCATGCTCTCTCCTCTCTGGGAACAAGTTCCATAGCAATGGGTTTCTTTTCTAGTGAGTATTTTTTTCCTCTCCTGTACCATGAGACACTTTTGTGACTAACCACCACTGGTGCTTTGGGATGCAGATGTGACTGACCGTGACTAACTGTACGCAGACCAGCTGCATTTCTTTCGACTTTCAAAAGACGTGTTTGCTAGAGGATTTTTGGACTGTCTATGTGATACTCCTCTGCAGTGTTTACTTTTCTCCCCACTGCCTCTGAAAACAACAGACCCTACTGAACTCCTGTGTCCTGGAAGCAATCAAAATACTGCAGAAATTAATCCACTCATATTTGTTCAATATATCTTTCAATCAGTGCAGGGAGGGCCAAACCCTCAATCAAAAGAACCCCATGCAACACTCTCCTGGGAAGAGAGGAAATCACTGTGGGTTTGCTTCTCAGGTAATCCTTCAGTCTCCCTGTATGGTGCGGCTTGAGCAAACTTTTAATTAGAAGCAGCTACACCCTCCTGATATGGCTCTGCATCGCACAGCACCCCCTGCCTCAAAGAAATCTTCTGAGGGTGGTTTCCTCCTGCTCCATGACACATTGCTGAAGCTCAGCTTCCTATTTTGATGATCCTGGACTGGTTTCAATGTCAGCATTTGTCTGCAAAGAAGATTTGTGTGTTGTAATACTTGCTTACGCATATCCTTCTGTGGGGATGCCTCAGGAGAACTCCTGTGCAAAAGGAAAGTGCCTTTCACCTTCAGCATTAAAAAAAATTAGAAAATGCCTCAAAATACTGTAACATATGCATGAAAGGAGGAGAGCCTCACCTGACTCAATTCTAAGGAGTTTCATCAAAGTCATTTGTGCAATATGGTAGACCTCCCTTCATTTTAATGGAGCTACCAGCAATATACAGCAGCAAAATCTCAGTCATTTCTTCATGAGATATTACAACGTAGGGAGGAGATTTAAACAGGAGTTAAACATTTCAAATCAAAATTATTAGCCTTTCTATCTGAAAATTCAAGAGTCATGTTTAGCATCAGATATACAGTGACCACATTAATAGAAGGGTATTTTTAATGACTTATTTGTCTCTGTATATCTTCATTCTCACATCTCAGAAAAGCATGGGTAAAGTCTAACGACCGTCTGAAACTACACCTNTTACCTGCATGGTTTCCCATCAAAGTATGGTCTTCATCTCCTGGTTTGCCCAATGTATGCTCCCAGTCAGCACCATCTTGCCCGCCTTGCACCAACCCCACAGATATTGGATGTATTTAGAAGAGCACTGATCCAAGAAGGTGAGGCTCGAAGCTGACAGGAATAGAGTAACATGTTTTACCATGTCACAGAATCACAGAATCACAGAATAGTAGGGGCTGGAAGGCACCTCTGTGGGTCATCTAGTCCAACCCTCCTGCCCAAGCAGGGTCACCTACAGCAGGCTGCACAGGACCTTGTCCAGGCGGGTCTTGAATATCTCCAGAGAAGGAGACTC
>Ga0065711_1007029_pt1 | contig 16886 bp, 21 predicted proteins | sample Hoacrofraction12_FD_59098 | JGI IMG/M metagenome (GOLD analysis project Ga0065711, IMG submission 59098) | Hoatzin crop microbial communities from Cojedes, Venezuela - Epithelial fraction 12 v2 (version 2) | ecosystem: Host-associated > Birds > Digestive system > Esophagus > Crop | place... | reverse complement strand
TGAGGCCCCGCATCAGCCGCGGCGAGGCCTGGCAGCTGGTGCAGACGAACTGGTGCACAACCCTCGCGCCATGCGGGCTGCTGCGCGGCAGCTCGGTCGGCCAGCGCGCACCGGGTGCTCTTTGCCCTGGGCAGCCCCGAGCGGGTGGCGTGGGCTGGGGAGCTGGGGGACAGGGACCAGTTCTGGGCTCTGCTGGAGACGTGCTGTGGGATTTCCAGCGAGTTTTGTGCCTTTGTTTCCTCGCATCTCGTCCTGTCTGTTCTGGTTTTCATTTTGTCAGGACAGGATTATCAGGATTATCTCTCTCTCAAGAGCGAACTAAATTAAAAAAAGAAAGAGCTCTTCTCTCTTCACCCCAGTCTTTAAAGTAATTTTAAATTAAAATCTTCCCCAAAGTGTTGCCTCGCGTACAAACGGTCCTGGCCTTGAATCCTTGTGAGCAAGCAGTCTTTGTGTTACTGTTGAGGGTACCAGTTCGATCCGACAGCAACATTTTGCACGGATTCTGGGCGCAGGGACAGCTGGCAGAGCACTAGTTAGTTCCTGTTTTACACATGTGTTTCACTCCTCCAGTTTTGGAGCCGTTGCATCCAGTGTGTATCTCTGAAATGCCGGTGTGTGGAACAGCCGCCCCAAGACGTGGGGTTGTGTCCTCACCAAAGAGAGATGTGCTTTTACAGCGAGAGCCACCACACCTCTGCAGTGCTGTGGAATTCCAGCACAAGAGGGCATGGATCCTTCCTGAACCTCATGCGGGTAGCCAAGGTCGCTGCTGTATTTTCTAGTAGTGAAATGAATAAAAAAGCCCGTCTGGCTGTTTGAGAAGTTGAAACCCAAAATACGTAGGCTGCGTCTCCCCTTTGCCTTTGGAGACAGCTAACTTGAGCTTTCGCTCTTGGTTTTCGGAGAGGCCAGAGCCATGGTTTCTGGAGAGCCCTCAGTAAATGGAAGCTTTCCTTTTCAGAGCAGCGTAGTCCTGAGAGGTCTGCTGTGCCTTGGGAACACGCCGCTGACCTGCAGACCCCGTTACTTTCCATTTCAGAGGTTCTTCACCTTGGGTGAATGAAGAAATCGCAGAAGATTTCTGGGTGGGTTTATTCCTCAGCCAGAGCCACGCTGCCGGCGGTGCCAGCTGGAGGAAGAGGAGGGAGAGGAGGGGGCAGGCAGCCGGGCAGTGTGACCCTCGACCCTTGCAGCCGTGACAGCAGGTCGCTTGAGCCTGCCGTGAGGCCAGGCTGACGGCCTGTGGCTCCAGCAGCGCAGCCCCAGGCAGGGGCTTGCTGAGGGCCGTCTGACGCAGTAGCAGCACCTCTGTTTCGCCAGGGAACGGTTAACGACACCGCGTCCTGCGCCCCTGCGCTCTGCACCCCGCGGTTTGGTCGCCCCACGTCTGGCTCCGCTTCTCAGTCCTCTGGGACGGCCTCTCTGAGCACCCTTCTGCTTGCTTTGGGAGGGCTGTCTTTTTCATTAAGACTGAAAAACACAGATATTACAAGTCCACAGTAATTTTTAAAAAATTTTCTAATATTGTTTAACCAGCAGCTTTTCTTATACCATGCACTTATTTATTACCTGTGACAAAATATCTTTGTCCTCTTTTCCTCCTTGAGGTGCTTGAATCTAAGTACATTTCAGCATCTATGAATCTGTATAAATTAAAATAATAGCTAACAGATATTCCACCATCACTATAAACCAGATTTTTCTTACTGCAGTCATTCGGGGGAGGGTAGGAAAAGGAAATACATCAGAATGATTGGCGCATGAGAAACTAGTGCCAAGTCGGTGCCAGCACAAATTAGTGCAGCTTTTTCTCTGGAAAGCAATGGTGGCTGCGCTTAGCGCGTGCCGGGGCACGCCTGGTCTTGTCTCAACGGAGAGGTTCACATCCAGCGGCATCCCACGAGGAGCTGGCCCAGCCTGGGCAGGGGAGGTGTGGGGCAGACCCCGTGCATTGCGGGGGACTGCTGGAACAGACCTCTGGTGACAAACAAGCTGTGTCTCTGCCCACCTTCGTGTTTCACAGAGCTGCCAAAGAAGCACAGCCAGTCAACACACGGCGAGTTTAAAAAAAGGGAAAGGAGAAACCCAGCGTCAGGGTGTAACCGAACAACGGCAGGCCTGCTGTTTTGGTCAGAGCTCTTCGAGCCTTCCGACAGTCCCACGCCACTGCTGCAGCTCCCGCGAACGCAGCGCTTCCCCTTGGCAGAGCGCAGCTCTCCAGCCAGAAGAACCTCCTCAAACACGATTGCTTTTACTGTTGTTGTTGAAAATCCCTGCTCTCCTGGGTCTCCCTGTTGCGGAAGCTTCCCCAGCTTATCGATAGCATCTCTATTACGTGACGCTTGTCCGCACTCTGAGGCTCTGCCAGCCGCTGCAGGCAGCGTCTCATCACACGGTAAATCTGCCTTTAACTGCGCTGGAACCAGAGCCTAATGTGCTGTGCAAAATAGTGAGCGAGACAGAAGTGATAAAAATCAAATTAGATTCACTATGCAGACAAATTTGCAAACCCAAAGCGCAGCGGTGCTGGGAACAGAGGGAAGAAAACAGAGCTTTAAAAACAAGGCGCAAATGCAGATCGCTGCCCTTGCTTCACTTCTGGAGTTCCGCTGCATTCTGCAGGCGCAACCAGGGCCGACCACAGCCAGGGCTTGGGCAGATGTGCCCACAGCTGATGGCTGCGCCGGTTTGACGTGCTGCTCCCCTCCTTCGCCACGGCTGCTCCCGTTCCGTGGCAGAAGCAGCGTCCCCATGGCAGTGAGCAGCGCGGGGGCCGTGAGCCCTCACTCTGTGCCACTGCGCAGCCCCGCAGCCTGGCCCGAGCTGCAGCCTGCGCGAAGGCGCCCGGCTTTACCACGAAGCGCAAGGAGCTTCGCTGTCCTCACCGCTGAGATGGAGCCCGGTGGCCCTTGTCAGGGGGTGGTGGCATGTGGCTTGGGCACGGTGACGCCGTACTGCTGTGGACATCTGCCCAAGCCCCTCTGCACACCCAGGAGGGGCCCTTGGCCAGTTCCAGCTGCGCTGATAAATCACGTGTTAGCAAAGCGCTTATGCTGCTTCAGCTGCTGCGGGAAAGTTTGATCTGCGCCGCCACAGTAAATAGCTTTTCTTTGTGGTGGGAAGGTACATCTCCACCAGCACGATTCCACGGCGTCCAGGTTTTCCGTCGGCAGGGCTGTGCCCTCAGGACGCAGGGTCAGAGCTAGCTGGCAGTAAGAGTGTAGAGTGACCCTGGCTCTGCTCAGAGGGGGAGGATCAGCTGCGTTAGCCCCACAGCAGCAGCTGTGTTAGGGCAAGGGAAACCCCCTGTGCTTTCCCAGGCCCCGGTGCGTGCGGTGCAGCTTTGCGTGGCACCACGGCCACGCTGCTTGCAGCAGAGGCTGTGACTGGCATGCGGGAGGCACGCCAGCAATACCTGCGGTCGGCTGCACGCGCTGGACGGGAGCCTGACTTTTCTTCCGCCGGATCCAGTACTTCTGGGCTGGAGGAGTGTGTGCGATTCTCAGAGGCCCTCCTCCAAATACGGCTGAAGCAGACCCAACGCCAGCTGGAATCCGTGGGAGACGATCTATTGACTTCTGCAGCTTTTGATCCAGACTCCAGCGGTGCCCTCAATGCGCTTGTCTCTGCAGTCCCACGCTGCTGCGGTTCCTGTGGAAGCGTCGAGCACACAGCCTGCTGCTGGCCGCAGGTCCAGGCTCTCCCCTGCTGTCCTCCAGCCCTGCGGTTTGCAGCTGCTGACCTGGAAGCAGGGAGCTGGACGGGAAGCAGCCAGGCTCTCCAAGGACTCACACAGGTTGGGTTTTGGGGTGATCAGTCGACAGCTGCCATTGATCAAGTGACATAATTAACATTGCCCAGCCCTTGCTGCTAATCACATTTCCTTTCTGCTTCTTCACTAGTGCTGGGGGGGAGTTTCACCCTCCTTGCAGCTTGCTTTCGAATGCAGCTGCCTTATCTGGTCAGAGCAGCAAATTCAGTTATGTTTAATTGCGGAGCAAACCTGTGCTCCAGCACCACGGAGGAGGGGCGGGCGGAGGGAACACTGCGCCATCCCGTCGGCACCGGATCGTGCCCAGCCGTGGTCCAGGCTTGGCACGGGTGCAGCCGCTGCCGCAGACGCATTTCCTGGTTGGGCAGAAGCTCTTGGTAGCCGTTACCTGGGAACGCTCTTTATTGTGAGTGAAGAGGGAGTGCTAAGAAGTTTGCTGCTCGGTGTTGCGCTCAGGAAACATTTGTGGTCTTCTCAACGTAACGCTCCCGCCGTGCAGGTTGGTCAGGCTGGCCGCAGTCACCGCTCCCGCTGCCCCGTCGGCGTGGGAAGGAGCCGATGTGCTGGTGCTGCTCTGGTCTGGCTCCGGGGATGGGGTCGCAGCCAAGCAGAAGGATCTGCAAAGTGTGTTTGGTGGGCCCTGTGTGGGAGGTCACAGTGAGAGGCACAGTGAGGGGGGCTCTGCTGCACCCCTGCTCTGCTCCTGCTGCACGAGGTGCGCTTGTGGTGCCGCGGCCGCACGCTGGCACGGAGCCGGGCTGTTCGGCATCACCCTGGGAGGGGGTCGGTGCTGGCAGGTTTGGAGCAGGTAGCCAGTGACGTTCTGCTTTGCCTCTGCCTCGCTTTTCTTCTTTCTTGCATTACTGCGCTCATCCTCTTCTTCAGTGCCCTTTTTTTCCTTTTCCTTTTTTTCTTTTTCTTTTTTTCCTTTTTCTTTTTTTCCTTTTTCTTTTTTTCCTTTTTCTTTTTTTCCTTTTTCTTTTTTTCCTTTTTCTTTTTTTCCTTTTTCTTTTTTTCCTTTTTCTTTTTTTCCTCTCCTCTCCTCTCCTCTCCTCTCCTCTCCTCTCTTCTCCTCTCCTGCTTTCCCTCTTTTTCTTGTCCATTTTAAGCCAGTCCATCACAACGAGGTAAATTCTGGGACCTCACTGCATAATAACAATATGAATTACCTGTGTTCTCCTTTTTTTACCATGTGAAAACACAAAAGCTAATGCACTGTTGTATGCCTTGTACCAAGGGTTGGCTTTACCTTACAAAGCAAGCCTGGGTGTAATTTGGGCCTTAGCAGAAGGGAATGTCCAAGGAGACAAAAACTGCTGGAAACAGCGTGTCGCAGTGGTGCAGAGCGGACAGTGTTCTGCCTGCCTTTGCAGCAAAACCCTGGAGAGCCAGCCCTGGAACCTGCGGGCTGTTTCCCTCTTCACGCTGGCCCTGCAGCTCACATAGCTGCGATTATTCTAAGCGACTTTGCATTCAGCTGAGTTGGAGGGAATCAGAAAATCCCTGTCTGTTAAATTAATACTGAAGCCAAGAACTTGGGAAGCAACTTGCAATTGGAAGTGTCCGTGTTTCCTTGTATGCGCCCAGTGGCAGATGATCCATGGGACAAACCAGTCATGGGTAACGCACCGAACCCATTTCCCTGTGCCTAGCCTGAGTTCCTACAAGAAGCTCATTCCTCCAGGTGGACTGGGGATACTATAACCAGACCTTGGGGTCTCTTGGAGCTGCTGCGCTGCACGGGCCGGGCTATCGCGTCTCCGTGCCGTCGCTGCGTGGATCAGCGTGAAGGGTGTGCGTGGCTGCTGCGGCTGCGCAGCCCCCTGCGCCCACCTCGCCGGCGCGGGGACCCACGGCCGTGCCCTGGCCCTGCATCGCTTCGGCAGCCTCAGCACCGACTCAGAGAGCGGTTTGGGGGGTGGTCTTTGGCCCTTGGAGGCAGCGGAGAAGATGCTGTGGAGGCAGGAGCAGAGCTGGGATGCGATGTGCGGGCAGACCAGGTAGGGCTCTGGCCGAGGAAAGGTGGGAGCATGATGTGAACCTTGTGTGATGAGTTGTGCCAGTGCAAGTGTGTTTACCCAACCCATTTCAGTGTTTAGGTGGACAACAACACTGAAATTTCTCATTTTGATCTCTTTCTTCTCTTTGCTGCACTTCTCTTTCTCATGTTTTCCACTTTATCAGTGCTTTTCACTGTCCTAAGCAGCACTGAAATTGTAACAAGAACATAGTCTCCTCTGTTTTAAGATGAAATTATTGTAATAATAATTAAACAGGTGAGCAAGATCCTCTGTGATCATTTTTTCTCAAAAGCACAAAAAGCACTGCCCGCTTTCCTTCTGCTCCCTGTGCAGGTTTGGAGAGCTCTATGGCTGAGCCGTTAAGGAGAGGAAAGGCTTCCTCCTTGGGTGTGTGTTACTGACAAGGGGTGCTTAAAAAAACCCCAAAATTTTCCACTCTCTTTCAGGAAACGACACTGTCGTGCTGGAATTTACAATGAAGTTGTGAATGTGGCTGGAGCGCGGGGCTTCTCCACGAGCCGGCCCCTTTGGCCAGCTGTATTCAGCTCTAATGAGAGGGCTAAATTCTCCCTGAAAGGCGTGTTTTCCATTTGGCCCCTTTTCCTTCATCAATCGCTGTCACTGTAGACAGAAGGCCCTGCATGCAGCTTCCCTTCGGCTTGTGTGCCGCTCCGGGGCCACGCTTGGCAGAGGACAGGCTGGCCCGCCGAAATGCAGCGCTGAGCCCCCCGAACAATAGCGCTTTGTCTGCGCAGCACAGTGCAGTCTCAGTTTCCCAGGCTTTTCCTTTTCTCCTCTCCCATCTCCTGCTGGAAGCCCCCGGCGATGTGGGAGCGGGCAGAGGCTGCAGCCGCCGGCTGCTGAACAAAGGGCTCGGGGCTCAGCCCTCCGGCCGTGACCGAAGCAGGTCCGGGCTTCAGCCGTCCTGCGCTGATGAGCTCTGGGTCCCAAACTGCCTAAAAATGCAATTAGCGGGTTTGGTGTTGCAGATGGGGAAGCCGAGATCCTGTGTGACTAAATTAACTGCAAACAATAAACAGCAGTGACCAAAAGTCAGAAAGCAAGTCAGAGCCCGACAGCCACTGCCAGACTGGAGCGGTTCTCTGGCTTCCCTTGGAGCCGACGCACCCGGCTGTGGCAGGTCTGCCTGGGGGAGCCGGCCCAGAAGCCGCTGTGGTCGTTAGCCCAGAAGCTGCTGTGGTCATTAGCCCAGAAGCCGCTGTGGTCATTAGCCCAGAAGCCGCTGTGGTCTGCTGCCCCGTGCCCCGTCCTCACGAGCAACTGTGCCATCTGTGTCATCTGGAAAGAAAGCGGTAGGAAAAGCTGTTCCTTATTTAGAGGGTGCGTTGTCACAAGCTGTCCTGATGCGCGAGGCGCAGAGCCTGGTGATGTAAACGGATCGAGGAATAGCTGCGCCTCGCGTGGGATAAAAATGGGCTCAGCCCTACAAAGGAAAATCGCCATGGTATCAGCTACAGAGAGGAGCTGAAGCCACAGCTCTTTGTGTGACAGGCTGAATATTGGCAGGGTCTGGCCTTGTGTCTGTAGCCACTGATGCTGCTGGATGCGGCGGATTGTTCACAAACAGTGATTCAGGGAGCATGAAAAGACGTTGTTAGAAGAGCAGCAAGCTCCTCCTCCAGTGCAAGTTCTTTTTTTGGTCTGTTGCTACAGCAACTCTCTACTAAGAACAAAGATGACAGCAAGATATTAAATTTTGCAGCAACTCAATTGACTCTTGATTTGCCTTCTTTTTTGCCTTCAGTAACTGAATCCTACTCCACTAATTGTGTTAGGTTTCAGATGGAAATCATGCCTTCCTGTGACAAGAATTCCTGCGTTGCTTTTTCCTCCTTCCCCTTAGAAACCAATTAAATCAAATTAACTTCTTTAAATCCAGGGGGTGATTATAAGCACTAGGTTTCTTGGCTGTATTTCTTTTGCATGTGGACATCATGTATTTTAAGCCACAACTCATATTCTGTACCAAAATCCCCAAAGCCTTAATATTCTTCAAAAAGAAACAAACAGTTCTTGGCAAGTTTGGTTTTGGCAAAGTTCAGTTTATGCCAATGGCGTAGATTAGAAGTGTATAATCTGAATTACTGTAACAGAGGTCGCCCGAATTGATGAATGTTAAAACTGTTTTTAAAGCAATCCTGCATTTCAGTTCCTTTTCCCTCACCCCATGGTCTTTATTTCTTGTAGGGCGGCTGTGAGAAGGCCGCTGGATCTGTGTCCCTGCGTTCCCTTCTGCACGTGCGAAACGGCCACGCTATGGTCGAACACAACTGGGTGAATGACCCGCAGAGTCCTGGGTGGGACTGCCGCCCTCGGAGCCCCCGCCTCGGCGCTGGAGGTGGAGAACTTCACAAACCTTGGACTGCTGCTAGAGCTCAGAGGGACTCCTGGAGCAGGTAACCAGGGGAGAACAGCAGCATCCCCTGTGAGCAAAGCATAGGTCAGATCACGCCCAGGCTGCAAGTTCAACTGCAAGGAGTTGTGTCGCTTTGCAGGGAAGCCCTGAGGCCGGTGGGGAGCCGGGCTGGCGCGTGGCGTGGCTGTGGAGCGCAGCGTGGGGAGTCCTCGCCGTGGGGAGGGCGAAGGGAGCAGTGGAGACAGAGAGGAACAACGACCTGCGGGGAAACAGAGTCGACAGTTGCACATGAAATTTTGCGCATTCAACTTTACTCTTGATTAGCAGGAGTACAAATAACAGCACAGCTCTGGCAGCTTCAGGGTCAGCACAGCGTGTGCAGGAGCCACCAGCCCAAGCAGAAGTCTGGGCCACCGTGGTTTTAGTACAAGATTAAATCTACGGAAGTCAAGCAACGGAGTGAACCAGAAACAAGGTTCCTGTTGCTTTTCCCTGAAAGCTGTTGTGCAAAAGCACGTATCTGCGAGCTGAAGTAGCACGGGGCAAAGGACTCTGACCTGTCCCAGGGGCTGGAACAGCTACGTGGTTTCCAACGCCCACCATTGATATTAATACCCAAACGACAGTGTTGCGCAGGTGATGTCCTTCCTCGGGAGCCTGGGACAACAGACCCTGCCACCTTCTGCAGGGACAGCCGCGAACCTTCCTCTGCGTGAGGACGGTGCGGGTCGGCGTGAGGCTGCGGCGCAGAAGCAGCTGTCTGCAGCCGCGATCCGGCACCGCCGGGCCCCCGCGCGCTGTGCCAGCGGGGCGGGCGCCGCGTCCCTCTCCCTGAAGCGCCAGCAGGATCCGCGCGTCGCAGCGGGGAAGCGAGAGCGCGGCTGTGACCGCACGGTCTTGGTAATGCCCCCGAGGAAATCAGAGGTAACAGATCTTCAGCAGGAAACTGTTAGCAAGGGACCTTTCACAACTGCTTAAGCAACGAGCGGTGCAACGCTGGCCTTGCATAGTTACGCCAAATTCTGAGTAGATGGTGACTGAAAGGCCTTTTACAGGAGAATTATAGCTACTGGGAAGGACTGCTGTTGCCAAGTTGTTTATCATAATACCTTGCACTTTTAGTCACAAGTAAATATTCCCATTTCTTACAGTGGCTTGAATTATTGACCAGCGTAATGCTAAATTCTACCGTTACTATGAAGGCTTAAAAATGGTAACAGAGAAAAAGACAGGTATCCAGATGGGCTCAGATTTTTAGAGCGCTCTTTTTCTTCTCTGAATATTAATGTCTTCAAAGATACTTCACTCATATTTTTTTTAAGATATCCTTCTGCTTCTGACTGAGCTGTTGGAAGCCCAAATAAAATAAAAATAAAAAGCAAAATTCTGAAATGCTTTATTGGAAAAGAAACATGTTGGCTCCCAAATTACATCCTCCTCTGCAAAGTGTCTGGGACGCAAAGAAGCACTCTGCTGAGAGTTCCCAGTAAAAATAGGCTGCTTACCCGTGGACATTAGTGAAGGTAAACTGCAAGTAACCTGGAGAACAGATGGTGGAAGCTGCTTGTAGTAACTTTGCTGCACCAAGTCTTGTTTGGTGCTGCCCACAGCAGATGACTTTTCCGAAAGATTGCGAATGCTGCTGCCTTGGCTCAAGGCTGTCATCGCAGGACACGTGAACTCTGGCACAGACGGGTCCCTGACGCTGCCACCAGCTTTGCCAGCGCGGCTCGTGCTGAGCATCGCTCCCAGGACAGGTAGGGGAGGGAGTCTGGATCAGCTCACCTTATGCTGGTAGATCTGCGCTGGAAAACCTGCATAGCGTAGGGAAGGCCGTAGACGGAACTACATGCAGTTGGCTTCTGGTTCCCCTTTTTTCCCCTTACAATTGCAGCTTTTCTGTGTTCCTCAGCCCCTGGAGACTGCTCTCTCCCGTGCTGTTGGATGTGTGCTCCATGAATCCACTGCAATGAAGCAGTTGCCATCACCCAGACAGGTTTTGGGTGTTTTGCTGCTTCCTGTGGGGCTGCTTGGAAGAGCTATTTCCAGTCTCCTGGTGGGAATGGGGAAGGGAAGGAATCCACAGGTTATGCCCAGGAGTCAGAGCTTTAGTCAGTGATGCAGGTCCGGAGTGCAGCAGGCAGGCTGTTGGGATGCTGCTGCAGCTGCACTATGAAACAGGGGCAGAAAGGGCCTGGTTTTCCCCAGATCTGCTCCCTAGTTTGTTCTCCCAGCTCTGTATCTGGTGAAGGAACCGTACCAGTACTGTTCTAGAGAAATGTGACACATTTCTCATCTGAGCATCTCCCGTGGTTCAGAACGTCTTAAGCCTTGCAGCCTCCCAGAGCTGTCACGTGGAAAAACTCAGGCATGCAGAAATCAAGACTCGTCTTCGGATGCAGTTATTTTGGGCGCAAAGGCAGGATACACCGATACAGCCATGTCAGTGCCACAACGGCACTTCGCTACGCGCAGATAAAAAAGGGCACAGAAGGAGAACTAGTTCTCCTTGTTAGTATGACAAGATAACAGCCCTTAGCTGGCAGGAGAGTGTGTAAGGTTCGAAAAAACAAAGGGGACGTAGTGCGGCGCAAACAGCTCTCGTGTTACGTGTCTCCAGCCAGTTTATTCTGACACTGGTACACACGGAGGTGTTTCCCAGCAGTTCAGCTGCGTTGGCGCCCTGCAATACCCGCAGAGCAGACGAGCCGTCAGGGCTGGATTCTGGCCCCCTAGTTCGTACCTCGCAGATTTTATTCCGCAGATGACCCCACTGAAGCCAGGCGCTCTCCTGCGTGAGCAATCTCTCCGCGTCTGGCTGCTCTCGGTGGTTTGTGCAGGTCGCACGAGCCCGAGCAGGAGCCCACATCTCCTGGCGACCCCGGAGCCTGGCCTGGAACAGCTGCTGTCCCCAGCAGGGCTCCACGGCAGCTTCCCCGACGGGCTGCACGGGGTCCTGCAACATGTCGCAGGCAACGGTCATCCCCCTTCCCCAACCCCATCAAACCAGGGTACGGCACAGGGAATTCCGCCTTCCGAAGAGCTCGGGAAGGCAGAAAGGCCAAGGGCGACCTGGGGTCACGCAGCAGGAGCTGCCCTGCACTGGGGCAGGCAGCTGGCAGCACGCTGCAGCTACCAACGGTTGCGTGAAGGGTTTGAACACACAGCTCGGTGTCCGTGCCAGCTGAGGCTCGGCATGCCCGGCCGGCCGGTCTCCAGCCTGCCTGTTCCAGGCCTCCCCAACGGGAGAGCTGCTCTGACCAGGGGTCTGCCCACCCACGGCACCAGCATGCGAGCGTCTCCCTGGGAACTGTACCTGTCTGCTCTCCTACGGCAGCCGGGTGTCCGTTAAGCATGTCATGAAACACTTACAGTCTGAAGCTGGAAACAAAGAGTGCAAGACAGCTTCTGCCTAAAGAATTTTCCTTAATTTAGGAATTGCTTTAAGCAAACATTACCTCTGCTTCCTGAGCACACACAAGGCTACTGCCCTGGAAATAATCTGCATTAGCTTTACTGGAGTGACCACGTTGCCATAGTTACTGTTGCTTTCTCTGTACCTCAAGCCTGAAGTATTTATTACGATTAAACCCCATCCCATCCCATTCTTCATTCAAAAATTCTGTGTTGAGAGTGTCGCAAAGTGATTTATAATGTAATCCTTCCTGTTAAAAAGCTGTTTTAAGTAGAAATTCCACAAATCATCTTAGATGTTGATATTTATTAAAGATCATTAATTCGTGATTGGATTATTTTTCTTCAGACATCTCTGCGTCTTTATTCTTAGTGATATCTGAATAGCAGAAAATTATATTATATATAATATACTATTATATTATTTCATGATTGTTCAGGTTTTTTCCTTCCACCGCTGTATAGGTGAAAGGTCTTACCATTCTGATAAAAGATGTAGAACATCCTCAGATGCTCACTTTGACCTCAGAGGCAGCCACATGTTTGAACCAATCTGGCAAGAAAACCAGAAACTGTCCTCCGACACAGCTGGTTATCGGAAAGATTTGGTACTTGCTCTCCTAATAGATGTGAATGCTACAAGAAGTAACTGCCGCTGGAATTCATCCATTATAAAGTGGCCTGTGCTTCTCTGCTTCTGTTAGGGTGGGGTGTTTTTACAGAGAGCGAGCTGTGAACTGCAAAATCCCAACAATATTGGCCTTTGCTGTGAAGCGACACAGCATCGTTATCCCTGTCTCTTACGAGCGTGTGATTGTTACGGAAGTTGGCGTTCCTTGCTTTGGGGCACTGCCTACCGTAGCTGTACACGACAGATCTCTCCGTGTCCCAGCGGCACCCTCTCCAGAGACCCGGAGGATCATTCCCTGGCCCCTCTCAGCGTCCCTGGGCACCCCCTCTCAGCCCCGCTCCACATACAGCCCTCGTGGCTAACCCACGCTCGGGCTGGGACTCCCACACGACGCCCCAGCCCCTTCCCGGGTTCCCCTGGCAGGGTCCGCAGCCGCTGTTGGCAGAGCGCCGGGTTTCCGCTCGCCGCGGGCAGCAGCGTCAGCTCTCTGCCCCGCTCCGCGTCCGGGGCGCGGGCCGGGAGCGGGGGGCTCCAGCAGCATCGCGGCCGGACCCCAGCGCGCCCGGCAGCCCCAGGACTGCCACTTGGCTTGCCGAACGCTTGCTGTTACTCTGCTTTCCCACGAGAGTGTTGCTGCCAAAAACTGTGCTGTTATGTCGAGCAGGATTTACGACCAAACTCATGCTCCCGGGGCAGTGCATTGATGGAGAGGACTGTGTGGATTCTCTGCAGCGGGCTGACCATTATCTCCTGAACCTTTTGTTTGACAGGTGATTTATTACGGCCAGTAAAACATCCAAGACACTCCCATTTTCTCCTTTCTTCAGTTACAATGTCCTACTCTTTGCTTGTTTTCATGCCTGCGCCCGAACGCCCTGGAATCAGCTCCCAGCCCCGGCCAACCCGCTCCTCTCTCGAGGTCTGTTACGCGTCTCATTCTCTGGACAGAATTCCTCTCAATGGAAAATCTTGCCACGTTCCCATTCTGTACAAATTTGTGTTATTTTTCTGTTTTCCTTTATCACAGCGGCTAGGAGCTTCATAGATCTCTGGTCTCTCTTCCATTTCCCCGCATCAGCTGTTATATTGCCCACCACCACAAACTCCTCACCCAAGCCCAGCAAAATTCTGGAGATAGGTCCGTCTTCCAGCCACCTCCCTGCACACAGCATTTTGACTCCTTCTTGTCTGCCTTCTGCATCGTCTGTTCTACTAAACGACAACGTGCCGTACTGCCGGCTGGCTCGTCTGTCCCATCTCACCGTTCCCAGCGCTGCGAAACTGCTCAGACCAAGCTGACTGGTGCTTCAGCGGCATTTTGACACCGAATGTTAAGGGTATCGGTGAGTGGTGCAAACCAGACCAGCGGGAGAGCTCCCTGCGCTGCTGGGGGTTTGCAGCTGGCGGATGGACACGTCTTTGGGCACAGAGCGGGCGCAACGTCCTGGCTTCCCCATCCCACATTAGCAGCATCCCCCCTCTCGCCTTTTCTTTATCGCAGTTCAGTGATTGCTGTTTTTGCTGCCAGGTGTCCTAGCTGTCCTGAACTGAGCTGTCAACGCTCCTTCGCTGGTGCTTCCCTAATCCCGCCCCACCTTCCTTGCCGAGACCAGGGAAGCAGGTCCTGCACCCGGGTCCCTCCTGCATCCTTTTGGCTCACCCCCAGGATTACTCACAGCCTCTTTCTTTCTCCACTTGTTCCCTCCTGCCTCTTCTGTGCTGGCTGCACCCAGTCCTCCCCCGTCAGGTCCTTCATTATAACCCTTTCTCCCCACTGGGCTTCCTCCGTTCACCCGTGCCCGGCTCTGTTGGATCGGGGGGTTCGCAGACCACACTGCTGCTTTGCGGGGCTGCCCTGCACCCCGCTCCTCCCAGCTCACCCCTCTGCTTCTGCAGCCGCCGATCCGGGGACCCTGGTTGCTCTGCGGGTCTGCCCGCTGGCACAAAGCGAATCCCCCAGAGCAGCTCCCTCGAGTTGCTCGCTTGTGTCCCTGTCACTCTGAGCCTCGACGGCTGCCGTCCCTGCTTGCTCCCCCCCAGAGAAGTTCGCTCCTCCAGACCCTGGGCTGTTGGAGCAGTGCATCGCCCTGCTCCGTCCGCGAAGCACCGCTAGTCCCAGAGACTGCTGCTACCTCTCTGGCTGCTTCTGCTCCTGCCAAACAGTTGACCCACGCTCACGGCCGCCGATGCCCGTGCCCTTTCCCACCCTGCGCTCCCTGTGCTCTGCCTCTCGCTCTGCCCAGCGGGTCTCTAACGCAGCTCGCTGCCCTCCCTCTGCGAAAGGCGCCGAGCTCCTCAGCCCTCGCAGAGCCGCTGCTTCCCCCAGCAGCGCTTTCTTTGTCTCCCTCCTCTCCGGGTCTTTTTATGGCTGCAGGAAATGCAGAACGCTCTGCTGTGTTGCCTGCTAGGGTTAGGTAAATTATTTGTTTAATAAGCTTGGTTTATTTTTTGAAGCTGGCAGAATAACTGTGAATCATCAAATCTCCTTGAATTCACTCCACACAAGATACCAACAAAAGGATTCATTGTCCAGAGCAGTAATGGGAGTGTAGCTGGGGCTGCACAGAGAAGCCACGCAGCGGGTCTGGCTTCCCAAGAGGCTGGGCACGCAGGCACTGCCAGCGCAAGGACTGGTACGTGCCGCTTTGAAAACTCAGTGCTCACAAAAGCGTGTGGGTTCTTCACGACACTGGGTCCCAACTACTCCTTCTTACTCACCCAGAAAACCCCTGGAAAAGAGCCTTAAATAGTATTGCTGCTTCTGCTAGAATGAACACGTTTTGCTTTTTTTCCTAACTGTTAACAAAAAATGACAGATCTATTCAAGCGCAGCCCCTCTCCCACAACAGCTTCCGGATGGAGCTGGAGAACTCGTGCCCAGAGGCAGGACCAGACCTGGAGTTTGCAGAGGGGTTTTCTCCCCTGTCTCCCCTGTCTCCCCGCTCCCCCGTACGCCACAGCGTCTCTCGTGAGGGGCTCTGCTGTGAATGGCCGTGCTGCAGCCGCCCGCAAGGCTCTGTTCCTGCAGCAGCGGTGCCCACACAGAAGAGAATTTCCAGCTTTTAGGCCCCTGACGTGGCTGTCCTGGATGCGAGCTTTGGGCTCGCACCCCCACGGGCCCCGCAGCATCGTCTGCCCACCCGGCCGAGGGCAGCGAGGGACGGGGCTGCCTGGGCACCCCTCCAGCTGCTTCGCGTCTTTGCTTGGAGAGCCCTGCCTTCGGCAGCTCTTCGGCTGGATCCCACCTCGGCTGGCAGTTAGCGTTGGCCCCCCAGACCCCCACGCTTCCAGACCTCGGCGGGGAGAAGCGGGTGCTGGGAAGGGAGGTTTATGGAGAGGCTGAGAGCGGCAGCAGCAGTGCGGTGGTGTGGGGGGAGGCCGGCCCAAACAGAGGGGCAGCTGCAGGGCCTGGCCGCGGGCATCATGCGTTTCCCCAGCGTGATTTTCCTAAAATGCACAGATTTCAGTGACTGACCAAGGAGCCAGGGCCAGGGCCAGTGTTGTGGTGGATTAGGCCCCTCACTCCAAGCAGGACATGGAGGGGCTGGAGCGTGTCCAGAGCAGGGCAGCCAGGCTGGGGAGGGGCTGGAGAACAAATCCCATGAGGAGCGGCTGAGGGAGCTGGGGCTGCTCAGGCTGGAGATGAGGAGGCTGAGGGGAGACCTTCTCGCTCTCTACAGTTACCTGGAAGGAGGGTGCAGGGAGGGGGGGTTGGTCTCTTCTTCCAGGTAACCAGCGATAGGACGAGAGGCAATGGCCTCAAGTTCCATCAGGGGAGGTTTAGATTGGATATTGGAAAGATTTCTTTATAGAGAGAGTGGTCAGGCCTTGGCCCAGGCTGCCCAGGGCAGTGGGGGAGTCCCCATCCCTGGAGGGGTTCAAAAACCGTGTGGCTGTGGCACTTCAGGACATGGTTTAGCAGGTGTGGGAGTGTTGGGGTGATGGTTGGACTTGATGGTCTGAGAGGTCTTTTCCAACCTTCATGATTCTGTGATTCCATGATTCCATGGCTGCGGTGATGGGCTGGTTGAGCTCTGTCAGATTTTCTTTCCCCCTTCACAAGCACCAGCTCTCTCAGACCTGTGAGGCTTGCGGCTAAAAGTTGGGGCTTATTTTCCTCTCTACACGTATCAGTCTGAAGCGAGATACAGCGTCTGCTCCAAACCGCTCGTCTAATGGGAGCTTTTCCTTTCCCAGCGTCAAACACTCGAGCTGGTCCCCGTCGCAGAAGCTCACTGCCGGTGTTCGGGAAGCCTCACCTCTGCCACCCCTCGGGGCTCGAAAGCCGGGCGTGTGTGCCGGGCGCCCGGAGCAGTGCTGCTGCGGCTGCGCAGAGGGCTGCCAACAGAACGGAGAAGGGGAGGGAAACCAGGACATCCCTCCCTGCAAACCTGGCTGAGAGCTGGGCCAGCTCCGGGCCTCCGGCTGGGCGCAGGATCGGGCCTTTGGGTAAAGATTTTCTCGCTGCGATGCTGTGTCGTTAGAGCGATGCGTATTGACAGAGGCATTTCACTCCAGCTATGCGTGTTTATGACTGGTGCCTTTCTTTCCCCGTTTTATCTGTCCGTTTTCCTGAGTTACTACATAATCTATAACGATGTATTTCAAAATCTATACAATTAGCAAATCTAACTTGAAAGGATTTCATTTTAAAATACCCAGTAGCAC
>Ga0065711_1040510_pt1 | contig 16887 bp, 8 predicted proteins | sample Hoacrofraction12_FD_59098 | JGI IMG/M metagenome (GOLD analysis project Ga0065711, IMG submission 59098) | Hoatzin crop microbial communities from Cojedes, Venezuela - Epithelial fraction 12 v2 (version 2) | ecosystem: Host-associated > Birds > Digestive system > Esophagus > Crop | place... | reverse complement strand
AGCCAGGGCACACTGCTGGCTCATGGTTAACCTGTCGTCCACCAGGACACCCAGGTCCCTCTCCACAGAGCTGCTCTCCAGCAGGTCTGCCCCAAGCCTGTACTGGTGCATGGGGTTATTCCATTATATTTTAATGATAACAGGCTTTAGATTATCCACAAGACTCAGTTCTGCTCTGGTAATTACAAAGAATAAAGAGATCCACTTGAGCAAAACATGTGTCAAGCCCTCATTTCTGTCCTGCTATACTGCACACAAATCTCCTCTGAGAAACGATGTGATCACCTTGCTCTACCTCCATCTTCCTTCTTACAGCCCTTCCCGGACATCTCCACTCCACTGCGTCTGAAACGAGATTCAAGCTTCTTAGAAGAGAGTCACCGACTTTCCATTTAGAGTGCAAGGTGTTCGCCTTTTCGAATGCTGAGAGATGATTAATATGTCACAGAAAATGTGTTTCTGCACTTAACTAGAGAGTAATCCTAGAGATTTTTCCTTGCTTCTGGGAATGGTACTGTCAGCTGCTTCCTGAGGACGAGAGGCAGTTGGCAACAGGCAGCCTCCTTGATGAAGTGAGATGGATGGTGGATTTCTCTGAAGATGTTGATATTGAGCAGGGTCTTTTTGAGAAAAGAATGAAGCAGAAGGGAGGGAAAGGAAGGAGAATGGAGGAAAACCAGGCCGTTGTCCCCTTATCCCTCATGGACAGGGTTCAGGGACAGCTCACCCCAAATACTGTTTCAACGTGGTTGGTTACTGTCCTATCGGCTTTCAATCTAAAGCAGCAGAACATATGTAAAAAATACATGTGCAGGTATACACACGCATACACACACATATGTATAGTAGGACAGTTGATGCACTTTTTATTTAAATATAAGATATACCGTACTAATGAGCTTCAGCCTGAAGTTCAAGCTCTTCATAGCACAGTGTGAAGAACAGTTGTGGTGAAAAGTGTCAGGAATGTATAACTTGCTAAATTCATCACACAAGTATGGGGTAACTTACAAATAAGTGCTCCTTTATTTTCATTTCTGCACTTTTGTGGCTTTGTGTTTTGCAAATGGGGTTTTCTGCCTTGTGTTGAGTAAATAACACTTTTATTTGCTTTCACCTCAGTCTGCCATGAGATAAAGCTATTTTTAAGTCACTTTCAAATATCAAGCCATCCCTTCCCTGCATATGTTACCACCTTTTGAAGTAGGAGACTGGGGAACCTAACAACTCCGTGAATCCTCAGAGCATTGCTACAAATTGGGGAGTGTTTAAGAGCGATGGACATGTTTTCGCATGAGCTGTACAGGTTGGTTTGAAAATTATTAGTGTGGGAGTCCGAGAGGTAGATGTGTCTTCCAGTGACCAGTGGAGTGGAGGGAATCTGGCTTCCCTGTAGAAGGGTGTGAAGCATGCATGTAAAGTGCAAGATTTTTCAAGGTGTTACAGCAATCACACTACGAGATGTTTGAGAAGGCTTGTGAAATCTGCTACTGAATAAACTTCAAGAGTTTGTCCATGTTCACAAAAGATTTGGGAATGTGAAAAAGGTTTTAAGCAAATGTCGCCACTGTCTACAGTAAAGGCCATAAAACTCTTCCATGGACTTGTGTCCACTCTCTTTGCACAGACTTCTGTTAAAAAATGACAGGATGTGAAAAAAAAAGAACCTACCAGTACACAGAAAAAAGTTCTTATTCATTAATCTCACCAAATCTGTATTTTTTTCCTAGAAATGGAAACATTAACAGTCTGCATATGTGGAACAACATTTACCTGGGTCTTCGGCAGGTCTACCGCATGGAAAAAGACTTCAGACTCTGCAGATTACAAAACCGAAACATGCGTGCTTTTTGCAATCGAATAATCGTTTGGCTTTGGAAGCTTCAGCAACCCAGCATAAGCTGTTATTTATACCTTCGGGGTTGTTATCTGACAGTCCCATGAGTATTATCCTCTTAATTCAGTCTCTTTTTCAACAAGTCCTTTTAACGTACATATAATGTGAAGTTGATACAGCCAAGGAGAACTCTTTTCTGTCTGTTAGAGAAACTTTTCTTCACTGGCACCTAAAGACATTTGTGTCCTGCTGTGTTTATTAAACTGCTGGCCTAGATATTACTGAAATAGATAGCTTTGGGGTAACAAGGGGATATGTACCAAACATGTTTTTTACCACACATTTGCTCTGGCTGGGGTTACAAGTAGAGACAGCAGATCAAAGAAAACTCAGTAAATATTATTTTGCGGTCACGGAGAAATCAAGTTTGCTTTGTAAGTCAATGGACTGCTAGTTTTGGTGCTTATTTTTCTTTTCTACTTTCTATTCAAAGCAGAATATTTGAAAAATATAACGCAAAACTTGATCTGAAGAAATCCTCCTGATAAATGCACTGTGCCAAAACCAATAAGCAATGCAATGTGTGCCCTGTTCTTTCAGGAGGTGAAACATAGACTAAGGTGTTTCCAGATAGCTATATATATATGTGCCAAAATACACTTCATCCTGCTCTTGATAATGCAGTCAGAATTGAGGATGGATACTACAGCTATATATTTGAAAGCTGGGAGGGCTGAGTGGCAAAAGATAAATTGCTTGCCCATAATCATTCACTTGTTCTGTTTGCCACCATCTGATGTACCTTCATCATTCTCCCCTGAGGCTAATAGTGAGATTTGCCATTGCCTTTGTGTTTGTGAAAGACCCTGAGCTCAATTTCAGGTGTTGCAATAAGATAAATCTATTTAAAAAAACATAAATCTCTGGTAAGGCTTCGGGCTACTTTTTTCTGTAGGCTTTGCTGGACCCTGCTTGACAGTTTGTTGGAGTGTGTGCTACGTTCATTATTGGACAAACCAGTAAATTTTATGAAATGCTTCCTCTTCAGTGAAAAGAACAAGAATCAACACTCCGTAGTCCTGTGTTTAAAATTTTGGAGAAACAGAGAAAAATTGTATCTCTATGTACTCTATGGAAAGTTTATTCATCTCTTAACTGAATTGGATAAAACCAGTGAAAACAGGTAATAGTTCTTCACAATTCATTGAAAATACAGTATTTAATACAGAATCTTAGAATGGTGGCTTTTAGCAAGCACCTTTATAAAATGCAAGTTGTCCCTTCTTGCAACACGAACTAGGATCATGCAATAGAATCATAGAATCGTAGAATCATAGAATCATAGAATAATTTGGTCTAGAAGGGACATTTAAAGGTCATCTAGTTCCAACCCACCACAATGAGCAGGGACATCTTCAACTACACCAGGTTGCTCAGAGCCCCATCCAACCAGACCTTGAACATTTCCAGGGATGGGGCATCTTCCACGTCTCTGGGCAACCTGTGCCAGTGTTTCACCACCCTCATTGTAAAGAATTTCTTTCTTATATCTGGCCTAAATCTACCCTCTTTTCATTTAAAAATATTGCCCCTTGTCCTGTTACAACAGGCCCCATCTTTCTTATAAGCCCCCTTTAAGTACTGGAAGGCTGCAGTAAGGTCTCCCCACAGCCTTCTCTTCTCCAGGCTGAACAACTCCAACTCTCTCAGCCTTTCCTCAGAGGAGAGGTGTTCCATTCCTCGGATCATTTTGATGGCCTCCTCTGCACCTGCTCCTGCAGGTCTATGTCTTTCCTGTGCTGAATATTCAAAGAAAGTGAAAAAGAATACTTTTCAACAGAGCTGAGACTGTTTGCAGTGTGACAGTGACACACAAAGTTTGGTGTAGGATGCAACTGATTGTGCAGCAGACTTTATAGAGCAGGCACCAGGCAGATCCTGCTGACGCTTCAGGCATAAGGGGATGAAAGATCTCACAGGTCTGGGATGGATCAATATTCTCTCTGCTCATGCTGTTTCAGACAAAGCAGTTAACCATTTGTTTAGAATACTTCTAGCACATTTTGTATAAACACAAATAAAAAGTGTTGGGTACCTATTGCCATTTTGCAGACTATAATCACCAATGTATTCAAGCTAACAACCTTCCCTCAACCTCTTCTATCATGACAAAATCGACATCTTAAGTCAGAAATGAGTTGGACAAAGATTTTTTTTTCTGTTAAATTTCATTGGGTTTTTTAAATGTCAGGTTCCTACCCCAGCATCTCATCTATTTTGTTTTGTTTTGGGTTTTTTTTGGCTACCCACAGAGAGCTGTAAATTCTCCGAATAGCTGTCAGGACTACATTCAGGATTTTGGAGATCATGGGCACAATACTTCTGGAGGGGTCTCCATCATCCTGGACAGGTACCCTGTATGTGCACAGGGTGGTTATATGACACGCATGGTAAAATCCAGTCAGAGTCTTTGAACATATGGCATAGCAACAACTGTCTGCCTGCACAGATGGAGCGAATGGGGTGATTTATCTGTTCATGTGCAGTAGCCGCTTCTGAGACTCACTACAGTCAGTATGGCCATGGAAATACATGCAAGATGCTAGCTGGGATGAACAGCCGTTCTGGTGATGATTGATGTGTCCTGGTGACCATTCCGAGCAGGCATTCAGCATTTTACTGAAAGATAACATTAGCACTCTCTTGTCTGCATAGATGATGTCTATCATAATAGGGACCCTGAGCCAGGTTCATGGGTGTTAACATGATAGAGAGAAATACTAACTTATATTCAGACGGTCTTGAAAGTTACCTGATCATGGGAGACTGGCCTCAGTGTCTCTTTATACAAGTCTTCTCCTGGGGATCATTCTTTTATTAAGAGACTGAAGAAGGGAGGGAACTCAGCTGTCTTAGGAGTATTTTCTTTTGTTGCTTCAATCTACAATTTCCAACCGCCTCTCCGTGACAATCTCCCCTACAGGCCAAGAGCTTTTGCATCTCCTTGTGTTTTTGTCAGAATAGAAGTAAAAATACATATTATTAGGAATAATAATGGAAACTGTGTCATTGCCCTGTTTCAGAAGACCAGTACATATTTAAAATCTTTGTGTTTCCAACATGTTGTTTCAAGAAACCAGTGAAGGATATTAAACCTCAAAGGAGTACGCAAATACACTAGGGATATAGGTGAATAATTGCTTCAAATTTATACTCTAATACTTTTTACAATTGCTTACAATCCTCTGCACAGATTCTCAACAAGATGCAATGAAACACAGCATCATACTGCGATCAAATAACCCTCGACAATATTCTTTGTAATCCACAGCCTGAAAGCTTAGATTCTTCCAAATTTTTCTTATTTAACTAAAATTGTTATGGATATTCTTATCAACTTTATAATTATCCAGTAACTTCCATAAGTTCAGCAAAGCCTTGTAAGGTGAAGTTCCACAAACTAACGGGAGGGCTCTTAAATCACTGTGCATCTCTTCCCTGTCATGGGAAACTTTATCTCAAAAGCTACTGCATGGTTCAAAGACATGGACTGTTGAGTAGGGGAGCAGATTTTGTCTCTGATGGGAGAAATGAACGACTTTAGTTTTACTATAAAGCTCCAGACATTATAGACAGCAAAGTAATATCCTGACTCTGCTTAAATCGTTGGCAAAATGCCTGCTGACTTCAATAAGGCCAGGTTTTCATCCACATCTTTAATAATCTGTGTCAAAATGAGATCAATTCTTTGCTGTGGGTGGGAAGATGTGAAATTGTTCTAAAACACAAAATGGACAAGTTGCCAATAACTAAGAGACATCAGAGAATTTGAGAAGCTTTCATCTGGGAAACATCTTTCGTTAGTCTTTCGTATATATTAAAAATATGTTTCCTGCTTTCTACAGCTAATTAACTGGGAAAAAAGATATCATGGTGAGTATATCAGCCTATGAGATAAAATCAGCTAGTCTATCAGTGCCAGAAATCCTCCTGAAATTTTGACTTGTATTGAAGTATCGTCATGCCCCCTTTTTCATTAATCTATGCATCAGACTTTGTGCATTGAAGAGAAACCTAAACCGCTATTTAGAATTAATGCATATAATCTAATATTATGGCAAGATATTTTATAGAGTAATTAAGGTTAGCAGATAGGTCTTGAGTCTTCCTACGTTTCCAGTGCCCAGTTTCAGCATCCGTGCAAGGACAGGAATGACTTTCACACACATAGATACGATGCACAGTCGGATTCTTTTATTCTCCTGCTTGTGCAGTTATATACATTTTCCATATCTGCACACACGATCACGCTTATTCAGATAGGCTACAGACATAAATCACATGCCGTTCACACGCCCCACATTCCCTTATGATTGGTAACTATGCACTAACGCCAATAGCAACAGACTGCCTCCACGTCCTTGAACACATCTTGTTTTTGCTAACCCACATCATGTGCCCTATCAGAACTTTCTCAATGGCTATTCTTAGCTGTCTTTTTCAGCAGCCTGTTCAGTTATGCCGTTTTGCTTAAGCGGCCTAGTCGTGCTAATTCTCGAGCTACATCGACCACGACATTCCAGTAACTGGAGTTTCAGTCCAGAAAATATCGCATATACCACTGTTATTTTTGGCCCAGATGAACTGGCGGTTAAGTACTGACATACAGAATATGGTGTTTTAAAGTCCTGTGAGTAAGCTATTAACTCTTCTGCTGTATTTAGGAAGTCAGTGACATTAAGCTAATATTGCAAAAGGGGACAAATCTCATTTCAGAAAGGTATGCACAAAAGTTCACAGTTTTGCCATTAATTATGTAAACTAATATCATCAACTACAAGGGTAAATGAAATTCTCCAGTCTTATTATATTAACCAAGTAGTTACTAAGTTATGAATACATTTTTACATCAACAAAGAAATCAGGCAGGCGCTCTGGTAAACTTTTCCCCTTCTGTAGACTTCTAAATATATGTTTATTAACACCAAAGTTATAATATACTGACTTTGCTGTGAAAAGGAGCCAGATTCCTTTTCACCTGGTTCTCAAGATTTTCCCACAAAGTTCTACTTTGCAACTTTATTTTTAAGCAATGGCTGGTTATCCAGCTGTGCTCTTCCGCAATAATCACAGCTGTTTTTTTTCTCTGTTTAAGGGCAGCAAACATAAGAAAATAACAGTTTGCTTTATCAAAGTGGATTTCTTTTAAATTCCCTCTTCAGTGGACCTTCTAAAAAGCCAAGTCAAACACAATGCTGCATGAAGGAAGTATTTCCAGAGAGGCATTGTAACTGCATGTTAGACAGAGAGCATCCCCTGCTAGTCTTTCTGTGGCAACACAATGTGTGAAAAACTAAAACCAATATAGTCACTGAAAGACATGAGTTGCTCTCTGCTGTGTGGTAAAGGGAAGAAAACAGTGCTACAGTGATCTGGAGAAAAGGAACAAAGTGTTGGTTTTCTTTCTGTGCCCTTTTATCAGAGTAATACCTTCAGCAAGAGAACCATAACATTCGGAAGAGGAAAAACGACACCTCCAACGACTAGTTTTATAATAGCTGCTAATATAGTAAAATTTAAAGTTATGCAAGAGAGGGCTTTTACCTCATCTACTGTTGCTTGCAAAGCCAAGGTTTCTGCAGTGCTGTCAGATCTTTATGCTCTTACTGATCTTGCCATACTGCAGCAAAGGCAAACAAAGGTCTTATTTAGACACACAGACCCAGACACTGCAAATATACAAACAAGGAAGTAATGTTATATGTTGAGGGAAGTCATGTTATCTGATGACCAGCAGAAGCAACTGGATGCATAAGGTTACTTCACGCTTACGCTTGCAGTTCAGAGTCATACCTACCCAGAAGTGTTTATGCATCTGGCATGTGACATCTTAGGACAAAACCAGATATAACCCAAAGAGTGCAAGACATAGCATAACTTTTCCATCTTCTAATAAAAGTGTAATCCTCTCTGTAAAAATTAGACTTTCTCAAGCTGCCACTCTCCCAGCCCAAGTTTTATGTTCCCCAGCTCTACAGTGGTCCAGACTGAGTAGGGAGACGGAGGAGTGTTCCCACCATGAATGCCTCATCTTCTGACACATGGGTATCCTCCCTGGAGCAGGGAGCTCTGGTAGACACTCTTCCAGGCCGCGAGCAGCCTGGATTTAGGGCTTGTCTTTGCCTGACAGTAGGCTGATGTGCAGGAGGACAGGCAGCAACATGGCTGGGTTTAGCAAGAAGAGCAAGGCGAGAGAAGGGCTGAGGGCCTTTGCTTAGCGTTTGCTATTGATCGGCTTTAGCTGGCTGCCTGCTCAGCCATATGAGGACAAGTGGCACTTTGAGTCTTTATGTACACTTGGAAGGTGAGAGATGTAAAGTCCTAATTTCGGCTCTCGAAATTGCTCTCTGGAGGTGTTCAGAGCCGTCTTATTCTCCCTGCTGTGCATTTAAAGCAGTTGGGCATCTTTTCTACACAGCTTGTGTTACATTTAAAAGGACAGTTGCCTGACTTCAAGGTGAACTTGGTTAGGACATAATTTTGGGGTGGGGTTCAGTCCAATTAAGATTCATTGTGCCTACATTCTCCACCTGTGAAATGTTAAAGATAGCACCTTGCAGGGAAGTTCTGTAGTTCTGTGTACATTAAGAAACTGGCATGTCCCTGATTACGCTGATATCTGCGGTTGAGAGACTGAATCCCTTCACAGCCCCAGCTCATCTGGGCTGTATCTTTCTGTTGCGCCTAATGTCCAAAGCAGTTTTATCCAACTACATCTTTTCCTGCCTTTAAAGAAATATAACAAGAATATGATGCAAATCTATGACTACTGGTGAAATGCAAAATCTGTGGAAAGGAACAGCTTTATTAAGACTGTACTTGCTGCAATCATTTCCATGAGTAACATCACATATGCCATTTAGCAATTGTTAATAGGAACCAGAAGCACAACTGGCAGCTGACCAGATGAACAAGGAATATAGAAGGATACCAGTTCCCCAGGGATGTGCCTAGATATTTGGGAGTAAGAATATACATTCTGTGGCTCAGTTTTCATAAATACTGCTTCTGTAGTTGAATTCAGCAGTTTCATGTGGTCAGTAGCTCTGCAATGCAGGGTCCAAGCAGTAACATATATCAAAGTTACAGCACATGCTCTTGCTTTTTACTCTAGCACTAAGTTGCATTGTGCCACACTGCAAGGATGGACACAACATAACCACACATAACCCCACTCAAGTAGTGATGCTCAGGGTTCCTGGTTTTGTTTTTTTTTCTGCTTCTTTTTGTTTAAGCATGTGCTTTGAGACAGCAACAAATCAGCTGGAAGTATTTAAGATTCAAGGTAATGTTACAGGTAATTAGCACTCCAGCTGGATAATAAAAGACTAATATAGGGCTAAGGGTCAAACATTGTAATTGTTAAGAAATGTTCTTCATTAAAATACATCACAGTCTGTGGTATTACAGTTCATCTCTCTGCCGACACTGATGACAGAATGGGATCTCCCCTCCCTTCCCTGTGTGTTTGCCTGTGGCTTATATTAGTCCGTGTATGCTTTCAAAATCACAGGGCAATATTTTCAAGGTCTAGATGTGTGGGGTATTAGAGTTTAAAAAACTTTTTTGTTATTGTTGTTGTTTTGTTTTTTTAGGAAAGACATTCAAAGAAGCTGGCAGTTGAGTAAAGTCCAAAAGGATTTAGGAGAGAGTGACTATTTTTGAGAAGAGGTGAAAGCACCGATGATAAGTAAACTTGCTGTCTTAGGAAGAAGGGAACTCCTGAAAGGTAGTCGGACTTCGGGAAGGACCTTACTTTGTCTTAATAAATGGATGAATGCAATGTTGAGTCTAGACAACTTCTCATATTTAGTATAATGCGAACAGTTGGTGTGCCTAGTAAATATCTCTCTCCTGGAAAAGTTATACCTACTGCCCATGTCACTTAATGCTAATTAAATACACCTACCAAAAGCTGCAGTTGTTTTATTTCCAAAGTAATCTTCAAAACCATTGTGTCACTGTTCATTGCTTAGTATCTTACACAAATATCTGCCAGATCCCTGCTGGGCTCAGGCTCATGCTTTTCTTCCCTTCTCCTGTACCCATGCAGACGTGGTGACTGCTATTACTACAGGACAAAAGAACTCGGAGGCCTCAGTCTGCAAGCCTTGCTTTGATAATGTGCACTGTAGACCACACCAGGTATCAAGGTGAACACCTACAGCCTGCTAATGGGTAAAACTGACTTGTCTCACGTAAGTAAACTGAGGAGTATTTGTGCTTAAATGTGAATGAACTGCAGTGGTTGATATTACACTTAGGAGATGATTTAAGGTAGTCAGTCAAAGAAGTATAATTGCATGAAAGAATGGAAAAAAAAATTGAAAATAGCCATGCTTTTGGCATGGCTTAAAACACCCCCATCATACACGGCAGGTGGCAGTGTGTTCACAGTGTGGTTGTCTGTGACGGTATTGGCACATAGCCCATCCTTCTTGTGTGCCATCCTTCATTTGTTCAAATTTATTATTCAAAATTATCCTATTCTTTACCAGGTGTCCACGATGTCAAAATGCAAGTGGGCCCACAACAGACGTCCACAGTATTTTTGTGTTGGCATATATCTGCATCTTCTTTTTATTTGCCATGAAGAAATTTCGAACAAACAGTGAAGGGAGGATAGGTTTCCTGCCTCAGCAGACAGATGCTGATAGATTGACAGTTTCTCAGAATACTTCTCAAACATGGGGTATCAGAATTTTGTTACTGAAATCCAGTCAGCCTGGCTCTAAGTTCAGATCTGGTCCTTCAGTGTAAGTTGGAGAAATAAAGGACTGTGTGGATTGTCTTCAGTTAGCAGAGGTAGCACTCCTCTGACCTGCACAGGGCAATGGGCTCAGGCTTCCTCTATCTGCTTTAGCTGACAGAGTACCATCTCTTCCAGATGCTGTTTGCTGACAGATTGTATTTGCAACAAGATGTGTCATCTCAGTGTTCTATTTATGAATACATTTAATTAAAATCCATTCATGCAGATGTAAAAGCATTTACCATTTAAGGAAGCTATGACAAGGACATAGAGACGACTTCTATTCCTGGAACTTCTTTGCCCTTTGGGCTTTTCAGTCCCTATCTGAATTTTCCAGGGTATTCTTAGATTACCTGTTTGCTAAAGTGGCTTTCAAATATAGATACTACAAATGGAAATGCTCACAGAGGAACCATTCTATAATCAAAGTCTTTCATTTCCCATCTCTCAGCTATCTGCTGTTTTTGAAATGCAGCCTCATGGGTCTGACAAGGATTGCATGCTTAGTTGCCAAGATTGAAATTGATGCACCTGCTGCAGAAACTAAATCCCCACTTCGCTAAAGGTTTACAGATATTTAAATAACCACAGCATCGCACAAAAAAACCTCAAGGGTCTCATCCAAATTAGATCTAATCATACAAGACAAAGCAATACTCAGCGTTAAGCCAAGAAACTAAGCACTCCAAAGTGGCTGGTGTCAAGGGTACCTACACACTCCTAGTTGTTCAGGGTTGTGATGGTTCAGCCTGCTTACAGGAGCACATATTATGATTAGAAGACCTTTATGTACACTGCACTGGGAATGGCCTGTAATGCCTGGATCTGTTAATCTTTCTCACGCCAGGCAGAGATATCGTCATGGTATTAATGGTGCAGAAGGCCAAGAGGGTGGAAAGGGGTGTCTGCACAATATCTACAGACAGCTGCAGGTTATCCTTCTGTGCTACCATAGCTGTTTGAGTGTCTTGCCCCGCCTGTGTCCAGATAGGGCCAAACATAAATGCAGGTTATTAGATCTGAGTAGAGGAGTGTTGGTAACTTTTGTAAGTGCTTGGTTAGTAACGGAGGGCATGACACAGAGGAGCAGATGACTAACACCGTGGTGATAAGGGAGTTTCTTGACTTTCAGAGATAATACTGCTCTTCTGAAAGAGGAAGGTAAGCTTTCCTACTTGGATGAGCTCCAGTCATGGGGGCATCAGTGAGCAGAGAAGTTCAGAACATTTTTGCTAGATAAAATGTCTCCAAAGTATGTTTCATTTAAGCCAAAATGTTTCGTGGAAGTGCAGAAGTGCGTTTAAACATTTCCTCAGAGACTCTGCTCTTGGTGATTTGGGCATTAGGGGAAGAGATGGGAGAATTCTCTTAATTTCCTAGCCTCTCTGGTTGCAAGTAATCGGGGCAGTAAAGAAAAATTGCTTTGAATCAATATTATGGCTATATGACTGTGCCTGGTATATTCCAGCTCAAGGGATATTTCCATACAATTTCATTTTTAGCAAAATATTTGAAAGATTTTCTTTTATTCTCTTATTAAATAAAACCGCCTTTCACATTCTGGAAGCTAAAAACTGGATTATCATCCCCCAAAGACCTCTGCTGAGGGCCTTCTGTCTAACTCCAGACAAGAGGTTAATCAGCCTCTGGCTGAGACCAGGACACGTTGAAGGGTATGTACTGCGAGTCTGTATACTCCAGACATGCAGATGGACTACTTGGTGCGCTGTAACGGATAGCAGATTTGTGATGCGTAGGAAGGCTTCCCAAACGCACACCAGATTTTCAGCAAATTAAGAAGAAGTCTAGAACTGCAAAATGTTTTTAAGGACTCAGAGTTAATGGACTGATTTACCATGTCAGCTAGCTTCACTGTTTGGTGTAGGGTGGCTTCAGTGGGCAGCTATGAAGAGAACATTTTTTTTAATGTATGATACCGCTTAAGACTGTGTTCTGATCTGGTAGTAAACAGAATTTTTTAAAAAAAAAAATCCACCTTATGTCAGTCTGACTAGTTGGAAAATCCCTAAATGTGCAGAGTAAGTCATTATTTTGTAAAAATTAAGCATACCTGTCTCTGAATGCCTACACAGTGATTGTGCATAGGCAGGCACGGAGGAAAAAGCTGTAGTTCTTTAAACTGAGAGGAAGAAATGGCATCTGGCTCTTCTGCTGCCACAGTTGCAAAAACACAGAAAAAAAAGTCAAAGAAGGTCAAAGAAGTCCTTGGAACCAAGATGAAAAACATTTGGGATTCTGTTAGCAGAACAGATAATAGCATTAAAGAAATGTAAAACTGTCCAGAATAATAGCAATTTGCTACTGCTGCTGTTGAGTAAACACAACAGATTCTTCTGCCTGTGACAGTTCTGCCATTAGCACAAGAGAATCATTCTTACCACAGCATTGAAGAAAACAGACAGAGATCTGTAGTTAATTTGCAGCAAAACCCTGAGACAGCAGCCTCAAGAAGATGAGGACAAAGGACCTTGACAACACCCTCCACAAGCTGCACTTATAATGTGAGTGAAAAGAATGGGTGTGTGATCAGAAAATCAATGAAACAGCACGAAGATCTGCAAGAAACAAAACAGAAAACTGTCAACCAGAAGCAGAGGAGGTAGAGCATGCGTGCATTGGGTGGGCTCACAGCACATTCAAAGTAAAGGGGGTAAAGTACTCCTAGGACTGAGGAAATGTTGCAAGAGACAGGTTACGCCACAGGATGGACGTAGAATAATATGAAGAATTGTCGAAGAAAATCAGATTGAAGGGGATCTAGAGAGTTTCCTAAATCCACTCACTAGCCCACAACGCAATCAGACTTTCCTCCTGTTGCCTTCCAGAACAAGCAAAGAAGTCCTCATTGTAGTGGGTGCAAGGATGTTGACATCCACATGAAATCCCAGCTCCTTGACTGAACCAAGTACGATTGTTTCACGTTACTGCGGAGGCTAGTTGGTCTTTTAAAATGTCAGACAGCTACTGCAGTCCCTCTCTTTATTAAGACCTTTCACTTTGTGAATTATCAATTCAACTCCAGCCCTGAGTTCAGACAAAATAACTACTCATCAGACAGATGTCCGTTCCTAAGGCGGGCAAGCCCACGTGCATGGCCCCACTATGACTAACACAAGCTGACTCCTTCTGTCAGAGGACCTTGCAAGCAGCCAGAGGACAAACCGTTCAGCTCGGGTGAACTCTCCACTGATCCACTAAGTGGGCTGAAAGGGCAGAGCAGGGAAAACAGCCCGTGTCACATCTTTTTCTGGTCTAATACGACTTTACTCACCAAAGCTGGCAAGCTGACACTTTTGACAACCATTTGAATTCATTTGCAAAAAAGTAAGATGTCAGTGAGACAGCTGATGTTGGTAGTGCTGGAGCTGTCTCTGCTCATGGACTAGCTAGTCACTAATGAGCAGTGGATATTTTGCGTCTTGTCTGGGGTTAATTGCTGCATCTACAGTTAACCTGGTATGTAAAGGGTGTCTAATGGAAATAGCTACAAAGTGCTGAGGGAAGGTGGGCTTTGAGAGGGAAGGTGATGAAAACTCAATCAGTGACTCTCCCACATTTCAAAAAATGTCCTTTTGCTACTGGAAGTGAATAATGGTAATGTTTTTAACCTGAGTATTGCAGGGTGGAGATTATTTTGATTAAAAAAGTCTGTTTCTAATCACTTTGCTGCCAGCTAGGGGTGCATAATAAAAGGCAGTAGGTTAACTATTTCTCTATAAACAAAATCTGAGATACAATGAAAATTCAATTGCAAGAAAAGTCCTCTAACAGTAAATAAAATTTTATAACACATGTAAATAACAGTTCAAGTGACTCAATTTAGCAGCGACAAAAGCTGTTTTCAATGCAGAGTAATTGTTCAAATTGCCCCCTTTCACAAAAAAAAGCGGTTAAAATGAGCCAATTTATGTAGCATTGACAAGAATTGTTTTCAACTGTAGGCATTCTGTTAAAGCTGTTTAAAATTAAGTAGATGGTTGCCAAATTGATGCAATTACTTAGACATCATAAAAAGAGTTTTAAAACTATAAATGCATCTGCTAACAGTATTAAATTGAGGCAATTAGCCAACAGGAGTTTTAACCTTCATCTAGCCACTAGGAATCTATTTAGACATGAGAAGTACTTTCATATATGTCTTACTGTACTTTATATTGGTAATTAAGGAGGAGAATTACCTGGAGATAAATCACCAATATGAGAGTTGTGCTTATCTGCAGCCATCATTAAACCATGTGTTGTAGATGCTGTGTTCACATTAATTGGTGTTGCATGAACTGTACTGATGTAATTCACCACCATGTTTCATGTATGTACATTTTTTTATTTAGTCAGGAAGTCTTATACTGGAAAGCATCTAGAAGCAAACTAATCCCATTAATGGGGAGCAAGTGTATGAAAAAAGGCCTGTGAAATTCTGCCAGTTGTCTCCATCTCTGGAGGAAAGCCTGGGGCCGTACAGATCAGGACCATGTCTGGCTGTAGGCAGTCCCTTCCAGCTTTCCTGTGCCTGTGATAGCTCTTGCAATGTTCCCCGAAAGAGCTATCTGGTGTCAACTAATGTCAGCCAGGATGGTGGACTGCTGCTGGTCTTGCAACACTCACTTTAATTCTTTCTAGGTAGTACTGTGTGGTGTTGGGCTAGTCACATATGCCCAGAAACACCAAGTTACATCAGTGCCACTGACACTAATATTTGGTTCTTTAATCCTCAATATTGGTTTAAGAGTGTGAGCCACAAAACATTCAGGTAAACCCTCAGAAGTGCAGATTTCAGTTACTAAGTTTCCCAAGCCCCTACGGTCCTGCTCTAGCAGGTGGTCATCCCAAACCCCTGGGGTCCCTTTGTTGAGGAGGGCATCAAATCCATGTCCCCCTTATCTTATCTGCAGGAGAATGTCTCTTGAAGGAGAGTTCCAGATCCAAAATGCTGTTCTGGCACAGATACTTTAGTTTGGAGGCACTTTGAGTCCTTGCCCTGAGCCTGGAGAAAGACAGTTGGACAAGATTGGAGTTTAGATAAACCTTTCTCTTTAGCATTGCCTAATGGCTGTCTTAGGCAGCTCGCAAGATACATTATTCAGTACAGTGGGTCTTGTCAACCCTATTTGGAGATGATTGACTTTCCCCACACACTGCTCAGGCGCTTCTGAGCAGCAAATTCCCATCTGGGATTCAGGCACCTTTCAAGAGCCTCGTAGCTTCCAGCATTGTGAAGCCTAAGCCCATTTCCAGATAGTTATATCAATTCCCATCTGTTACTGGGAACAACAGTACTGTCTTGTCTTAGAGGAGTAGTATCAGATGGATAAAAAAACGATATCTGGTTGTCAGATGTTGTAGTGAAGGAAGCCATATGAAGGAAAAGAAGGAACAGCTGAGTAGGACTTGTAATATTGTTAGCCTGAGTCCTGATCAGTTTTGTTCAGCCATGCTTTCTCCTAGGGGGAACAAAAACCTCACAGAAGAATAACACACGCTCAAAAAAATTCAGTTCTCTGAGTTGCATTTCCCTGTGGGCATTTTCTCTGCATCTTGACAAAAGTTTTGAAGTTCGAAGTTCTGCCATTCTGAGTGGACTGTTAGACTGGGGAGGACAGGGTTACCTAGCAGCACTCAACTTTGGGACTTACAGAATGTGCTGCCTGCTGAGGCTGGGTGTTCTCTGCTGATACTGAGTGACTTTCAGTCAGGCTATTTTGTGTCCACCGTTTTCGTGTCCTTCCATTTTTTTGTGTCCATCCATTTTGTGTCCTCCAGTTTGTCAAACTATAACAAGGCAGAGAGATTCCTTTAAGAGTTAGAGAGCTGGGTAAAGGACTGTTGCTATGTAGAGATCACTCTTTCCAAAAAGGGCAGTTCCTAGTGCGTAATCTTACTGCAGTCTTCGAAATGACCTGTGAGAGTTGCACCCTGTGGCACAGCAGATAGGTCTGACAGGTAAGACAGTAACATGAGAGCCATTGCCCCTTGTGCTCAGCAGAGCTGCACCCACCAAAGAAAGGGTCATTAATCAAAAAAGTATGGCTATCATACATACACTGTACAAATGCATCAAAAATAAGACGGTTTAATGGCATTTCAGATTTTGTATTTGAGTGTGGAGTCCTGGCTGGACGAGAGGGGACATAGTTTGGTGCGTTGAGCAACCCAGGTTCTGATCCGGAGGTGAGCCTTGGGAGCGGCTGACACGGAACCCTGCTGGGAAGGCAGAGCG
>Ga0065711_1040509_pt1 | contig 16887 bp, 10 predicted proteins | sample Hoacrofraction12_FD_59098 | JGI IMG/M metagenome (GOLD analysis project Ga0065711, IMG submission 59098) | Hoatzin crop microbial communities from Cojedes, Venezuela - Epithelial fraction 12 v2 (version 2) | ecosystem: Host-associated > Birds > Digestive system > Esophagus > Crop | place... | reverse complement strand
CCCGCCGCTCTACAAGTGCACCAAGGGCAAAGTGAGCGAGTATTGCTACGACGACGTGGCCAAGCAGAAATTCCTCGACAAGTACGGCGACGGCACCGAAGGCAGCACGGGCATCCACATCCAGCGCTACAAAGGTCTGGGCGAAATGAACCCCGAGCAGCTGTGGGAGACGACCATGAACCCCGCCACGCGCCTGCTCACGCAAGTGACCATCAGCGACGCCGCCGAGGCCGACCACACTTTCTCCATGCTCATGGGCGAGGACGTGGAGCCACGCCGCGAATTCATTGAGCGCAACGCCACCTACGCCAACATCGACGCATAGGCCGCCCACCCTGGCAAACCTGACAAAGACGGAGCGGCAACCCTGCCGTTTCGTCTTTTTTTCCGCCCAAAAAGCAAAAATCGCCCCGCTGGCATACTTTTTGCTCAAAGAAAAGCACATTGTATCTCACCAAAAACTAACGCTAAAATATATGCTGCCACTGATTTCGTTCTCCGCCATCGCCTTCTGGGCCTACATTGTGCTGTTCGTCGCATTTATATTATATAAAATCGCCAAATCGGTTAAGACACACGATAAAGCTGTTGATGAAGAGCAGGCGCAACGCGAAGCATACATAAAGACGACAGCACGGCTCATCAACCAAAAGGACAACCCCCTAACTTCCAGCGATATGAATACCACAGAACAATCACGAGAAAATCTCTCCGAAAAAGAAACTCAGCAAAACGGCGAACGCAACTACCACACACGCGACATTCTGCTGCGCACGCTGCGCGACATGAACTGCCACCTCGAATTTCCCGACGACGCAGAATTCATCACCGTGACCTACCAAAGCGAGCACTACGCCGTGTACGCCAGCAACAGCAGCACCTTCATCCGCATTGTGGACCCCTACTGGTTCTCGCATGAGCTCGACGATGTGGACGGCGTGTCCACTGTCCGCCGCGCCATCAACAAAATCAACGCTTATGCCCCCACCCCGCTCTACTACGACATTGACAACGAGCATGGAGTCATCAACGTTTGCAGCCAGGCCTACATTGTCTTCCACGAAAGCATGCCACACCTGCAAAACTATCTGGAATGCTATTTCCATTGGTTTTTCCAGACTCAGCGCGAGTTCTACCAGACCCTGAGCGAAAACGGCATGAGCGACGACTAATCATTGCGACGCCAAAAAACACAGGAAAAACAACCGCCGCACCTGCTTCAGCAAAGCAAGTGCGGCGGTTTTTCGTTTGCGCAAGAAAGAGCCGGCGCCTGCAGGTCAAGACTGGCGAGAAGCGCTATCGCCTCAGCACTTTCTTTCCGCCTATGATGTAGATGCCTGGCGCCGTGATGCGTTCCAAGCGGCGGCCCTGCAAGTCGTAGATTTCAGGGCGATTGGCCGAGGCCGATGCAGCGGAATCGACGCCTTCGATGCCCGTTGCCTCCGACAGGTAGTAGAGGCGGAAATTGTCAAACGCCGTCCAGTCCCACGCCACGTGGTCCGTTTTGCGGATGCCAATGCGCAGCGTGCCGTCGGCCGCTACCGTGAGCAGCACCTCGTTCTCGTAGAGCCCGTCGTTGAGCGCGTCTGACGCGTCGTCGAGGTTGTCGGGAAACGTGTAGGGGTCGTTGGTGAACACGTCGCTGGCGCTGTAGAGGTTGGCCACGCGCGCCGATGCCTCGTCGCCGTCTTTGCTGATGTAGATTTGCGCCAGATTGGCCGCAGCGCCGTTGTTCTGATATTTCGTGTAGGCATCGCCCACGGCACCATTGCGGTAGAATGCGCTCACCACGAGTTTGTAGGTGCCTGCAGGCATATCGCTGAGAATCTGGTAGTTGTCAAAGATTTTGCTGAACTGTTCGGCCGTTTGGCTCGAAATGCCCGTCAGGTCATCGCCCTGCCAAGCATCGGCCACTTGCGTGAACAGGCCGTTCTCTATGAGGAACGAAAGGTTGGCGTCCTGCCCATTGGCCGCCTTGTCGAGCTCTCCCTGCTTGTAGGCGTCGAAAGCGGCCTGCAGCACGGGCACTTCCTGCTCCATTTCGTTGGCATCGCCTGCCGAAAGCACGCCCTGCGCATGGCTGAGCGCTTCCGAAAGCGCCTCGTTCTCAGCATATTTCTCAATGGGGACAACTCGCTTGATGAGTTCCTCAAGCGCATTGGCCGTTTGCAGTTTGCTCAGTTCGTCGTTCTGCAACTCGGCCGTTTCGCTGGCAATGGCCGCCACCTGCGCCGCCGAGAGCGCGCTTTGGTAGAACCGCAGGTTGTCGAAATAGGCATTTTCCATACAGGCATCGGCCGCAAAAGGCGAGTGCGCAATGCGGGCGCTGGTGATGCTTTCGATGAAATCGCGCGGCAGCTGGCTCACGGATTTCTCGCGGTAGAGGCGTCCGTCAAGGTAAATGCGCCCCGTTCCGCCGTCCTGCACATAAGCAATATTGTGCCATTCGCCAGTGGTCATGCCGGCATGCGAGCGCACATTCTCCGTCGCGCTGTTCTTGATTTCTGCATACCAGTTGCCGTTGCCCGCGCCGTTGATGAGGCCGAAGTATTGATCCGTGCCGTTGGCAAAGGCAAGCGCCCAGGCAAAGCTGCTGAGATTGTTTTCCGCGCAGTTGAGCAAATCGATGGAAATGGTGTAGTCGCTTGTCGCGCCCAGCACCGCCTTGGGCATGTCGAGGCCCAGGTTCATGCCGCCCGCGCCGCCCAGCGCCCCCGTGTAGAGCGCGTGGTTGCCGTCGGAGAGCGCCACAATCTCGGCCTGGCCCAGCAGTTCGCCAGGATAGGTGCCGCTGTCGTCGATGGGTTTCCCGTCTTCGAACGTGTAAATCACCGCTGGCGCAGGAATTTCCGCCTGCTCATTGGCAGGTTCCTCCACGTCGGAAACATCGAGCGTGAGGATGCTGAGCGAATAGGCCGGCGCCTCGTAGGCAATGGTTCCGTCGTCGCTCAGCGCAATGTCCTGCGTCTTCGGCACCACGTTTTTCGGCTTGCTGAGCGAATTTTCGTCCGTGCCATTCTCGCTGGTCAGCACCTCCAGCGCAGCGCCTGTCACGGTGCCGCTGGCAAAGCTCAGCACAGTGGAAGTAGCTGTGCCATTGGGGTTTGTGAGTTTCACAATGAGTTTGTCTTTCGTCTCGTTCAGCGCCGAAGAAACGTAAACGCCGCGGTCGTAGCCGCCAGTGACATTGGCCTCGTGAATGAGCGTGCCGTCCATGTAGCAGCGCACGAGGCTGCCCATTTTCTCCACGCACAGGTCGTAGGCCTGCCCCGTCGTCAGGCTGCCCGAAGCGCTCGCGACAGTCGATTTGGCTCCATTCACGGCCGTCTCAATGCCGTGCGCCGAATTGTTCCAGCCGCCAATGTTCCACCACGAGTAGTTGTTGGCGTCCTTGTAGTCGAAGATGATGAGGAAACCCTCGCTGCCACTGGTTTTCGTGGCCTTCACGCTGAGCGTAATGGTGTCGTTTTCCCAAAACGTTTTGCTGGTGCAAATGGCGCCGGCCACCGAGGTGCTGGCCTGCTTCAGCGTGCCGTCATCCATGCTCCACGTGCCGCTCGCCAGATTCCAGTCAGCCAAAGCCGTGCCATCGCCCTGCAGCAGCACGTTGCCCTGCGCGTCGGTCAGCTTCACGTCGGTGAAGGTGGCGGCCGTGTTCCACGTGCCCAAACCCACTGCCGAAGGACCTTGCGCCGCGCCTGGAACGTTGTGTGTCTCAGTCCATTTCACGTTATATCGTCCCACGTTGCTGCCAAACAGCTTCTGCACATAGTAGGACGGCGTGCCGTAGGCCGCGTAGCAGTTGAAGCGAATCATGTCGGGCATCCACCCCTGCGCGTTTTCGTTGCAGAAAATGGGGGCGTAGCTGCTCATCACCACCACGTCGGAATTGTTTTCCATGCCCTGCATAAACACGGCCTCGCCCAGCGCTGCGTTCAGGTTGCCCAGCGTGCCATAGTCCTGAGTCACAGCATATTCGCCCACATAGACCTTGGCGCCAGCGCGGCTGTAGGAGTCATATTTCGCGTAGTTGTTCACAAACCAGCTGGGCGAGCGGTAGTAGTGCTCGTCAATCAGCCCGCAGGGGTAGGTGTTGCGCCACGACGGCGTGTCGGTGCCCCACGACTCCACGTTGCCCACGAGCACAATGTCGGGATAGGCCGCGTGGATGGCCTTGTAGAACGTGTAGTAGCGGTCGGGATAATGGTCGCTTTGGTCGGCATTGCTGTCAATGTAGAAATTGTAATTCTCGTTGCCCACCTCAATGTATTTCAGGTTGAAAGGCGCTGGATGCCCATTCTTGGCACGCAGCGCGCCCCAAGTGGTCGTGGTGTCGCCGTTGGCATACTCAATGGCGTCCAAGGCCTCCTGCACATATTCGTCAATGTCGGTGTAGTCGTGGCACCACCAATGGCCCATGCCCACGTTCACCACAAACAGCGGCTCGGCGCCAAGGTCCTCGCAAAACTGCAAGTACTCGTGGTAGCCCATGCCGTCGTTCACGTGGTAGCCCCACGTGTGGTTGCGGTGACCTGGGCGCTCCTCAATCGGGCCGATGGTTTTCTTCCACTCAAAGCGGTTGGTCACGCCATTGTTCGTGCCCTCCACATAGCATCCGCCGGGGAAGCGCATGAAGCCAGGGTGAATGTCCGCCAGCATCTGAGCCAAATCCGTGCGCAGCCCATTCTCATGGTCCTTGTAGGTGGGGCCGAAGAGGCTGACCACGTCCACCACGAGCGTGCCAGAGCGCTTGCCCTGCAGCTGAAACGTGCCAGTGATTGACGACGCCGTGGCCACGATGTCCACCTTATATTTCTTCCACTCCGCCGCAAACGGACCGCTGAGCGTGGCCGTTCCACACGATGTGCCGCCTGCGGAAAGCAGCGTAACAACCACATTGCCAGGATATTCCTTCCCATTTCCGCGTGCCCAGAACGTGAGGCGGTAAGTCTCGCCCTTCACCACCTGGATGCCCCAGTAGCCCGAATTCTTCACCTTGCCCGACGTGCCCGAGAAGTCCAGCTGCAGCGCGCGGCCTTGCGCCTTGTTCAGCAAATTGTCCGTCACGAGCGACATCGTGACCGAGCCCTCCTTCGACCAGAAGTCGGGCGACGACGCATTGTCCTCGAACGAGCGGTTGGCAATCAGCTCTCCATAAAGACCGCCATCGCCGCCGCGGTTAATTTCCTCAAAGAAAATGCCGAACAGGCTCGGCGAAATCTCTGGCCCGCGCTTCGACAAATCGAAGTTCAGGCGCGTCTGCGCCACTGCTGGCACCGCAAAGAACAGCGCCGCCATGGCGCCAGTCAGAACTTTTCTCACTATCCGTTTCATCCTTTTGATTCGTTTTGTAAAATTTTTCTGCGGCAAATTTACGAAATTCTTTCAACTATTTCCTGCAAAAAATGCACAAAAAGTGGTACAAAATTGACATTCTGCGGCGTCAAGTGGCAGGAACGTCCCGCCCCGCCTCCTGGGTGCTTTGCAAAAACGACCGCAGTCGTTTCGAAAAACGACCGCAGTGGTTTTGGAAAACGACCGCAGTGATTTCTGAAAATGTCCTGCCCCGTTTGGAAAATGCCGGAAGACGTTTTGGAAAAGGATGCCCTTCGTTTTGGAAAAGGAAGACCTTTGTTTCGGAAAACGAAGGGCATCGTTTTTGACTGGCGCGGCAAAGGCGGGGGAGGCAGGGCAAAAAAAAGTGGGTGCTGCTGCCAAGCGGCAGCCGCCCCCACGCGGTTTGTAAAGGAATGAATGAAAACGTTTGCTTGGTTATTTCAGGGCAAAATCTTGCCACAGTGCGGAACGATGAAGCCCTAAGCGGAGAGGTTTTGTCCCCTGCTGCGCAATTTATGCGCCGGCGAGGAGCTTGCGGACGCAGGCGGAGATGGCTTTGCCGTCGGCCTGTCCGGCGAGCTGCTTGGTGGCGACACCCATCACTTTGCCCATTTCCTGGGGGGTGGTGGCGCCCACTTGGGCGATGATGTCGCGGAGCTTTGCCTCAAGCTCGGCCTCGGTGAGGGGCTTGGGCAGGTATTCTTCGATGACGCGCACTTGTGCCATTTCCTCTTCGGCGAGGTCGGGACGGCCTTGCTGGGTGTAGATTTCGGCGGATTCGCGGCCTTGCTTGGCGAGTTTCTGCAAGATTTTGAGGGCAGCGTCGTCGGTGAGTTGGTCGTTTGCGCCTGGTGCGGTCTTGGCCTCCAGAAAGTATTTCTTCACGTTGCGCAAGGTGTCTCTGCGCACGGCATCTTTGGCCTTCATGGCGGCCATGATGTCATGGTTGATTTGGTCGAATAGCATAGGAGTGAGTTTTTGAGTTTTACGTTTTTAAGTTTCTAAGTTTTTGAGTTTTTAAGTTGCAAATTTCACCCAGAGCGGCGGAAACGAAAAAGGCTGAGAGTAAGTGTGTTTCCGCCGCTGAGGGGTGAAATTTTTGCAAATGCAGCGTGGTTGGTTCGTCTGCTGCGGCCTGGGTTTGCGTCAACCGAATGCGATGACTTCGCCTTCCTGCGGCGCACTCTCTGCGCGCTCTGCGGCGTGGACGAGGTTGGAGAGTGTTTTCTTCTGGCGCTTGCCCGTGGGCGAGGATTCAACGGATGAGATGATGTCGTCGTTGTCGAGGTCTTCGGCGCTGAAGATGTAGGGATAAACGGGTTTGTGCAGGTTGGCCTTGCCGGTCTGGTAGTACTGCAGGCGGCGCTGGTCGCGCTCAATGCGGCGTGCTTCTTCCTCTGCATCGCGCTTGCGCTGCTCTTCGTTGCGCTGTTCGATTCGCTCGTCCATCTCGTCCATGTTGATGTCTTTCATGCCGAATCCGGACGCGAGGATGGTGACTTTCACCTTGTCCTTGAGCTCGGGGTCGAAGGAGTGTCCCCACTTGGTCTCGAGGTTGGTGTTCTGCATACGCTCCATGAACTCGTTGATGTCGTTCACTTCGTCCATCATGAGTGGCGCCTCGCCCTGCGGACCGGGCTCCACGATGTGGATGAGCACTTTCTTGGAGTGGTAGATGTCGTTGTCGTTGAGCAGGGGCGATGTGAGGGCGCTCTCGATGGCCTTGGTCACGCGTCCGTCGCCAGCGCCGTAGCCTGTGCTCATGATGGCGACGCCGCCGTCTTTGAGCACGGTGCGCACGTCGTTGAAGTCGAGGTTGATTCTGCCGTGCATGGTGATGATTTCGGAAATGCTCTTGGCAGCGTTGCAGAGGGTGTCGTCGGCGCGGTCGAATCCTTCGTAGAGGCTCTTGTCCTGGTAGATTTCGCGCAGTCGCTCGTTGTTGACCACGAGGAGCGCGTCCACGTTCTTGCTCATTTCCTCCACGCCGTCGAGGGCCTGGTCGATTTTGGCGTTGCCTTCCCAGCGGAAGGGGATGGTGACGATGCCGATGGTGAGCACGCCCATGTCTTTGGAGACTTTGGCGATGAGTGGCGCAGCGCCAGTGCCGGTGCCGCCGCCCATGCCGGCGGTGATGAAGGTCATTTTGGTTCCGTCGTCGAAGAGGGCCTTGACTTCCTCCATGGATTCCTCGGTGGCCTGGCGCGCCTTGCTGGGGTTGTTGCCGGCGCCGAGGCCCTCGCTTCCGAGCTGGAGCTTGGTGGGAACGCGTGAGTCGAACAGGGCTTTCTTGTCGGTGTTGCAGACTACGAACGACACGTCGTGGATGCCTGCGTCATACATGTGGTTGACTGCGTTGCTTCCACCGCCGCCCACGCCAATCACTTTGATGATGCTCTTGGGCGCGGTGGGGAACTGGAAGTGCGCGTATTGTTCTTCTTCGGGTGCTGCAGGTTCGTCGTTCTTTTCGGACTTTCCAAACATGTCGTCGCCGAAATTGAATGGTGCAAATTTATCTTCTTCTCCCATAGGTCTGAGTTTTTAGGTTTTTAGGTTTTTAGGTTTTAAGTTTTTGAGGCTCTGAGTTTTTGAGTTTTCAGCGGATTAGTTTTCTTCCACCATGTCGCCGAGGGTGCGCTTTAATTTGCCAAGCCAGCTGTTTTCCGATTTGGCGTCCTTCACGGTTTGCGCGAGTTTACCAGCGCAGGTGTTGAGCTTGTCAATGAGTTCCTGCGACTCGCGGATGGTTTGTCCGAATTTCTCCTTTGCGGAAAGCACGCTGACGGCCTCTTTGTAGCCGTCGTCAACGATTTCGACAGCGGTCACGGCCACGGCATCGGCGTGGTTGCGCAATGTTTTGTCCTTGCCGTTCTCCAGCACTTGAGTGCGAAGGTTTTCCAGCTCAGAGATTTTCTTGCGCATTTCGTCTTTGTAGCGCTCCAGCTTCTGCTGCATCTCGGTTTCCTTCTTGGCCAGTTCGGCAGCGGCGGCGAGTCGCTCGTCCACTTCGCTCTGCTTCTTGGCGTCGTCAAACATGTCGCGGCCGCTGTATTTCTCGCCCACGCAGTTCTCGTCGCCAGCCATGAGCAGGCTGATTACGCCGTTGGCGTGGCCGCTCTCCAGGGAGAGTTTGGTGACGTTGGAATTCTTGATGACGGGCTTCGACATGGGCGTCTCGCTGATGTTGCGTGCAATGCGCACCTTGTCGATTTTGAGCTTGAGTCCCTTCACCGCATTCTCAATGTTCTTCATGTTTGAGCCGCCGCCCGTGAGCACCCATCCGCCGAGCAGCTGCATTTCGTAGCCGCTGTTGGCCACCTGGTTCTCCACGTTGTCGAGGATTTCCTTGGTGCGTGCGTAGATGTAGTGCTGAATGTCGGCGAGCTTGAGGTTGCGGCCGTCGGAAGTGGTGTAGTTTTGCGGTTCGCCTTCAGCCTCCTGCTCAGCGTCTTCGAGGCTTGCGTTGCCGTATTGCAGCTTGAGTTTCTCGGCCTCGTCCTCGTCAACTTGGAAGGACATGAGGTCTTGCGTGATGTTGGCCATGCCAATGGGCAGGGTGGCGAGGTAGCGCAGGATGTTGTTCTTATAGACCACGACGGTGGTGGTGCCGGCGCCGAGGTCCACGAGCACGCTTCCAGCGCGTTTCTCCTGGTCGGTGAGAATGTTTTCCGCCAGCTCGTAGGCGGCCAGCTTGTAGTCTGCCACGCGCACGTCGGTGTTCTCAAAGCAAGTCTCGATGTTGTTTCTCAGCTTGCGGCGGGCGATGACGTTGAGGTAGTCGCCGTCGATTTTGGCGCCCATCACGCCCACGGGGTCGTCCACGCTGGTGCCGTCCACCTTGAATCCCTGTGGGAAGTTCTCGAGCAGCTCGCAGTCGGGCACGGTGATGTCGTAGCTTTCGGTGCGCATGGTGTCGATGTGCTCGCTGGTGATGTAGGACTGCGTGATGAGGTCGCGGTAAACGTGCTTCTTCACGGCGCGCACGCTCTGTCCGCCAATGCCCACATAGACCTGCGAGATGGTGAGCTGGAGGGATTCCTGCAGCTTGGCAATGACATTCTTGATGCACTGCGTGGTCTTCTCAATGTTGTAAACGATGCCGCGCTTCACGCAGCCCACGGCCTTCTCCTCAGCGTAGGCGAGGATTTGCCAGTTGCCGTCTTTCTTCTTGCCTGCGATGCCGGAAATGCGCGAGGTTCCCAGCTCTATGGCAACGATGATTTGTTCTTTGTTCTCAGCCATAATATATTATTTAATGTGTAACGTTTTCTGTCTTTCTTCGGGGCAGGCGGCGCGCAATGCCGCAGTGCCAGCCTACTGGGTGCAAACGATTTGGTTGTTGAATTCCAGGTTGATGGCCTTGTATTTGTTCCACCCCACCTTGGGCATGGCCTGGTCGTAGAACCGCTTGAGGCGCGCCAGCTTCTTCTCATAGCCGTCGATGGGGCCGAGGTAGATGGTCTGCTCGCCCAGGCGCGGCACAAGAGTGACAACGGGGCGCTTCTTGGCGTCGCGGCTCACATAGACCTGCTCAATGAGGTGGTCCCAGTAGGGATTTTCATAGACGTAGGTGCCAAAGTCGGCCAGCTTCGTGCAGGCATAGACGGAGTCGATTTGCCCCGTGGCGGTGAGGATGTTCTGCGTGTAGGCCGTATTGGGGATTTTCACGCCGAGCGAATCCACGTAGTAGCCGTTTTTGCCCTCGGGCAGCACGAAGATGACGGGCTGGCGCAGGGTCATCTTGATGCAGATTTTGCCTTCGTTATAGACCTTTGGATTGCCGGCCTTGTAGCAGTTCACCTCCGTGACGAGGTTGTTGGTGAGCAGGATGTCCTCAATGTGCTTGGTGTCCACGGTCTGCATGCGCATGCCCTGCGGGTAGGCATCGTTGTCCTGCAGCAATTTTGCCACTTGCTGCTCAGTGACGAAGGGGCTGTTCTTCTCGTCGTTGATGGTGATTTCCACCGACTGGCAGATTTCCTCTGGATTGCCCTGCCGCATGGTGATGATGGCATAGACAATGTAGGCCGTGACGAGGAAGAAGAGCACGACGAAGAAGATGATTTTGAATATTTTCTTTGCGCTGAAGGCCATGTGTCAGGCTTTTTCCTGTAGGATTTGAGTGATTTGCGGCACGTAGTCTTCGATGTCGCCGGCGCCCAGTGAGATGAGCACGTCGAAATCTTGCTTGCGGGCCACGTCGAGGATGTCGGTTTTCTCAATGAGTTGGCGGTCAATGCCCGGGCGCAGGTTGTCGTAGATGAGCTGGCTCGTCACGCCGGGGATGGGCTTTTCGCGCGCCGGATAGATGGGGCACAGATAGACCACGTCGAGCAGGGAGAGCGCATCGGCGAAGTCCTTGTAGAAATCGCGGGTGCGGGTGTAGAGATGGGGTTGGAAGATGGCGGCGATGCGCTTGTCGGGATAGAGTTCGCGGATGCTGCGCACGCTCTGCTCAATCTCCTTCGGGTGGTGCCCGTAGTCGGAAAGGAAGGCCAGGCGCGGCGTCTTCACCTTGAAGTCGAAGCGGCGGTCCACGCCCTGGAAGGTGGCCATGCCCTGGCGCAGCTCATCGTCGGTGGCGCCGGCCAGCTGCGCAAGCGCCATGGCGGCAATGCCATTGTCGATGTTGATGCTCACCGGCACGCCCAGCTGAATGTCGCGCACGGTGCCGCGGGGCGAAACGAAGTCGAAAACGATTTCGCCTCCGCCAATGCGGATGTTCTCGGCGTGGAAGTCGCCGCTCGTGCGGCTGTAGGTGTAGCAGGCGACGCCGTCTTGCAGGCGCGGCTTGATTTCCAGATTTTCGTGAATGATGAGTGCGCCGCCGGGCTGAATGAGCGACGTGTAGTGCTCAAAGCTCTCCAGGTAGGCCGCTTTCGTGCCGTAGATGTCGAGGTGGTCGGGGTCGGTGGCGGTGATGACGGTTGCCCACGGGCGCAGATGGTGGAAAGAGCGGTCGAACTCGTCGGCCTCAATGACCACGTAGGGGCTTTCGGGCGCCAGGATGTAGTTGGTGCCGTAGTTCTTGGAGATGCCTCCGAGGAAGGCATTGCAGTCCACATGGCTCTCGTGCAGGATGTGCGCGGCCATGGTGCTGGTGGTGGTCTTGCCGTGGGTTCCGGCCACGCACAGCCCCTTCAGCTCGCGGGTGAGGCGGCCCAGCACTTGGGCGCGCTTCTCCACGGTGAAACCGCCTTGGCGGAAGTAGGCCAATTCGGCATGGTCAGCGGGAATGGCGGGGGTATAGACCACGAGGGTTTCGGCAGGATTGCGGAAGGCCTGCGGAATGAGGTCCACGCTCTCCTCATAGTGAATCTGCGCACCCTCGCCGATGAGGCGCTGGGTGAGCTCGCTGGGAGTCTTGTCGTAGCCGCCAACGGCCAGTCCCTTGGCCAGGAAATAGCGCACCAGGGCGCTCATGCCGATGCCGCCGGCGCCTACGAAATATACGGATTTGGGTTGGTTTTGCATAACTTTTCTTCTCTGTTCAGTGGGGCCGGGTCACTTTCCCTCGGCCAGTTTCAGCACCTCCTCGGCAATGACGCGCGCCGAGTCGTGATAGGCCAGCTTCGTGGCATTCTCGCCCAGTTCCTTCAGCTTCGCGTCGTCGGTCACGGTCTGCAGGGCGAGCGGCAGCAGCGTGTTGCGCGCCTCGGCGTCTTTCACGAAGAGTGCCGCACCCTTGGTGGAAAGGGCCAGCGCGTTCTTCGTCTGATGGTCTTCGGCCACATTGGGCGACGGCACCAGGATGCAAGACTTGCCCAGCAGGCACAGCTCGCTGATGCTGCTGGCGCCAGCGCGCGAAATCACGAGGTCGGCAGCGGCGTAGGCAGCGTCCATGTTCGAAATGAAGTCGCCCACCCACAAATTCGGCACGTCGTCGGTCTTGGCCAGCTGGTCGCTGATTTCCTGGCTGTAGTATTTGCCCGTCTGCCAAATCACCTGCACGTCCTTCGACTCGCGGATGTCCTCCAAGTGCTGCAGCACGCTCTCGTTCACGGTCCTGGCGCCCAGGCTTCCGCCCACGATGAGGATGGTGCGGCGCTGCGGGTCGAGGCCAAACTGCTGCAGGGCCTCGGCCTTCGAAAGCTTGCAGTCGAGCAGGTTCTGGCGCACCGGATTGCCCGTCTTGATGATTTTCTCTGCGGGGAAGAAGCGCTCCATGCCGTCGTAGGCCACGCAAATCTTCTTGGCGCTCTTGGCCAGCAGCTTGTTGGTCACGCCAGCATAGCTGTTCTGCTCCTGAATGAGCGTGGGAATGCCCATCTTCGCAGCCATTTTCAGCGTCGGGCCGCTGGCATAGCCGCCCACGCCAACCGCTGCGGCGGGCGCGAATTCCTTGATGATTTTCTTGGCCATGCGCTGGCTTTTCAGCACTTTCCACAGCACGCCAATGTTCTTCAGCAGGTGCTTGCGGTCGAAACCAGCGATGGGCAGGCCCTTGATTTCGTAGCCGGCTGCCGGCACACGCTGCATTTCCATGCGTCCCTCAGCGCCCACAAACAGGATTTCGGCCTCGGGGCGCAGCGCCTTGATGGCGTTGGCAATGGAGATGGCGGGGAAAATGTGACCGCCGGTGCCTCCACCGCTCACGATGATTCTCAGTGCTTTCTTGTCTGACATAAGCTATATCTCCTTTTTATTGATTGACAAATATACGAAAAACTGTTTGAATATCAGTCTCTTTTCTCTGTTTTTTTGCGCCGCAGCAACGGTTTTTCCGCGAGGCAATCCGTTTTCTTCCGAATCCGTTTTCGGAAACGACTGCGGTCGTTTTCAAAAACCACTGCGGTCGTTTTTCAAAACGAGTGCGGTCGTTTTCAATCCATGCCCTGGGCGTCGGCGAATTCGCCAGTCTCTCCGCGGGCCAGCTCCTCGGCCTCCCGCTCCTCCTGCTCTGCCGTCACCTTGTCCACGTAGCGGCTCACGCTGAGTATCATGCCGATGTTGAAGGAGGTGATGAGGATGGAAGTGCCGCCGTGGCTAATGAGCGGGAGGGTTTGGCCCGTGACTGGGGCGAGGCCCACCGCCACTGCCATGTTGACCAGCGCCTGCACGAGCATCATGAGTGCGAGGCCGACGCTGAGGTAGGCTGGGAAGAATTTGTCGCTTCGCTGCGCTATTCGCCACACTCTGACGAAGAATGAGACGTAGAGGAGCATGACTGCGAGCCCGCCGAAGATGCCGGTTTCCTCCACAATGATGGAGTAGATGAAGTCGCTCTCTGCATGGGGCAGGAAGTCGCGCTCAATGCTGTTGCCCACGCCCATGCCGATGACGTTGCTGTTGGCGATGGCGATGTGCGATGTCTTCACCTGGCGGTCTTCGTCGGTGAGGCGGGCGGTTTTCTTTCCGCCGGCGGTCTCGTCGGGCTTGTTGGTGCCGAGCTTGGCCTCAATGCGGTGCTTCCAAGTGAGCGCGCGGCGCATTCCGCCGAGCTTGTCTTCTGGCACCACCATCATGATGAGGACTCCGATGACTGCGATGAGCGCCAGCACGCCGGCGAGCTTGAGCAGCATCTTCAGCGGAATGTTGCCAATGTACATCATGCAGTAGATGACGAGGCCAATCATGCCTGCCGTGGAGAAGTTCTCGGGGGCAATGAGCGCGAGGACAACGCCGGTGATGATGATGATAATCCAGAACGATTTCTTGTATTGTTTCTCGCGCATCTGCTTGTCGGCGAGGGAGTTGCCTTTCTTGCGCCGCTGGTTGACTTTCGACAGCACGAAGGCCACTTGCAGGATGAGCATGGACTTGGCGAGCTCGCTGGGCTGGAACCTGATGCCGAAGAAGTCCATCCAGCGCGATGCGTCGTTCACTCCGCGCTGCATGACGAGTACGTAGAGCAGCATGAGAATGACGGCTGGCAGGCCGAGGACGGGGATGAGCTTGAAGTATTTGCAGGGTATGTTGTTCATCAGCAGGATGATGAGGAATCCCACGAAGAGGAACATGGCCTGGTTGATGACGGGGTCCCAGTGGTGGCCGCTGCGGAAGGTCAAGTTGCTCGAGGCACTGTAGATTTCCACAATGCTTATGACGCACAAGAAGAAGTAAATCATCCAAAGGCCTTTGTCGCCCTTGAAGATGTTCAGCTTCAGATAGTCAGAGAGTTTCTTGCCCATAGGGTGAGGGTTGGTTACGGGGTTGTTGTCAGAGGTTCTTCACGCACTGCTTGAATTGCTCGCCGCGGTCTTCCATGTTCTTGAAGAGGTCGAAGCTGGCGCAGCAGGGGCTGAGCAGCACGCAGTCGCCTTCGCGGGCCATGCCGTAGGCGGCGTCCACGCAGTCTTTCATGCTCTTGACGTCGGCGATGGGCAGTCCCAGGCCGTCGAATGCGGCATGGAGCTTGCGGTTGTCCACGCCGAGGAAGACGAGGCCCACGCATTTCTGCTTGACGAGCGGTTCAATTTCGCTGTAGTCGTTGCCTTTGTCCTTTCCGCCGAGGATGAGTACGGTGGGCTGCTTCATGCTTTCGAGGGCATACCAGCAGGCGTTGACGTTGGTGGCCTTGGAGTCGTTGACGAAATCTACGCCACGCACGCGGCCGGCCTTCTCCAGTCGGTGCTCCACGCCCTGGAACGTGCTGAGGCCCTTGCGGATGAGTTCGTTGCTCACGCCTGCAATGTCGGCGGTGATGCCTGCGGCGAGGGAGTTGTAGAGGTTGTGCTTGCCGGTGAGCGCGAGGTCCTCGAGCTCCATGTTGAAGGGGCGGGGCTTCTCTATGACGTAGTTTTGCTCCTCGGCGTAGGCAATGGCGTCGGTTTCGTGGAACTCGCTGAAGGGGAAGAGCTGGGCCTTGAGGTCGTATTTCTGCAGCTCGCGCTTCACGATGGGGTCGTCGTTCCAGAAGATGAAGGCGTCGTCGGCCGTCTGGTTGCGGGTGATTCGCATCTTCGAGTCCACGTAGTTCTGCATATTGTTGTCGTAGCGGTCGAGGTGGTCGGGCGTGATGTTCATCAGGATGGCGATGTCGGCGCGGAAGTCGTACATGTTGTCGAGCTGGAAGCTGCTCAGTTCGATGACGTAGCAGTCGTGGGGCGACTCAGCGACCTGCAGCGCGAGGCTGCTGCCGATGTTTCCGGCGAGGCCCACGTCGTATCCGGCCTCTTTCAGGATGTGGAAGATGAGGCTCGTGGTGGTGGTCTTGCCGTTGCTGCCGGTGATGCAAATCATTTTGGAATTGGTGTATCGGCCGGCAAATTCAATCTCGCTGATGATGGGGGTTCCCTGCTCGCGCAGCTTCGCCACCATGGGGGCGTTGTCGGGAATGCCTGGGCTCTTCACCACTTCGTCGGCGTTGAGGATGAGTTCGGGCGTGTGGTGGCCCTCCTCCCAGGCGATTTTGTGGCTGTCGAGCAGCGATTTATATTTCGGTTTGATGGTTCCCATGTCAGAAACAAACACGTCAAATCCCTTGGCCTGTGCCAGCACGGCCGCTCCGGCTCCGCTCTCTGCCGCTCCGAGAATCACGATTCTTTTCATCTTCTTCTTTCCTTTCCTGTTGGTTGTTTCTATCAAAAAATGTTTCAGCGTTATCTGATTTTCAGCGTAATGATGGTCAGCGCGGCCAGCACGATGGTCACAATCCAGAAGCGGATGGTAATCATGTTCTCGTGGAGCGCTGTGGTGGGTTTCTTGATGAGGTATTTTGTCTCCTTGTCGAGCTGGTCCTGGCGCACGCGGAAGTGGTCGTGGAGCGGGGCGCGCTTGAACACGCGGAACTTCTTGCCCTGCTTGTTGCCTTTTTTGGCGTAGGCCACTTGAAGCATGACTGAGATGCTTTCCACGAGGAAAATGCCGCAGAGAATGGGCAGCAGCAGCTCTTTGTGGATGATGACCGCGGTGACGGCAATCACACCGCCGATGGCCAGGCTGCCAGTGTCGCCCATGAAGACTTTTGCGGGGTAGGCATTGAACCAAAGGAAGCCGATGAGCGCTCCCACAAAGGCGCAAATGAATACCACAATCTCCTCACTGCCAGGGATGTACATCACGTTCAGGTAGCTGGCGAACTGGATATGTCCGCTCACGTAGGCCAAGATGCCGAGCGCTGTGCCTATGATGGCGCTGTTGCCAGCGCACATGCCGTCCATGCCGTCGTTGAGGTTGGCGCCGTTGCTCACCGCCATAATGACGAAGGTGGTGACGAGCACGAAGAGAATCCAGCCGCAAGCGCGCTGCACCTTGCCGTTGCCCACCCACGAAAAGGCCTCGTAGTAGTCCAGGTTATTGTTCTTGAGGAAGGGCAAAGTGGTGACGGTGGATTTGCGGGCCTCGCTCTTGTGGTAGGTCACTTCGGAGTTTTCCACCACCTCGGTCACGTTCTCGCGAATGAGGGCCTGCGGACTCATCCACAGGGCGATGCCGATGAAGGCGCCGAGCATGAACTGGCCGAGCAGTTTGTAGCGCGGCTTCAGGCCGTCTTTGTTGCCTCCGAGCTTGATTTTGTCGTCAAGAAAGCCAAGCAGGCCGAACCACAAGATGGTGACGAGCAGCAAGTTGACGTAGATGTTCTTGAAATTGCCCACCAGCAGCATAGGC
>Ga0065711_1040508_pt1 | contig 16887 bp, 11 predicted proteins | sample Hoacrofraction12_FD_59098 | JGI IMG/M metagenome (GOLD analysis project Ga0065711, IMG submission 59098) | Hoatzin crop microbial communities from Cojedes, Venezuela - Epithelial fraction 12 v2 (version 2) | ecosystem: Host-associated > Birds > Digestive system > Esophagus > Crop | place... | reverse complement strand
GAAGACTAAAAGCGGAAGTGGTTTTTGTTTTTTTTTTTTTTTTTTTTTTCCCCCCTGAATAGTAGGTGTTGGAAGGGACCTCTGTGGGTTTCTTCTTTTCAGTTCTTTGGACATAACTGCCTTCAACACAACTCCAGCTACAATTATGTCTTGGAGTCTTGGAACCTGCATCCCTGGGTTCAGTGGAATCCAAAGGTTTGTGATTCGATAGAGACTGGGATTAGATTCCTTGCATGGCCATTGGCTTTCTGTGTAAACTTGCATCGTAGGATGACTCACCCCATTTCTCTGTGCCTCCATTCGTTCAAATACAACAGGGAAAAGAGTTCACAGAAATCACAGGACAACAGAGGCTGGCAGGAGGGGAGTTCTCCAGCCCCAGCCCCTGTCCACAGCAAGCTCAGATGTGGGCTCAGAGCAGGTTGCTCAGGACTTCACCCAGCCAGGGTGTGAAACTCCCCAAGTGTGGGAGACAGTCCAACCTGCCTGGGCCCCAGCCCCACCGCTGCACTGTCCTCACGGGGAAAAGGCGTCTCCTTATCTCCAGCCTGAGCCTCTCATGTTTCAGCTTATGCCACTGCCTCTTGGTCTCCCACCACACACCCCTGTGAAGAGCTCAGTGGTGTCTCCTCCATCCCTTCCTGCTGACACTGGGGACACTGCTGGGTGCCCCCAAAGCTGTCACTTCTCCCACCTGAACCAGCACTGATCACACAGCTTCTCCTTGCAGGACAAGGGCTCCAGCCCCACCACCTCAGTGGCATCCTCTCAACTCCCACCAGTTTTGTCTACATTGAAAACGTAGCATGGCAGTTGATGTAATAAAAACAGTAGGTGGTTAGATGTTATGGTGATAAGGGACATATGATGGCTAGGATGGGAACAATTTGACAGACATTAAAGTCAAAATAATGACACAGTTATCACAGCCATCATAGTCCCAATACTCCACAAAAGTGGCCTGAACACCACCAACTGGTTTAATTATACTGTCTAATGAAAGAGAAAGGAGGATACTTTTCTCCTAAAAACCTATTCAAACAGTTTATATTTGGTATTCAGCAAGGATTTCTCTGTTACTGTATCAATGCTTTTTTTCAAGGTCACTCAAGAATAGAAAAAGTTTTATAAAAGAAAGGAACAGCAATGCTGGAGGTGAGGGTTTTTTTTTCCGCTAACCAGTGCTGTGCCATCTTAATATGCTTTCTAAGCGACCTTGCTCAACACCTAATTCCTTATGGTGAGTCACATGTTATTTTTCTCACTGACATACTAGCACTCAAAAAAGGATGAAGGCCAAAGCATATGTGCAGATCTAAAGTACCACATAAATCTTAATACAAGAACTTAATTGGAATTAAATGAGTTTGCAGACATGGTGCTGGCCCTCTGCATATGGGTTAAGCTGAGCCCCAGTGTGTGGACAGTCTCACAGACCCTTTTGAGGGGATTCCTCATTTGCCCCTCTTGGGCTGAATCTTCAAGCACATCGCTTGGAGGAGGAGAACCATTCTCTTCCTCCTCCATTTCAGAAAATTCCCCCCAGCAAATAACCAACCTCCAGCCATTTCCTTCTCTCTCCTACCCCCAGATACCACAAAAGTTGTGACAGCTTTGAGGACATTTTTTGGCAGGGTCTGAGTGCTTCTTATTAGGAAGGAACCCTCTGCCATTTGGTTTCAGTCTTTCCACTTGGGGTCTGGAGCTTTTCAGTGCTAGAGATGATGAACAGTGAAGTATAATATGTTTTGGATTAATGTGGCTAGAATGCAAATATTTTTCAATTACATTTTGAGGAATTTTAGTCCAGCCACAGTCCCAGGGAACAACAATGAAAAAACTCTTTCCCGTTGCACTACTGTATGCAGTAACCCAACTGAACAGTGCTTTGACAGCCCTGTGACTCTCGTTCTCAGCCTCGCGTTGGTGCTGGATGCTTGCCACTGGAGACAGAAATGCAACTTTATCACTTGACTCCAGGAAAATTCTGTCCTGTGCCATATGGGGAAAATATACAGGACCAGCTGGGGAAGCCCCTGTTCAGAGGGAAGAGAATGCCTTTGTTGAGCACAAGACAGGTGGGGAACAGAGGCTGCCAGAAAAAGGGCACAAAGGGAAAAGGTTTATTTTTGAACACAGTGAAGGCGGTAGGACACAAAATAAAATGACAGCAAACTAATGGGCATTCTTAAATGCCCAGATACAAAACATCTGGCACCAGTTTGTACAAAGATTTCAATTCCAGATACAGAAAGAAATTGTAGAAAAGAAATAGACAATGTCAGTAACAGATCTGTAGAAACCGGTGGTGGCAGATGCTCTGGAGCTCACCCAACCTATTATCCTGGGCAGTGGGATCATTCCCTTTCCAAACATTCCTTATATTTCAAGCATAAATTAAGGTGGAAGGTGGATTCATCCCATTCAGCCCGTTTCTCTTCTCCTTTCTAGAAGAAGAAATAGAATGGCAGGAGAAGCCTTGGCTACCTCTGAGAACCTCTGGGTTTTTTTTTTCCCCCCTCCAGGGGAAAGGACGTGATTCCAGCTCATGTGGCTTCTTGCCAGATTCATCAGTGGGTCCCGGGAGTTTTTCACAGACAACTTTGTTCTGGACCTTCTTGCCTAGCAACAGCAGAGGAACTGCATGCTTCAACAGGGTTATACAAAAAGCAATGGGTAGGAACAGACAGGAGCTCTGGAACAGGATACTTATAGGTTTAGGCAATTTATCAGTACCTAATTTCTGTTATTTCTGTAATGTGGCCATATGTAGACTGTCCTGGTGTTACTTTCTTTGATGACCTTCTCTCTACTTGCTATTTTCAACCTCCTTCAAAGTTTTCATCCTGTGCTTCAAGACCCTTGCCAGCTGCTTGCATCACAGAGTCACAGAATCATAGAATGGCAGAGGTTCGGAAGGGACCTTTGGGGATCATCTAGTCCAACTACCTTGCCAAAGCAGGTTCACCTAAAGCAGGTTTCACAGGACCACGTCCAGGCGGGTTTTGAGTATCTCAAAAGAGAAGGAGACTCCACAGCCCCTCTGGGCAGTCTGTTCCAGGGCTCTGTCACCTTCAGTGTAAATAAGCTCTTCCTCATGTTCAGATGGAACTTTTTTGCTTTAGTTTGTGCCCGTTGCCCCTTGTCCTGTCACTAGGCTCTGCTGAAAAGAGTCTGGCCCCATCCTCCTGACACCTACCCTGAAGATATTTATGAGCATTTATGAGATCCCCTCTCAGCTTTCTCTTCAGGCTCAACAAGCCCAGCTCCCTCAGCCTCTCCTCGTAGGACAGATGCTCCAGTCCCCTAATTATCTTTGTAGCCCTTTGCTGGACTCTCTCCAGTAGTTCCTCATCTTTCTTGAACTAGGGAGCCCAGAACTGGACACAGTACTCCAGACAGGGCCTCACTAGGGCAGAGTAGAGAGAGAGGAGAACCTCCCTCGACCTACTGGCCACACTTATCTTGATGCATCCCATAATACCATTGGATTTCTTGGCAACAAGGGCACACTGCTGGCTGATGGTTAACTTGTCATCCACCAGGACACTCAAGTCCCTTTCCACAGAGCCGCACTCTAGCAGCTCAGCCTCGAGCCTGTACTTGTGTATTGGGTTACTCCTCCCCAGGTGCAGGACCCTGCACCTGCCCTTGTTGAACTTCATCAGGTTTCTCTCTGCCCACCTCTCCAGCCTGTCCAGGTCTCACTGGATGGCAGCACAGCCTTGCAGTGTATCAGCCACTCCTCCCACTTTTCGTGTCATCAGCAAACTTGCTGAGGGTACTCTATCCCTTCATCTTGGTCATTGATGAGTGAATTGAACAAGACTGGGCCCAGTACTGACCTCTAGGGAACCCCACTAGTTACAGGCCTCCGACTAGACTCTGCACTGCTGATCACAACCCTCTTGAGTTCTGCCATTCAGCCAGGTCTCAATCCACCTCACTGTCCACTCATCTGGCCCACACATCCTGAGCTTGCCTATGGGGATGTTACAGGAGACAGTGTCAAAAGCCTTGGTGACGTTGAGGTAGACAACACCACTGCTCTCCCCTCGTCTGCCCAGCCAGTCATGCCATCATAGAAAGCTATCAGACTCGTCAAGCATGATGAATGACATTGACTTTCTTCCAGCCGTTAGGCACTGCTCCTGTGCTCCAGGACCTTTCAAAGATGTTGGAGAGTCACTCAGTAAAGACATCTGCTAGCTCCCTCAGCAATCCTGAGTGCATTCCATCGGGGCCCACGGATTTGTGGGTGTCCAGTTTGCTTAAATGTTGTCTCACCTGATGCTCCTCAACCAAGGGAAGGTCTTCCTTTCATCTGGCTTCCTCTCTTACCTCCAGAGACTGGGATGCCTGAGGGCCAGGTTTAGCACTAAAGACTGAAGCAAACAGGGAATTCAATAACTCTGCCTTCTCTGTATCCTCCCTCACCAGGGCACTCACCTCCTTCAGCACCGGCCCCACATTTTCCCTAGTCATCCGTTTGCTGCTGATGTACTTGAAGAAGTCCTTCTTGTTGTGTTTGGCATCCCTTGCCAGATTTAATTCCAGGTGGACCTTAGCCTTCCTTGTTGCTTACCTGCATGTTCTGACAACATTCCTGTATTCCTCCTAAGTGGCCTGTCCCTCTTTCCACACTCTGTAGACTTTTCTCTTTTATTTGAGTTTCGCTAGAAGCTCCTTTCTCATCCTTTGCTAGGGGGCAAATTTAGATTTCTTACTCATGGGGATACACCAGTCCTGAGTATGGAGGAAGTGATGCTTAAATAGACACCACCTGTCTTGGACCTCCCTACCTTCTAGAGCCCTGACCCACAGGATTCCTCCAAGTAGGTCCTGGAAGAGGCCAAAGAACAATCATCTGCCTCTTCTCAGGCTTCCAGTGATGAGATGGATGATTGCTTATCTGTGAGTATCTTCAGTCAGCCCTGGTCACACCGAATCTGAGAGCCGAGGGAGCTGGTGACCATCTCTGTGAAGTGTAGCTCCACTAATATTCACAAAGCTGCAAAGAATGAAAACTTCTTAAATTTGGCCTCATTAATAGAAACAGACAGTGACTGACATTTTGAATGAAGAAAAATTAGAATATTCAAAGACAGGAATTATAGCATCATATAAAACTTTAATTAAAAGCACATACTGCAACATTCATAATAAAACTACAGGAGTCGGCAAGGCAGGTTGGATTTGTGCTACCGGCAGCTTATATCCTTCACGGTAGAACAGCTGGCAGCAGTCACAGAGCAGGGCACATAGCCTCCTGAAGTGAAGCACTGAGGGGTTTCAGCCTGTGGCTGTGGGTGCCAAGTTGCTGGGAAAGACTTGTAGGCCTCAGAGCTTTTGTACTGGTGAGCAGATGGAAGAAGAGGTGACAGATATTCTGAGATGGAGAGGTTGCCTGATACAAGGTGAAATGCAGAGAATCCTTAACAGGTTAATAGTTGCTTGTGGGTGTTCCACGGAAATAATTCTAGACTGGCTTCAAAACAAGCTCAGTGTTCAGCCTTGAAGTCTGTTTTACCAGGCTGCATTTGTTTGCTTGTAAACAGGGGACACCATGAGGTTATCCGGCAGACAGCTTATGAGCGAGTGTGTTTGGTGTAATCCTTGTGCCTCTCCACTTGAAAACTTACCTCTACTTCTGCTCTGATAGATGCTGTCAAATTTATGCATGCTATATGTACATGCTATGAACGTTATACAAATGGAACAGTTCCTTTCTAAGCTGTCACCAGTTTAGAGTAAGCTATCAAATGTAAAGCCTACAACATTTCTGTGTTCACTTTCATGTAATCAGGTTTCACGTTGTATATAGAAACAGAGATACTTAGAGAAATCAGATTCTGAATTCACATAAGCGACAACTACAGACACATAGATGTGTTCATCTAGTCAAAGAACAGGATCAGCACTTTGTAGTGCATCCTAACAAATACAGCTGATGAGCTGGAGTTGTACTGCATAAATAAAATTCAGCTGTAAACTCATCCATTCTCTCCCTTCTCCTCACCTAGCTTAAGGAAGTGTAAATTTCTAAATTTGTATAACTGGTTAAAAAGCCATCAATTGATTTGAGGATTTTTAAGAAAACCTGCTTAGTCAAACTCTAGAGATGAAGGGGTTGATTCGTCTCTTTCAGCCTTTATTTTAGTGTTATCCATCTCATTTAGAAGAAATGCTCATGCTTTACATAGGCCTTAAATAACAGCGTGACAGTGAAAAAGTTAAATTGGTTATTTTGTGGAAAGAAATCCAGGCATCTGAAGGCTAATTTCTTTAGCATTCAGTTTTTTTAGTTTCATCTTTAGACCCAATACGGCAGATTAATTTCAGTGGGTCTGAACTGTTTGCCACATGAAGACACAGAAAATAATTTTGTGCATTTGCTTTGCTGGTTGTATCTATAGATTTACACCTATCAATGTGTAAGAATATTTGCTCATACAAACAGGAGATTATTCCTAATACAGCATTTCTGGAATTCATATTAGCTATTAAAAGATCAGCCTGCTTAAAGGAAGTTTGGGAGAAGAAGTGAGTGTGAAGGGGAAAAAAATTTGAAGATTATATTGAGCAACAGTGAATTATAGGCCTACTTAGGCATATGCACATGAGCTAGAGGAAGAAACTTTTGTAATTTTTCAGCTCATTTAATCTGAAAGGCCCACATGCCGAGTTGCATAGTGAGAGTTAACATCTACACTTTGGTTAGGACATGCCTTTGGTGCTGGCATTAGCCCTGTGACCACAGTGGCTTCTATTGCTCAGCTCTTTTAGTGGCTTGGCATCTTTCATACTCCCTCAGGCTTTATGGCAGAGCAAGCGGACACCCACTCTGGACGCCAAGAGAGTCATCTTAATGAATGACATATTACGAGCCTTGTGAAAGTAATTTGCTTTGCCCCATGGTGTAGTTGGCGAACTTCCTATTACTGAAGGTTCAGGCTAAATCCAGCACTAAATCTATGCAAATTCTTGCCTTTTGGGCAACATATCACAGAAACAAGTCTTATTCAAAGCAATTCTTGTCTTTGTTTTCTAGAAGGAGACTTCAACGTTACATTGGCTTGGGGAACAGTTATCTACTATTTCATGTTATGGGCATGAATTCACATCTAAAGACTTGGCATTTTTATAGTAACATAAACCTTTTACAAAACATACAACAAAGATTCTGATAAAATCTTATTTTCTGGCCTATGATTTGATGAGGACTGCTAATACTGTCAGATGCTGACAATTAAAAAACTGAGAGCACAGGGCAGGAAGGTCACCCTTCCCTCAGCCTATGCCTTACTTTCCCTTTCTCTTTTCACAGTGCACCACCTGAATACAGTAACTCTGTGACATGCACAAATATGTGTCCTGTAGGCACTCATTACTTGCACAGCTCAGATCAAGTAATATTTTCTGCTCCAAACTCCTCTTTTAGTTACTTACTGCTCTGACAAAACATTAATCTTTTAGCTTTTCTAGCTTTGCATGAAAAATCTGTCTGCTGCCTTTGCTCCCCAGCCCCTGATTCTTCCCAAAAGCACATGCATCAGAGGGCAGCACTGTATGTGTATAGAAAAGTACTTTTTTTCTGTCATGTACATTAGGCATAGAAACAGTCTATGTGGAAGGGCCAGTGGGGACTTGAAGACAAAAATGGGCTTTGATGTGACTGAACTCTGCAGCTCTGAGAACAGCATTCAGCGCTGCTTGTTGTGCACATGGTTCCCTGTCAGCTCACACTATGTGCATCTGAGGCTTGCTGAACTATGCCTACATGGGAAGCCAATTTAGCTGGGTAGTGAAAGTGTAAAGAAGTTTTGTGGCGCGAAGCGATGACCTGCATCTTGTTCATTCCTGAGGGCGTGGTAGGAAAGACTGCTACACCCTTCAGGCTACATTGTACCCAGGCTATGACTTGAAGTCATCATGATGCAAAACAAGTTATTTTTCATTTTACTTTGGAGTAAAAGTTTGTCCTTCATTCAACTCTGTAATTCAAGCTTGCCTTAAAACTGAAGTTCAAACATCACAGAATTGCTGTCCTGCCATCACTGTTGTAGTGATTATTTTAAGGTTTGTTGAAGCCCATGCATGGTGAAAATGTCATTATTCTTTTAGTTACAAAGGTTTTTTTTAACGGCAAGCTTCTCCCTACCCCAAGACAGATTTTCTGAAGCATGTTTATTCTTAGCCTTGTTAAATATCTTGTTGACTCTCTGGCACCCAATTTTATGGGAAAAGGATTTATCCTTGAACTTCTGAGCAGTTGAGTGGACAAGAATGGGAAACACGCAAGTCAAGGACTTATCAATACCCATGAAATAGTGTGGGGAGTCAACACGTCTGCAATCAAAGGGCTTATTCTGGAGGAAGGAGAGAAGTAGGAGTGATGTTGATCCCAGGCTTCACAAAACAATTCTGACTCAGTCCAGTTCTAGGATTCATTGCTGATTCCATAGGCATAGCATTAAGGTAAGCATTTAGTTTGGGGGAAGGGTAGTCAACAGACCTTGCAAGAATAACATGAAGTGATAGTGATTGTGCCATGCTGTCAGCTGCCAGCAAGGTTTGCAAAAGAGTACTGCAAAAGAGTACTACAAAAGAGTGTTATATGCACCTCAGTAAAATAACTTGTGCACTCATTGAAGAACTAAGGAATGGGCATCAGCAAGTCCAAAATTCACAAATAAATGCATGGTTGTGGAATATAGACACTGCTTTTCTTGTAACTCTAATGTATTTTTTAGAAAAAAGTAGAGTTTGTTCATCTTTCCCCACTGTTCTGTGACATAGCCACTTTTTAATATAGACTTAGCAACATTATGAGGGGTCATAAAATCAGAACCGTGTCAATATTAGTATTTCTGAAACCATTTTGTCCTAGGAGCTGTGTCACTCATATACAAGGATCTGAACGGAGACATATGGTCACCATCAGCTTGGATATTTAATTTTGAGGTAACACTTCCATTAATCCATCTGAAAAGGGGGAAGCTACCATATAACTGGTTGCAATTAGCCAAACCACAATTTTCTCTAAGCAATTCACTCTAAACCAAAAGACAAAATGGCATTTTAGAATTACAACATCACTCCCAGATTTGCATCTCCTGATGAATTCCCAAGGTTAAGAATCAAGCCATACTGTAATACCAACCCTCAATTATACCTTTTTGGAGAGGAAGATCAGTGGCAGGTGGTGCCTGCTATAAAAGCCTCATTAAAACACCTTCTGTTTGAATATCACAAAAGAGAGTCACCAGATGGAGGCACAGCTCCACATGGTAGCCTTTCGTCAAATGAGAGTTTCACCTGACACTTTGGGGACAGCAGATTTTTTTTCCACCGGCTAACAAGCTACTGAGGTTCAAGAGATGATATATTAGGATTAATTGCACTTGATCACTAATCCATTGTAATGCCATATGCTAAAGGCGTTGCTCATTGTCAAGCCTAGAGACAGGTAGGGCCCCTCTGGTAATGTAAACTGTCCCCATTTCCACAGAGCTAATCTAATTTCACCTCCTTACAGACCTCAGATTCCAGTAAAGATACGTAATTTTTCCTGCTTTGTCTCCTGATGCTTTTCTGAATGGTAGCAAATCTGATATAGAAGCTAATGATGCTGAAACCTGCTGACTAATTGGAAAATGATTTTTCCTGGTGCTGCTTGTTGAAATGAGCAAAATATTGAAAGGGTATTTACTCCATTGTGTGCTCAGTCCATTGGTTCAAAGAGCCTCTTCACCCTCACAGTTTAATTTCTCACACCTCCTCCCCCTTTTAGTCCCAAGACACATTCAAAGAATATGTGATTTATTAGATGAGAACAATCGGCACGCTAAACCATGTGAGGGAAGTTTATGTTTCTTAGAGGAGGTGTTGTCACCTTGTGCAGCCCTTGGAGTGGGAGGATTTTTTCAGTGGCTTGGCTTTGGGATTGATCCAAACCATTAAGTGCCAAACAGTGTAACCAGAGCATTCTTCATAGTTCCGTTGTGTGTTTTGTGTTAAGCTACTTTAAAAATTGCCACCCACCAAGCCTATTTCTTAAATTAAGGAGGGCATTCTTATTAAATATGTAGTGTGTGTAAATATGTAGTCTGTGAGAGGGAGAAGGAAGGCAAATAGGTGCATTGAATTCACGCGGTTTTTATCAAGTGATAAGCAGCACCTGATGTCGCAGCAGCAAAAAAACCGTAGTTTTTTGTAGTAATTGTACTAACTATTCAGGGCCAAAAAATGTTTTCACACTAATCTGATTCAAGGGCTGGTCTGCTCAAATTGAGAGAGTAAGAAATGAGTTAGAGTTTTGGTGTATAACATCTCATCTTCTGCTACCTTCTTAAGACTACTCTATACTTACAAAATGCCTTCTGTTCCAGAAGGGATCCAAGTGTGTTGCCAGCTGTATGCACTTAAATATCAATTCAGTCACTGCTGAAATACAACCATCTCTGGAGTGGAACACAGCAAACTCTCCATTCCAGAAAAAGCAAAACACTTTTTAGGAGGAGGAAATAAAAAATAACTGCTCCAACTGCAGTTCCAGAGGAAATTATGCTGGCAGAGTATAATTACCGCTGTTGAAACCTGGCCAAGACACTGGAGCTAACATTCTCCACTCCTGGCAAAGGTGCCAAAGGATCTTTAGCAATCGCTGGTGCTCAAGACCTCAAGTTTGTGTGAAGTTCAAAAGGCATTGGTTGACATACGTGACAAAACTTCTCCTCTCCTTTAAGTAGAATGCCAGGTACGTCTGGCATTTCCTCCCCTCCCAATATCTGTGTTACATGTAGTGCAAGGCCAGGTGATGGACCTTTGCTCCTACCAGTGCAAAATCAGTCAGAAGAACACTACAGCTACCAGTAGCTAAGACTACCCATGGGAGAAACTGTTCACAGAAGACACCAACAGGACCAAGTCCACCTAGTCCACATCCAACATCTTTCATGTTTTATGTAAATATGGCTTTCTTTTAAATCAGGATTTTGGTGGAGTTTCCAAACCAGTACAAACTTGTCATCGTGGTTTCCCACTGTCTCTCCTAATAAAATCCCTTCCAGTTATTTGGAATTCACAGTCAACTGGGAATGTGGCCCACAATGCAGGAAGAAAAGAGAAAAAATCAAGTGTCATGACTGAAAAGAGGGGTTACATATGATGCAGTAGTCCCATACTCTCATTTGCTTTCTATCCTGCCTGGGCTTGGACTCAGCAGTTGTATGTTACAAATAACGGTAAGCTAGTCCACAATCTCCACTGTGTCTAGTGCATGCATATGGGTCTTGATCAGTGTATGTGTGTACCACCATATCTATCTGTCCAGACACATTGTTTTTCTTGATCACAGGTGAATGGATCTGGCAGAATTGTAACAAAACAAATGAGCTCCAAAACTAAAACCAGAATGATGACTCTGTTCATGAATAAAAGTGCCGAGTTCAGTGTGTTCTAGCTAATGAGGAAAGTTATTCAAGGGCATATAGACTATCCTTGGGTATCCAGGAACAGATTTTGAGATTCGTAAAATATTAATGAGATTTTTTTTAAAAAAAAGTAAAAATTGCAAGTGTGCACTGATATTCATTAGTATTCATCTATTTAAAATCTAGACTATTTAGTAAGAAAGCAGAAAACTGATCTGGGTGGTCAGTTGCCCAATGGGAAAAAAGCACCCATAGCTGTATACAGTGACGGTATATGCAGTTTTTGCCTTCTGAAGGTCAGATGGGACATGAAATACCTTGAGTATTTCAGGAACTAACTTGTGACCTGAGTGCTTTGGAAAATTGTTATATAATCCTTGCTGTAAGCTGCTTATCAGTGCCCTTTCTGGCTATGTAATATATTCCTGGAAAGTGAAAACAGTTTCAGAGAAGTTGCAGGTGCCCATTATTCCTGTTGTTGAAGGAATGTGACATATGAGAGAATTGTCTTTAAGCACAAATTGTGCCTTCCTGATATTTCTGAAATTTTGGTTGAGACCAAAGAGACAGGATCTTGTGGACCTGATGGTGACTACAGTTCTAGAGTTAGACAGATTAGAACTGTAGCAGGTCTTTTTTCTACCAAACTGCTTTCCAGCTGGGTTACCCTCAGCATATATTGATGCATGGCATTGTTCTTACCCCAGTGTGGGTCTTGGGGCTTCTCCTTGTTGAACTTCATGACATTCCTGTTGGCCCATTGTCCGGCCTGTTAAAGTCCCTCTGAGTGGCATTATGACCTGCTGGTGCATCAACCACTCCTCACAGGTCTGTGTCATGAACAAACTCGCTGAGGGTACACTTTAACCCATCATCCAGATCATTAATAAAGATGAAGATTAATGCATGATTTTGTAAACCACAGAACTTCATCCAAACATAAAATTTATTTCATTGGTTCTTACTTCTGTGGAGGACCCCTAGACCACCGGCATTCCTCCAGAAGCATCACAGCTCTTCATTTCTTGAAAGCTATCTCACTTTACATCAAGTTCTATTATATTTTAGCTCTTGGCAGTGCTATAGTTATCCACTATAACACATGTGATATTAGGGCTGGAATACTTTACAAGTATGTTCTTTCTGCAGCCATGAGGTAAAACAAACTTTGTTCCTCTGCAAATCCCTCCTGTAAGCACACATACAATTCCAAACACAATGGTCACAGTGATTTTTTTTCTTGCAGAGCAGGAGAAAGGGGGAGTTCGAGTCTTCTCATGGCACAGAGATTAAATGAAAAGTTTAAAAGAGGTGTCTTGCTGGAGCTCTACAAAGTTTTTGTAAAGGTGACCAAACCCTAGCAAGTTTCGATTTCAGTGTGATACGTAAAACTTGGACTCTGTTTTCTGAAGTTTGCAAATCTTCCAGGCAGATTTGGGCTTTAGTTCAAACAGATCTGGCCTGATAAAAAATTTCCTCCTAGTCAAAGGGAAGGGGTTTGAAAGAGCCAGTTGAAAGTGGCAAATCAACAAATGGTTACAGGACTGGTGCCACAGCCAGCGGTTTGGCTACTTAGACCATGGGAATTGCTTTGAAAAACCTGGTCTGCTGGGGTCTGATGGAGTCCATCTCACAGGCAAATGGAACAGCATCTTTGCTCACAGGCTTCTCAAACTGGTACATAGTGCTTTAAACTAAAGATGCAGAAGAAGAGGAACCTCTGTCTGTCCCACTGCTATCAGTTTGATGCCAATGCCAGCAGTAGATTCCCAGAGCCTGGAGAAGGATCACAGGGCAACAGGAGAGCACGTGAAGGGCAGCACAAAGGAAGTTCAGCCAGTAAGTCAGCTTCATTGGGGGCCCAACTTCAGTGCCTCCACATAAATGCAAGCAGCATAGGGAATAAACAACAGAAGTTGGACACGTGCACACCTGCACAGCCACGATCTTATTGGCATCACAGAGATGTGGTGGGTTGGATCCTATGACCGAGGTATAGGAATGGAAAGATATAGGCTCTTTAGGAAGGACAGGCAGGGGAGACGAGGAGGGATGTCACCCCCTATGTCAATGACCAGCTGGAGCACATGGAGCTCCACCTGGGGATGGATGAGGAGCCAACCGAGAGTTTATGCGACAGGATTAAAGACAGGGCAGGGACAGGTGACATTATAGTGGGGGTCTGCTACAGGCCACCCAGCCAAGAAGACTGAGTGCATGAGGCCCTCTGTAGGCAGATAGGAGCAGCCTCGTGTTCACAAGCCCTGGTCCTCATGTGGGACTTCAGCCACCTGTTGGTGGGACAACACAGCAGTGCATAAGCAATCAGGAGGTTACTGGACTGCATTGACGATAATGTCCTTCTCCAAGTGACAGAGGAACCCAAGAGGAGAGGTGCTATACTGGACCTTGTTCTCACCAACAAGGAGGGGCTGGTGGCAAATATGAAGCTCAAGGGCAGCCTTGGCTGCACTGACCTTGAAATGGTGGAGTTCAGGATCCTTAGGGCAGTGAGGAGTGTGCACAGAAAGCTCACTACCCTGGAATTCAGGAGAGCAGAGTTTGGCCTCTTCGGGGATCTGCTTGGTAGAGCACCATGGGATAAAGCCCTAGAGGGAAGAGGGGCCCAGGAAAGCTGGTTAATATGCAAAGATCACCTTCTCCAAACTCAGGAGCAACGCATCCCAACAAAGAGGAAGTCAGGCAAAAACACAAGGAGGCCTGCATGAATGAACAAAGAGTTCCTAGACAAAGCCAAGCACAAAAAGAAAGCCTACAGAAGGTGGAAGCAAGGACAGGTAGCCTGGAAAGAATACAGGGAAATTGTCTGAGCAGCCAGGGATTGGGTTAGGAAAGCTGAAGTCCTGATAGAATGAAATCTGGCCAAGGACGTCAAGAGCAACAAGAAAAGCATCTATAGGTACATTGGTGACAAAAAGAAGGGTCGGGAAAATCTGGGCCCTCTCTGGAAGGACACGGGAGACCTGGTTACCTGGGATATGCAGAAGCCTGAGGTACTCAATGACTTTTTTTCCTCAGTCTTCACCAGCAAGATCTCCAGGCACACCTCCCAAATTGCAGACACAAAGGCAGGAACAGGGAGAATGAAGAGGAACCCACTGTAGGAGAAGATGAGGTTTGAGACCATGTAATGAACCTGAAGGTGCACAGGTCCATGGGACCTGGTGAAATGCATCCACAGGTCCTGAGGGAACTGACAGGTGAAGTTGCTAAGCCGCTATGCATCACATTTGAGAAGTCGTGGCAGTCTGGTGAAGTTGCCACCGATTGGAAACGGGGAGACATAACCCTTATTTTTAAAAAGGGTAAAAAGGGGAGACCTGAGGAACTACAGGCCAGTCAATCTTACTTCTGTGCCTGGCAAGATCACGGAGCAGATCCTCCTGGAAATTATGCTAAGGCACACAGAAAATAAGGAGGTTGTTGGTGACAGCCAGCATGGCTTCACTAAGGGCAAACTGTACCTGACAAATTTAGTGGCCTTCTACGATGGGGTTACAGTGTTGGTGGAGAAGAGCAACTGGTGCCATCTACCTGGACTTGAGCAAGTATTTGACACCATCTCGAATTACATCCTTATCTCTAAATTGGAGAGACATGGATTTGACAGATGGACCACTTGGTGGACAAGGAATTGGCCAGATGGCTGCACTGAAAGAGTTGTGGTCAATGGCTCAATGTCCAAGTAGAGACCAGTGACAAGTGGCATTCCTCAGGGCTGGGTATTGGGACTGGTGATGTTTAACATCTTTGTCGGCAGCATGGACAGTGGGATTGAGTGCACCCTCAGCAAGTTTGCTGATGACATCAAGCTGTGTGGTGCAGCTGACACATTGGAGGGACAGGATGCCATTCAGAGGGACCTTGACAGGCTTGAGAGGTGTGCCCGTGCGAACCTCAGGAAGATCAACAAGGGCAAGTGCAAGGTCCTGTACATGGGTCAGGGAAATCCCAAGCACAAATGCAGGCTGGGCAGAGAATGGATTGAGAGCAGCCCTGAGGAGAAGGGCTTGGGGGTGTTGGTTGGCAAGAAGCTCAGCATGACCTGGCAGCAGGTGCATGCAGCCCAGAAAGCCAACCATATACTGGGCTGCATCAAAAGAAATGTGGCCAACAGGGCAAGTGAAGTCCTTCTGCCCCTCTACTCCACTCTGGTGAGAGCCTACCTGGAGTCCTGCGTCCAGCTCTGGATCCCTCAGCACAGGAAAGACATGGACCTTTTGGAGCAGGTGCAGAAGAGGCCACAAAAATGATCAGAGGGATGGAACACTTCTCCTGTGAGGAAAGGCTGAGAGAGTTGGGGTTATTCAGCCTGGAGAAGAGAAGGCTGCGGGGAGACCTTACTGTAGCCTTCCAATACCTGAACGGGACCTACAAGATAGCTAGAGAGGGACTTTTTACAAGATCCTGGAGAATTTTATTTTTTAACTAATTAATTTTAAGCAAGAGCGAGAGGAGTGTTTGGTTGATACTTCATTGTTTCCACATAACAGTTGTAAAAAATGGTATCAGCCACATCAAGATTTCCCATATCAAAGTAACCTGCATCTAGATTGTTACAGTTAATCTGTATTTCTGAACTGGAGGTTATAACCTCTCTTTAACTCAAAATGGAGAAATGCTGAAGCCCACATGTGTTAGGCTAATTTTGAAGGGCATAGTGAACCTGGCAAAAAGCTTTGACGTTCTCTTTGCCCACATCAGTTTTATTTCATTGTTTTTACCTCCATCAGAAAGAATTTCAAGACTTCCTTCTCATTTCTGCAATTAATTTATGTGCTGTTTGGTTTTCTATGTTCAGCTGTTTCCATAGTTTTTATATGCTTGTTTCTAGACTCTGACCAAAAGGCTAGGGTAACAATACATTGGGCTTGGGTTTGGCAGAGGGAGATAAACAGTTTTTTTGCAGATACTATCTGATAGTGTTTTCACATCCAGTAGGTACATATCTTTAAGTTTACTAATTAAATAAAAATACTAATAATTAAAATAAAAACAAATGTCTTTTGCAGTAATTATTTGATTGATGGTTTCTATATTCTGTGCAAGTGATTCTACTGCTGTCACATTTTTATATTCCTGTTTCTGGTATTTTTTATTTCTGTGTTCTTCCTTTTACCTAATCTTTTACCCTACAAACGTAAGGGACAAAGGCATTGCAATTCCAACCACTATGTTAATCCCATTGCAAATAACATAGTATTCCTGCAAGGGATAGGATTGGAAACATAGTTCTGCTTCCAGGTATTATTTTTATGTCACCTGAGTCTGAGATAAATCAATCTTGATTTTTGTAAATGCAAAGATTCTAGAGTCCTCTTGTACTTTATTTGATATTTTAGGTCCTCAAGCATTTATATTGATCAAACATTGATGAACACCCAAACAGATAGGCTACTTCTTGTATTTTTGAAAAAAAAAAAAAAAAAAA
>Ga0065711_1040507_pt1 | contig 16888 bp, 16 predicted proteins | sample Hoacrofraction12_FD_59098 | JGI IMG/M metagenome (GOLD analysis project Ga0065711, IMG submission 59098) | Hoatzin crop microbial communities from Cojedes, Venezuela - Epithelial fraction 12 v2 (version 2) | ecosystem: Host-associated > Birds > Digestive system > Esophagus > Crop | place... | reverse complement strand
GGGGGCGGGGCTCCCCCGCGGGGGCGGGGCTCCGCAGCACTGACCCGTGGGCGCAAGCCAGCAGGCGCAGCAGGTCTGTGCTCAGTGTCACAGCAGGTAGCTACAGCCGCGTTACCAGGGGGTGACAAGGAAAAACTCCGGCAGGACCCTGGTAAACCAAGCGCCGCTCACAGCACAGCTCACACGAAGTAGCCTGTCTTTCAGAATGTTTGTGTCTACCTGTGCTGGGCTTCAGCCGACTCTCCGCAAGCTCGGAAATGGCTCCTGTTGTGATGGTCTTCTTCAGTCTAGAGACTCCGGAAGCTGCTGCCACCCCTGGTTTTGTCAGCATGTCGTCACTGCTTGCCCGCTTCAGCTGCAATACAGAGATCTCGTGAGCAACCAGCAGGTTAAGACCTCAAATATTCCCATCAAGTAGTTCAAAATGCAAGGTTCCTAGCAGAAAAGGAACATTTCCATAAAGTAACCCATTGGGAATATTGCTTCGACAACCATACAAAACAGCTTTTTATTAGTTATTTGTATTTGTTTTGCATTCTAGATTTTTGTGAAGTGCGTTAAGAGATAACACTGTTTCAAGAGTGAAGAACGAAAATGGGAAAGATCGTTCAAATAAGCAAATAATTGAAAGGCAGCAGATAGCTTACAGGAGTGGACTACAGGCAATTCTTGCTCTGAACAGCAGTCATCGTATTTCCTCACAGGTTTACATTTAGTCAGGCATTTGGGCCTGTGCAGGTATGTGCTAGGTGCAGAGCCTGACACACCAAGTAGGTCAAAGCAGCAAATAACTGGCACTTCCTGAAAGGAACTGCTGGTTCTTGCCTCTCCGCTCAGGATCATGCAGTTTTGCCCCAAAGCAGACCTTAGATCCTCCGAAGAGGCTTCCGAGCTATTCCAATAGCAGGCAACTGCCAGTCCCTTCCCGTGTTTGTCAAACAGGCATCACCAAACTTTGTGGCCTCAGAAACTAGGTTACCTGACACGAACAAAGACCATGCTGCAGACAAAGCCAAAATCTGAAAATCATTTAGCTGAGAAGCTCAGGTTGCCACAATAAAATGCAAGAGCAGACAGAGCAAGATCTAACACAATTACCTGTTGGAAGCCCTTTATCTTAAACATGGTATGATTTCAGCTATTTATCCTCCTTGTTTATTGAAAAGCAGTAAGCAAAGATGGCTGATTATCTCATGGCGGGACCTAATACTATTTGTTTTACTAGGGACTGTAGGACTCAGTAGAAGAGAAACTGAAAAGTCCATTCACAAGAAAGCATTTTGTTCATGTGACCACCAAAGAAATTATTCGCAGCAAAAAAAATTACTCAGTAAACCTCACTAGACATGAGAAAACAAGGGACCATCATTGCTGTGTGGTCTTTTTTGGGAGGGGGATTTCTGGTAAAGCAAGTCTACTCTAAATGCATACTCCAGAAATCCATGCAACACAAGCACAATGAACTGAAGATTCAAGGAAAAACACTGAAATTATGTTGTTTCAACAAGCAGAAGTAGCAATTTATCTCAGAACTTCAGTCATCTGCTTTCCATTCTGTGTGGCTTCACAACAGCCTGTACACCTCTAACAACAGCCTCTAATTTCAGGAAAAATACTTCAGGCATTATAAAAGACCAAAGCTCTGGAGACTCTCCCTAGAACAGTATATTTTTCTATCCTTTTCAGTTTGTGGACACCTAAACTCTTTTCACAAATCAAAACCCACTTCCTTTGAAGTTGTCCAGTGACACCCAGGGGGTCCGTGAGCCACAGGCTGAAAACCTTGAGTTAAATGAAAGGGAGAGCACACAACAAGCACTCTCCCTATTTAGTGGTTCCTGAATGCAAAATATTTATACAAAAAGAAGTCTCTGAGCATCAATTCTTTCTCCCTTTCGTCCCCCCACCTGACCCCTAGTCTGTGGTTTCCTGGACCCTGTGAGCATGCAAGTTTCAATAGCTGAAGTGTTAATCTGCTCCAGGACACCAAACAGCTAACATTTTGCCTTCTGGCAGAGGCTTTGTCAGCTCAGTCTTAGGAGCAGACTAGAACAATCTGACTTTCTGGCCTTTAGAGACTTCTGCAGTCGCTCTAAAGTAATTTCTTTGATGTGCCCTCTTCTACAGCAGCAACTATGGTGCCTTTTTCTACCCTGTTTCCTCAAGGAAACCACTTTGATGATCTTGCATTTGCAGATGATCAACAATTTGAAGATTTTAGCTATAATTGGGATGAAAAGCCTCTATGTTTATCACCATACACAAATTAATCATATCAGATTGCCCAATTAATCTCTTCAGCAGCATTTCTTCAGAGATGCTTGCCTCAGCCATACAGCACATACTCCAACAACGAACATAACCTGCCTGGAGCACTAGACTGAAATATCCTATTGAGAAGCTGCTCAGAGCATCTAGGAGTCTAAAAAGTAAGTTAAGTAAATTAATCCTTCACTCAAGAAACTGTGATGATTAATGAAGTTTAGATCTTCTCTCTATTAAAATGCTGTGCCATGTTATGTAGTGTTCACTTAACTTCACTACTGGGAATAACTATAACCAGGAAGCCCATTGTCCATTTTCATCACAGCTACCTTGGTCTGGATTTGGGCAACAGGTTATTTTTGTTTGCTGGCTGCAAGGGTACAGATGCAGCAGCATTTCAGGTGTATTACTCCATTTTCTTAAAAACACTACTTGGACAGAATTTTCTGCTATTTTTGAAATGTATCTGTATAGAAAGATAGGATTCATCAAATGTGTTTGTTCCATTGCAAGTAGTCTTTTGTTAATGTATCTTGCCTTGAAGGAAGAGGCACAATGGTTTTTAGGAATTCTGGAAATCCATTAATAAGTCTCTTTCAATTTCTTTACATATGTAACAATCAGTTGAACTAAGAATTTGCTATTTACTTTTCTCCATCTTCAAAGTTAAGGCAATTCCCTCACACAGACAGTGCAAGAGAACCCACTCATATCTTGTACAGATACAGTGTCTCCCCCATCACATGCAAAATATTTTCAGAAATATGCATTAGTCTAACATACAACACAATTGCTTAATACAGTGGTCGAGGCCACTCCAAGTCTCAGGGTATAGTAACATTCCAGGACTGAACCAAAGTTTTAACCTGGAACAAGGCTATGATGCTTGCACAGTCCCTACTGGTTAGTACCTTGCTAAGCCGAGATTCAAAGGCAAGTGAAGTCGAGGACTTGGATGTCTTCATTCCTGTTGAGGTGGTGGAAAGCGATTTTCCTCTGTCAACCCCATGACTCCCCTGCTTTGCCACTGCACTCCAAGGCCTGGCAGTACTCTTCATTTTCTTCCCAAATAATTCAGTCTACAGACCTTAAAACAAATTTGTAAAAGAATTATATATACACACACAAAAATATAAACTGTTTTTATGTCAGAGAGAACAGACATATTTGGCATCAGTTTAGAGAGCTGAAAAGGCTGTACTAAACTTTATTCCCTCTCATACACATCAAAACTCAGCCTAGAGAACCCTTCAGAGCAGGCTCCAGCCAATTCTATTTTTCATACTGACCTGTAACATGAAACACCACAGAAGGCACACTGACTTTTGTTGGGACTGTGTAAGTCAGAGACCTCTATTAGCCACACCAGAACACCTGCGAATGCTCAAGCACAATTAAAGAGTAATTGGAACACTGAACCCCCCATCAACCGAAAACAACCTTGAATAAAAAGAAAACTACTTCTCTTATTGTTAAATCCAGCATCTTCAACTGAAATAATACTCAATTTTAAAAAGTCACATGAGAAGCAAGTTTCCTCATTTGTATGGAAAATGTGATATCTTTAACTTATCAGTCTTCTAAAGAAGAAGCAGTTGACGTTGCCACAGTAATAAAGAGATGTTTCACAACACCGAGATTTACAAAACATGGTAAAAAATATCAACTTCCTTGCAAACAAAAATCCAGATCCACTATTCCTCAGAGATAAGCTTATGCAAGAGAGAAATCCTGCCAGGAACCAGCAAATAGACATGAATTCCTTTTTTTGGATGTAGCTGAAAAAATTTAATCTGCCAACAAGAACAACTGGTCTGTTTCTCTCAGCAGGTAGACAGCTGCCAATTAAATAGCTAGCTCATCTCTTGTAGACCTAAAGCCATAAATTTTCATCAGCCTTTGCTCAATCCAAACCAGGAGCAGAACAACATAATTAGTTGGATTTTTAAAAAGCAAAAAGTCCCAATAGTTTGGGCTGTGAGTGGGAGGGAGGGGAGATTGCCCGATATCTCCTCCTCCACTTCAGCATGAGCAACATTTTTCTTCCAAAGGTTCATTTTCTAAAATAGACACAGGATATAACTGCGTATCACTCTTGTGTAGGCAGAGGCTAACTTGCTTTTTATCTGTCAAACAGGTAACCAAAAGATGTACAAAGAGATCATGCCTCAACTAGGGGAATACACTCGCAGTAAGCACACGCTTTTTATCACACAGGAGTCCAGCTGGGCCAGTATGAACTTGGACAGCAACCCTTTGACAGAGATGCTGAAAAAATTTCTTCCTGGCTGAGTCAGTAGAAGGGCTTAGATCACATTTTATATCTTGTAATTTGCTTTGTACTTTATTTCACATTCACAAATAAGAACACTCACTGAACTCAGGGGAAACAAATCTGTTTGGGGCCAAGCTGTATTCAACACTGACAGCATCTTCCAGGTGCCACAATGGTCTATTTAAGGAGTGTTTTGCTGCACAGAGGCAGAAGGGACTGTCAAGTGCTCTGCTGCTGTCTTATGGAGAACAAAGCTAACAAGTGACATCTCCTCTATTTATCCTTGGTGCCTCTTGCAGGGAGGGCTGTCTACTTTCTCCACATCTCTAACCTGTCAGATAGATAAAGAAATAAAAAAGTTCATAGTTATTACTTAGTCATTACTCCATTAAAATTCTTAACACATATAGCGTGGAGCCATCAACTGATCTCATTAGAGGAGAAAGCAGAGTAGTATTTGTCGATGATTATGCCTATCACTTGGCTCCTTTTTTAAAGCACCTACAGATATGTAAACTATATTACAATAGATAATAATGTTTAGCATTCCCACAGTTCATGACCTACCTTAGCAAGCTTCAGTACTTTACATTATTTAATAAACTATTTTTTAATGGGCATACTGTTCATCTTGTATACATGAACAAGCAACTACACATGCAAACTATCTTCCTGATTAAATCTCCAAATTATGCAGATTTGGGGTTTTGTAGATCCAGTGGTTGCACGTGCATGTTGCTTTATTATACCCTCTGGATGTCTTCATAACAGCATCTTATACTTTCCTGCCTTAAGCTGTACAGTTGCTTTCCTGATACCCTAAAGAATTTAATTTTGAGTCATCCATGGGATTTTAAAGTTGCTGTGGAGTGATATGTTCATTAGACAATGATGTTAGAAGTAAAAGGAAGAGGTACTTAAAGAAACAAAACAAAAACCACAAATCAAGAAATCCATCCAGTAGCCTAAGGCAAACTGGCTTCTTCACGTAATGATAGCTGAATTATGTACCATGTGGATTTAATAATATTTTATTACGCCAAGCAGATAAAACTAAAATTGAGAAAAGTATATTTGGATTTATTAGTATTTATTAGTTTTCCATGTATTTGTATGGGAATCAGCATTTGTAAAAGATGGGGGTAAGGCTTCTCATGTATTTGGCAAACCTGAATCTACACTGTAGATAAAGATTTCAGTCTCTGAAATGGGATACAAATATTTCCCACAAGCCTTATATGTACTTCAAAGAATAAAGCCAGGTTACACACATCTTAAGCTGCTTTCATTCCTAGGTAGGTGACACACATTTGAGTTGTTAGAACTACTGCTTCAGGAGAAATACTAAACAAAACTTCTGAGCCAGCAGAAATGACTTTGAAAGTAGCCAACCGTGGTCATAAACTATCCTCGAATGAGAGCTTGGGAATGGGATCACCACTAACTTAGCAGAGCTGAACACATCTTGGAAGACTGTCCCTTTCCCAAGTCAGGATGGAGGTACTATGTATGTACTCATATTGTAACTACTATAACAGGATACAGTTCAACACCGTTTTGGACACCACCTTCCAAGCCTTGGGTATCTGCAGTCCTGCATCTGTGAAACTGCCACCAGGCAATGGCTTCCAGTGGCTTTAGAATATACTGATAGAAATCAGTCTACTATATTTTAACTAAATATCAGCATTTCCTTCTGAACGGACACCAGAGGGATTATGACTTTACCTCCAGGCTACCCATGTAGAAATCTGGAAGAGAAGCAGCTTTCCACAAGAGATGCAACCAAGCTGCTTTTGCAAATACAATGACAAAAATCACCCGTCTTACACCCATTATGTCTCAATATGTTTCAGATGAGACATGCTTCTGTGCTCACTCTCTCAGAAGATGACTCACTTTAAGCAACACCTGGAGCACTATGATTTTATTTTTCGTTTCTTTCTTCACATTTCCCAGGGAACTTTTTCCTAAGCAAACAGAATTCTGCTGTCCATGAGATTCTGTCTGTCTTTGGCATCAGCCAGAGGTGGTCACTAGCAGGCCACAATTAAATCACTGTAGTATTCCCTGTTTGGAGCTGTACTCTGAAAACATGTAGAAATCGAAGATGAGAAGCAGCTCCGTGTTGAAATAAATGGGGGTTCATACCAACAATACGTTTCTTCAGAACAGCAAAATCAGTTCTATTGCCAGTCACTTCCAAACTGCAGGGGGGGTTGGGTTTTTTGTTTGTTTTTAAATCTTTTACACTCAAAAGCACTGGTGTCTGCACACCCCTCTCCTCTGAAACTGGTGCTGCAAAGGAGACAATCAGAGGGTTTACAAAAATGTAAAGCTGGTCCTGACAGCTTCTTCTCTCAGTAATCCTCAGAATTCCCTGCAGGCATCAGAGTCTTTAAAAATTCAGGCCATGCTATATAGTTCATCCTTTCTCACTGGTATTTTCAAAGGGTATTTGGAAAATTTTGATGTGGACTATTTTGGCAGCTGGTCAAAGTTTTACAGTAGAAAGTCCAGTTTACTTGACATTTTACTTAAAAATTGAGAACCTAGACATTTCTTTATTAGCCAGTCCACATGCATTTATTAATAAAAGCCTTTAGAGCTAGCCTAGAATTATTCGCATTTTATGGCTAGAAAAACTGGATTAAAAACTTATCCTAACTCTCACAGGTAGCAGCATCAGCAGAAACAATGCTAGGTCTCTTGGATCTTGAGGCTTGGCTACCCATCAAAGGAGTAATTCACCAGTCCTGTAGAACGGATGTCTAGAAAACACATTCTGCTATTACAGGCTATTTTATGCCAAATAACTAATAAGGATAGGTTTATTTGAGTGATGACAACCAACATTATTTCACAGTCAAGAAACATAGCAGTTACACTATTAAGTAAATCATAATTATTGGCATATCTGCAGAAATGAAGTTACATAAGACAATCCCTGATGGGGGGCTAGAGATACAAATTATCTGCACCCCATGTACTTTATACAATTGAGGTTTTGGTGCTCATGTCTGTGTGTAGTGCTACTCGTCCAACAGGACAGTCAAATTATAGCAGAGTCATTCAAGTTGCTTTGGGAAAATGGATGAAAAAAAGAATCACGAAAATTCATCACTAGATCTAAAGAATAATGTACCAGATGGAAGGTTCACCGAGACCTGTGAATGCCCAGCACTTCTGAAAAATGAGGTCAGAAGTACCAGCTTTGAAGTTAGGACTCAAGGATAGAAGTCTGACTTCAGCAGGTTAAAATCCACAGTGCCCAGTGTCATTTTCCTGTAATTTAGTTACTTTTCATTACATCAAAATGTCAGACTATTCCAGAACCTTTATTACATATTTTCATGAAATCAAAGCAAAGTTTTCTTCTGTATTTTTTTGGGTGGGTATTTTTTTTGTTGGGGTTTTTTTAGCATGTAAAATCCACATTATGCTGATACTATTTTCCTTCCAGCCTAATCAATCTCTGCTATTTTCAGACAAACTATCAACTGGAACAGAAATATTTAACAAGTTCACTAAACTGTAAAGCATTTTCTAGCGGAGTGTAGGAAGCTATATGGCAGCATAGCCAGCTGGGCTAAAACAGAATTCTGTTCTGCCTTTCACATCAGTTCACTTTCAACAACAATTTTTAGGCTTGACAGATGCTTCCATATGACTCATCTTGATTTCTTAGCTGATATCAGGAATTAAGCCAGGGTCACAAACAAGGGAAGCTGATAGTTCAATAGAGTAATTGGTAATTTCAAGATAGATGGCACAGATAAAAACTTATTTGGAGATAAGACCAAGTTAACAATTAAAAAGAAACTGTTTACTCTTTTGGTCATCTTTAGCAGCTTTCCTTTGGCATCTGCTCCTTTCAGCTCAGTGGGTAGTATTTCTGTATCTAACATATCCATCCTCTCTTTTCTCTACTTTCTGTTAGCCTCAAAGACACTAAAAACAGAGTATCTCAGTGCAACCTTTCTCCACTACTCCACCAAGTAGAGACACTTGCTGGATTTTTTTGCTGGTACAAAGCATAGCTTTCATTAGAATTGGATTAAAAAGCCCACCAAAAAAAAAAAAGACACAGAAAAAACACAAGCTGGACCACCTCCTTTCACCCAAACACAACTCAAAGGAATGGACAAGATATGCCCTTTTCCCAAAACCTCATCTCTAAGGCTCTTCTTGCTTTTGCTGGCCAAAGAAAGAGAATAAATTCTAAACCTGATCCCAAACACTGAGCAGCAGTTTCCTCTGGTCTACCTCAGCAGACTTGCTTTCCAGTCTCATTTGCAGCTCGATTTTCATGTTTTGCTGGTAAAGTACGAGGAGACAAGACATCACTTGGGAATTTTCATGTCCAGACTGCATGCTACAGCAGGGCAAATTCTGCTAGTTTTATGCAAGCCTAAAGCAAAGGTGGTTTTAGGGGTTTGGTTGGTTTGGGTTTGTTTTTTGTTTGTTTGTTGGTTTTTTTGTTTTGGGTTGTTGTTTTTTTTTTAAACATTCAAGAGCAGAGAAAAAGGTACTATAATAATACAGATAGGCAGTTACAGAATCCAAGTGCTTTTGCAAGGAGTTAAAAATGTTGATAAATTTTAGGTATAAAACAAATACATAGAAATTAGAAACATACATGCCCAAGGTCACCCAGCTAATCATTGGGAAAACACAAAATAAAACACCAGTCCCAGGATTTAACCATCAGTGTCTCTGCTACAGCTCAAGCGTCACATCTTCCAAACCTTCATTGTACTAAGGTTCATGAAGATTTTATCCTCATACAAAAATTCGTCTTCTGGGTTTTGGTTTTCTTTGCTTTGGTTTCTTCATTTAATTGCTCTTCTGTAGCACTCAAAAAAAACCTCAGAAAAGCACTTTCAAAATGGCATCAGATGAGAGTTTTCTTTACAGGCCACATGGCTCCCTTCCTCTACTGTACAAGCAACTACTGCAGAGCCAGATCCTTTCCCTTCATGGTATCAGATGGAATCCCACAGACAATGGAAATTCCCTTGCATCTGCCAAAAACAATGTTACTTTACCGATGGTTACAGTGGTAAGAGACAATCTCACATATTCGTTTTGTTGAAGGTGTTCCTTAATGTGTAAGTTACATCAGGAACAGCCTAGGTGAGGATAGTTCCAGCTAGCTACAAATGACAGGTTTCTGGCCATCAGCTCAGCTTCCAAAACCATCCCAACAAGACCACCACAGTCCAGGTCAGCAACTGCAGAACTCTGTCTCAACACTGCTCAAAATCACATCCTCTTCCCACAGCAACCATTAGGGTCACTGATGACTTTTCCAGGTATAGACAGACAAGAGCAGTGCAAAACCTTCTGCCTACCCTCCTCCACAGAAGTTCTCCCTAGAGTTTTGGACTTGTGAAACTTTTATTCTTAGTTAGATCCCATTAAAAAAAATGAAGAAGTTACAACAAAATCCTCATGTGTACACATGGACAAAGGATTTATTTAGCGGCATTTCTGTTGTTCTTATTCCATATTATTGGCCAATTATAAGAGAGGAAAACAGATATCTTTACTACTTCTCAAGACAAAATACTCAGAACTGTTATCCAGCACAGTGACTGATGTTTAAAAATCAAGCCAAAGCTGTACTTTGAAATATGTGGGAACATGCTCCTCCTGTAACTTAAATTACACTGTTTGTACATGGATATTCAATCTCCTCCCCCCTCACACTGATTAGCTAACCAGTCACCATTACACATCTCAGAAGAGAAACTATGCTACCTCCTTCTGACCCCTGATCTTATAAAGAAAATGGGGATAAGGAAACAAAAGCCCCAACCTATCTGTAATTTTTTGCTCATTAGCCTTCCAGAAGAACAGTGGCAACTACCAGCTGGATGGTGTGATACCAGAGGAAGCTATGAGGAACTGCTTTGTGCTGGCTATCAGTAAACAATCCACTATGCTTCTCTGGTTTAAGTAAACACATTGTCTTGATAAGGTTGAAAGGACAGAAGACTGATGTGACCTTTCACTCACTCCAGGGCAGAGATCTAGACTTAAACGCGGCAATTCTGAATCACGTTCATCACATTACTGATGGATGCACATGAGGAAAAAGACATCATCAGATGGGTAGGGTGGCAACACGCATTTGTAGGGAGACAGGCAGGCAGGGGCAGCATATTCTCATACTGGGAGAGTGTACATGAAAGCGTGTAGTGGCGGAATGCATACACAGAGGTTACACAATAAATTGAAAATTTTATCAAGTCACATCACAACTACACCTAGGAAGTGATGCCACGCTATAAAATTTGGAGAATGCATTTTTATAAGCTGTAGTTCCCTCGTTACTTCAACATATGACAAACAGGGAAAGTATATCAGTTTACATAGTGCTAACAGCCACCCTCTGGGGACGTAAGTCAAAGGAAAGATTCAGGGAGGGTAAAAACGATGCATTGATTCCAAACGTCCTTTTTGAAGTTACAACCACGTTACAATCGCAAAGAATTAGGTCACTGCGGGCTTTCCCCAATATGACTCTGCCCTGAATAGATGGGTTTAATTTATGTTCAGTATATTGCAAGTTGAGAATAAAATGTTTTAGAACCATTTCAAGGTAGCTACTGCTCATTAATCCAGGTTCTTTGAACTACTTGTCCCAGTGAATACAGCACAAAGCAAGTGACACACATGGTTAACACTTCATGTTTTGCCAACCCACAAGAAGGAAGAAAAGAAGGCTTCATTTTAGATAGAGCAAGAGCTATATAACTGCTAAAGAAATTAAGAATAATTACAAGTGGTTTGCCTGATAATTACCTGTCATTACATTTTTCTGTAGCGTAGAGGGTAGATACATCTACAAGAAAGAGAAAGAACGATTGTGTTTTTTGGAATGGCAGGCAGAGGCATACAGCATATGACTACACAGTAATCCTGACTGGTACACGCACACAGCCTGGCAGGTTCCCTGTCCCCTCAAAGCACGGAGGGATGATATCGCAGTCAATGCGCTAGCTTGGGATTCCATCCGATTCTATCCTCAGTTCCAGCACAGATTTATTGTACCACCTCAGCCATGTCATCTTTCTGTGCCTTAGCTTTTCCGTTTACAAAAGTGGGATCATAATTGTTCATTAAACAGCACTTTTATGAAGACACACATTCATATGTCTTAGAAAGTCCACAGGAAAGAAAAGTAAAAATGAGCTAAAATCAACATCTGTCACACAGCAAGCAAGTGAGCAGCCCCACAGATTGCTACATGCTGGGATGTTTCCCTGATTCCCATTTTCCATCCATCACAATGCAGAGGAATAATTGAGATCTGGAAGCTATCCCTTAAGGAGATATTTATCCTCCATTCAAGCGCAGAATAAACTACTTAAAGTTAATAAACTGGCAAGTTCTGAACATTTGAGTGACAGTGTGAACTTCTAACCAAAAGGGTTCTCTGCAAAGATGAGGACGTAACTCCAAAACTGCAGAAGAAACTAGAGGACTTCTGCATTTTAAAAATAATCATACCAAACAGGAACAGAACAAATTTAGGCAACAGTATCAACAATTTACAACTGTGACTTAGGGGACCACTGATGGCTAAAAGGCCCACCTTGTTGGGATACATAATGAAATTAAATTGTTTTAGAAATGAACTAGAAAGGGAAGGAGCAGTATACACATCTGCATGTTAAAATGAGGAAGTCTTGTGTTAGTTACCTGTCAAATTGTGCAGACAAAGAACACAATATTTCAGCAAATCAAGCATCCTCTCTCCAGCTGAGGTTACAGGGGCAGAAAACACTTCATAATTTAGAAAGGGTAGAAGAGGAACACGCAAAACAGCCCCTTTTGGAGGTGAGGCAGAAGGGATTAGTAGGGGACATCTAGAAGACCTTGATCTTTGTACAAGAGAAAGGGGTAGAGAATCCCTGTTTTGAAACCAGTTCTACCAGTAATCCTTTACTGCTACACATACAGGTCTTAATTAACATCTCTACAACTTTGCCATATTGCATGCGATGTAAATGCTATTATTAATACTATTGTCCACAGTACAATTTTAAGGGCAACTGTTAAACTGCTATAATTAAAGGGTCCTGCTGAACATCTGAACAGCTCTTTGCTGTAGTGTTGTAAGAGGGGACCCGTCTGGCGTGCTCCCCAGTGCCTTCACTGATCCCCTGCAGAGATGCTAGCTGCCAAACCTATTTACTTAGCAGCTTGTTCTTTTCTGCCCTTTCTTGACCAGACTATGTGAACATGCAGTAGCAGAGGAAAGTCTGCTTGTGCTCCTGCTTTGTTTAACTGTTGGGAGCCCAACCTTAAATTGCCAGAGAAGAAAGCAAAAACAGAAAAAAAATGCGGTAGCCAGCTCTCGCAGACTCACATGGTGGGCTTTTTTTGCTGTTGTAATGGCTTTTAGACCACCCCCAGCCCATTTTCAGCTAATGCAGAATTGTTTTCTCTGTACATTGTTTCATGCAATTTAGTTTTAGAATAAGATACTATGAAAAAAGTGTTGTTAAGCAACTGTCCTACCATCTCTTCAATGTCTTCATAAATTGGACCTTAAAACTTTGTTGAAGTACTTGAAGCTCGACCAGAACCCCCGAGTGCCATACTCAACTAAAGCTGCAGATGTTTAGCCAGTATCTCTAAATGTCCAGAAGCTAGTTCTGAAAGATTATATTTTGATCCTTTAAAGAAAAAAAGTCAACAAAAATCACTGTTATATAAGAACACACTACTGATCCTAGAACCCTTCTAGAGGTAACACAGTTCCCACCTTAAAAAAAATATTAAAATACTTACAGTAAAAGCTTGTCCTCTTTTCCGCATTAAAAAGAAAACTGTCTCCTACTAGCTTCTGAGAGCATGTGCAAGCCAGACTGAAAATTCAGGGCTTGAGTGCTTCCCTGAGAGGAAAACCACATTGCAGTGAGACACAGAGCTGCTTCAGAAATGATTCACATACGGAAGCAAGCTGGCTTCACCAGCGCTTTGGCATTCAGCACACACACGCACACACATATGCACACTTGCTTACTCAGGGGAATGAGAAATACTATATTTTCATCAAAGCACGAAGGATTTATGCAAGAAAGTCATTTGTATCTCACCTCCAAAACACCAAGATGCTTCAGTCTGTAAAGCAGACGTAGAGTTTCTTTCAGTATCCCATGATTCCTAACAGCAGAACCAGACACTGGGAAGAGCATAAAACCCAGACTAGTCTGCATGATCCAATCAAGCAAAACCATGTGGTACCTACAACATAGCAAGGGCAAGGACGTGGCCATAGAAAGGCAGCATTTTTCAGAGGAAACCACAGAAGAAGCTTTCAGGAGCTTTTATGTTCCACGTTAATAATCTCTCCCCCAGAGTGCCAGCAATCACAGCCAGGACACCTTACGACATTTCCCTTGCGTCCATAATTGCTTCACAAAAGTGGAAAAGCGTGTGCATGCAGTGAAGGAAGATACATTAAGAGAAAGGCTTTTACACAAGAACTAACTAGAATCAGTCCTGAGTGACTTCTCTTGAACTGTCCAAGAAATGTCAATCTGTTTAGAAGAGAGCAAATAAAGGACAAGACCAAGCAATGCTCAAGAACGTTCCTCTTTCTTAAGCTTTCTGAAGAGAATTTAGTGTCTGAAAACAGGAACAAAAGGGCCAGAGGTCTTAATGCAGTTAAAGCAGGCAAAGATAGTATCAAGCTAGAAGAAACAGAGGGGATGCATAGAGAAATTGAATCCAAATCTAAATTTCAAACACAGAAACCTAAGTTGTTTAGAACCGGGCTTTTTGTTCTCCTCTGTTCAGAGAGGGGGCTGTTCACACTCTGATGTCTCTGAACTAAGACATTCAGACTGTGACTACAGATCAGGAATTCTCTCCTGAACTGCAGAGAGGGATCCTTCCCCAGCAGTTTGAACCTAGTATATAAGTAATGTTGATGCTACGGTAGCAGTCTCATAACAGAGAGATAGGAAAGATTTACATTAGCCTAGAAAGAGTTGCTGCATCTGAATAGTTCAACCTTACCGCACCCTCTGGAACTTCTTATTGTGCCAAAAGGGCTTAACCGAAGCTAATGTTATGCCAAGAGTAAATTTATGTTGCAGTTCAGTGTTGGCACCACTACTGCTATTGTAGAGTAACCAAACCCAAAGGTACAGGCTGAGTCCAAGCTGAATCCCTTCTGAAGGTTATGGATTTGGGATCCGACTTTCTCGTGATATTCTTGAGAGTACTCTTGCCTTCAGATCTTAAAATAACAGAACAAGAAAAAGACCACACCATCACTTATTTAGCATGTGATAATTGTCTATGTCTGGCAAGTCTCAAGCATACATTATTAAAGTCCCCCAAACATTCAACCATTCACGCCAGGAACCTATTCCAGGTTCACCAACATGCGCAGTGCCAAACTGTCTATCCAGCCTACTTTGCAGTTTCTTCAGTCCAGAGGCCAGGCTGTGTGATCATAGGTAGAACTTATGCATTCTGTGTTTTTATACAACTAACATTTAGAGTTTTTGAGATTATTCACAGCTCAGATAAGAAGGCAGTACTTCATCCTTCATATTAACAGAGTTCTTGCAGATACTGTGATCTACAAGCGCTGTGTCTCCTCCCCAACGAAGTGACACTACATTCAGTGATGCATGCATAGACAATGAGGCCACTCAGGTACCCAGTGGATTATGGACCACCTTCAAAACTGAACAGATACAGCTGAAAAACACTGACTCAGAAGCAAATGACCACAGGTCCCTGGACCCTGAACTCATAAGTGGGAGGGGCTTCAGTTGCATACACCGCGCTGAAAAGCTTCTTTGTCTGAAGAAAACAAATGCACTTTTTGGACTGCAGCACACTGCCTCTTTGCCATTGTTGGTGAGTTCATATGGACTCAGTGGGAGAGCAGTGTTGTCAGCTCAATAGGTTTTCCTAGCCTTCAGCCAAGAGAAATAAAGAACTGAAATGAGGGGAATGAGGAGAGGAGATGAGCTTTTCATTCGCAAAGATATTTTTAGGCTTTGATAAATATAACTTGACCAAAGCCTAAAAATGAAAATGCTTGGATGTTAGGAGACAGTCACAGCATTTACATGCTTCAGCTTCAGTAGACAGGCTAGAATAGTGGTGTACAATTTCCCCAAACCCAACAAGACCAGACAGTACATTTGTTTATTTAGAGGTTTTCTGGTAGCATTTATTGCTATAATTATCTGCTCTCTTTACTTAGACCAAAGAATTAATCAGCACAAAACCTTCTGAAATGAGAAACTGCCTTTCTGTTTAATGAACAAAGAGCCCAGAAACAGACAGCTAAAATGAGTTGGCCATGCTCATAAAGAAAGCCTGTGGCCTGTCCAGGGCCTTAACCATAATTACTTTCACACAGCCAGGATGAGAAAACAATTTGAAGTAATGATATGAAGTTTTTTAAAGAATCTGCTGGGTTCTCACCCAGCTGGTAAATTTGGGTGACAGACAAAATAACAGTGAGCGTATTGCATGCTGCTCAATCCTCTAGCTCCCACGACTCTGCAACAAGTTATGAGGGAGTAAAACCAACCCCCCCCCATCCATACACCTTTAAAATACTGCATCTGAGGAATTTAAATGCTTTATGTTGCAACCTGCACTGCCTGTGCAATTTTACAAAAACAAATATGGACGAGAGACGATTTAATGGAATGGGCAAAGGCTAGAATTTGTAGTGGCATCACTCATCTGAAGCAAATGCACAGAAAGAGAGTGTGGAAAAAAAAGAAGGTTCACACAAGGAACGAGATTTAAAATATCTTTGCATTTACAGATATTTATGCTATGTTAAACTGCTTTTGTGCATGCGACAACCTTAATTACAAAGGGGAGCAATTCTATAAACAAGGCTATTACGTCAATAACAATGTCTTTTTAAAGCAAGTCTCTAATTCAGTTATAAGGCCTGGAACATTACTGTCTGGAGTTGTAAAACCATAAGTAATTACAAAGGACAGTCCACATCAGACAGTGGGTATTAGTGGAGTCAGGCCATGGCTTTCGGACAGCATTTACTCCGTGCTCTCTTCCTTTTTGTACATAACTGATACAAACTTCTTTATTTTCTCAGTTCCACTACAGATGTCAGGAAGTTCAAGCAGCTAGTGGACGTTTGCAGAATGAATCATGGGGCATCACTTTCCATTTCAACAAAAACAACTGTTGTCCAGTGAACAAGATGCTGCTGATCGAATGGGCTGATATAAAGAGTGGACTTCTGGAACTGTTGCCAAAAAAGCTCCACCAGTGCAGGAAAGCTGTGTGTTGACTTGGACAACTCAGATTCCGCTCCCCCCCCCC
>Ga0065711_1040506_pt1 | contig 16889 bp, 8 predicted proteins | sample Hoacrofraction12_FD_59098 | JGI IMG/M metagenome (GOLD analysis project Ga0065711, IMG submission 59098) | Hoatzin crop microbial communities from Cojedes, Venezuela - Epithelial fraction 12 v2 (version 2) | ecosystem: Host-associated > Birds > Digestive system > Esophagus > Crop | place... | reverse complement strand
CGGGGCGGCTGCTGTCCAAGGTGCTGCGCGGGCAGCCCGGGCGGCCGGCGGCCACTCCGGGGCGAAGCCGCTCTCCCCCGCCCGCGCCCCGAGTCGGTGCCTCCGGGGCCCCCGGGGGCCTTGGGCTCGTTCCGGTGCCGGAGGGAGCCCAGCGCCGGGCAGGGCCAGCGGTTTGGTAGCCGTGTGCGCTGGTGCGCTTGTGCGTGGTGTACCCTGAAGTCTGCGCGGGTGAAGCTAGAAACTCGTGGTGAAGACTTTGTGAGAATTGCCCTATTTCGCTGCACTTTCTGGTGTTTTATCCCTGTTTCATCTGTAAAACTCAAACACAAAATAGCTTTTCTGTGTAAGTAAATATTAATTTTTTGAGCACTGGACATCTAGGTAACTCTTAGCTTAAGAATCAGAATAGAAAATGACTTGACATCTAACTATGCATTTTAGGTACACATCGTTTGATTCGTTTATGGAGTGAGCTACTTTTTCTGTTCTTTTAAAGAAAACACTGAAAATACTGATTTTACTCAATAATCATGTATGTAAGCACTGGCTTAATACAACGAAAGGCTTTTGAAATAATCTGTTTCTATGTAAGACATCTTTAGGATGCTGGGAGGGCTGCTTCATTCACAGAAAAAGAGAACTTTTCATCCAGTTGATCAATTATAGCTGATGACAAAGTCAATACAATTTACACTGAATAACAGTCAACCTAAACCTTGTAATCAGGTATAACTTCCTTCCCTTCCCCATCCCTCCTCACCATCATCCCCCACCCTTGACGCAGCCAGTTCTCACAGTGAAGAGTGAAAATCATTGAAATTTCACAGTCCAACACGTTACACCTTTCAGGAAGGTACCATTGATTATAACAAATAGTACCTATCAAATTACTTTTGATGTATGCGTCTAAACCTCAGACTTTGTATTTTCATTCATTTATCTGAAATCAGAAGAAAATTAACCCTGCTTTCAAAATGTTCTGTGTTCCACTACACGTCTACCGGCCTCTGAAGAATATTTTAAAGAAATTGTTTTGTATCGCAGAAGTTTGCGATCAGGAGTTGTTTGGGTTATGAGTTTACATTTAGCTATTCTGAGTTTTGCTTTTGGTTTCAATATCTAAGTATGCCCACTCGTTTTTTTGAAAAGAAAGTCATCCTGTAATAAAAGTCTTACTATTAAAATTCTCATTGAGCTGTATCAGAATTTTTGAAAATTATGTAGAAAATGCTGAGAATTTTGAATTTGAGAACATTTGGAAAATCTGTATTTATTTTTGATATTATCAATGAACATGCATATGCATTTTGTATTGTTAGGATGTCAGTAGATTTTGCATGTTGTTTAGAAGTTCTGGATATCAGTGTTGTCTCGCTATAAATTAATCTTCAACTTCTTTCTTAAAAGATATCCTTGAAGTCTGATGTCTTTACGTATTGTATTTTGTCTTGGTAGTCACATATCAGTAATGGCTAAGCAACACAAGTAAGACAAATATATCAATATATTACATATTCAGCAAGGTGACATAAATAAATTGACGTAGCTTTATGGAATCGCTAGAGTGACTGAGAATCTGGAGAAACATTTGTTTTTCTGTTTTAAATTTAATTTAGTTTTTTTAATATTTATGAAATTTTGGTGTTTTTACATGTTATAAAGTAGTGGTTATGTTTACAGAGATTGTTCTCAGCAACATCTAAAGTTTCCTGGTTTCCAGAATACCATTTTTGTATGCAGTGTGGCACAGGACTGTATTCAAACAATTAACAGAGAACTGTGTTGAATTGACGTTAGAAGACACAGTTCCTCATAACAACTTGTCAGCTTTCTGTCAGGGGAAATACTCAAGTTCTTATTCTTAAGACAGGAGGCAATCGCTCTGTGGAGTAAAAGAAAATTCTGGCTACTTTGATTAGGAACTGGGTCAAGTAACTAAGTAGGACACATAAATGAAAAGGTTTTTGGTTTTTTTTTGTTTGTTTTTGAGTGATAGAACTTACGCCTTTGTGACAAGTATTAGAGGCCGAGGCTTTCTTGACAGAATATTTATTAATGCTTGAACAACACATCAGTTATCATTTTTTGACACGGCTTTCTTTAACCTAGTGAAAGTTGAGAGTGTTTAAAATGCGGCCTTCCTTAGTGCTAGTTAAAATATTGGAATGTGCAATTCAGGTAAGTGCATTATAAATAAAATAATGAGATAATTCTGTTTTCCTCCTTGAATATCAAAAATGAAAAATAAAAATATACCACTTTTTTATATCGGCATTGCTAAAAAGCAAACTTCCAGTGACATCCTAGGTGCTGAGCGTGTACACACAGATTTTTTTCTTTTTTATTTCGGGAACGAAATATCTTTTCATAACTTCTGATTTGAGTTTTATGATATAGGTATCAGAAATATGTAAGAAAATAGTTGAGTTATAATACTATGTAGTTGAAAAACATGCGTATCAATAAAGGGTTTAATCATTAAACATAGTACAGTTGATAGGAATATAGAACTGGTGCTTGTTACTTTCTTTTTTATCAAAGAGCTGTGTTCAACTTGAGTGAGAGGATGCCTGAAAGTTATTTAAAACAATTACAATCACATTTGTTCACATTTATCTGGAAATATCAAAGCTTATATGAATCATGACTTTTCCAAGAACTTTTTCCTAAACAGCATATGTAGTCTAATTAGGTTTTGATTTAAACTCTCAGCTAAGCTGGCAGAAAGAGCAGATGAGAAATACGAAACCAAAAGCTCAATTGATAAAAGAACCCTTCTGTTACAAAAGGTCACACAGACCAGCATCTGCCGCAAAGCGAGACATTTCAATTGCACATCTTAATCACACAATATTTGTATTGTATGCAAGGGTGATACCTAAGCTAATCAGAAGAAACTCTTACAAATTAAACCTTCAGAAGTCTGCACTGATGGTCAGCATCTAATGCAAATGGGAAACAATAAACATTAATTACTGAACTGACGCCTTTTCAGAATGTGCTGAATATTAAATATTTATTTTAAAGCTCTTTTTAAAGCAAATGATATGCTGTATCAAAAAAACAGTGATACTGAAGTGTATTTATTTTTAGAAGTTTTTTTTTAAAATGCTGTGGAACTAATGTGACTGTATAAACTGATGTTTGCACATGCTGTTTGTTCAGCTGATTTTTTTAAAAAGAAGAAATTGAATTTTTGTTTAAAATGAATTTAAGATAAATAAGTGGATGCATTTAGCATAACTGTTCTTGTAATAGTGCACTGGTATATTAATATAAGGAGCAACACTGACTCTGTACTAATGGACTTTGTGTTTTGGCCCCAAATCCTGATTCAGCAGTCTGCTTCAGTCTCCTGTTTCGGGCTAGATGAATGGCGCTGCACTCAGGGAAGACTATGCACATGCTCATAGTCATCTAATTACTTAAATGCTTTGTTGGATCAGGATCAGATCTCTTCACTCCTAAACGAGCAAATTTCTCAGAATGTGCTTTCCAGAAGTGAGTTCACCTCACCTAAAAAAAGTCTGCATCTAGTTGATCACCTGGATATTCATAGTGTCGATGGGTGCTTCATTCCTGAGTTAGGAGAAAAAGGGCTGCAGATGACTAGCACAGAGTAGTTGAAGTGGATTCCACCCCAGTTCCGCAGCCACCGTTTAATGCTTAATGGTATTAGCGTCACATGGCTAGGGACCTCATGGCTCTGCCCTCAATTTTGCTTTATTCACTGGCTCTCTTTGCATTGAGCAGTACACTTCACATGCACCTTGCAGAGAATGCGGCAATCTTGCTCCTTCATTTCATGTTCTTCTAGGAAAAGTAATCAAAATGCAAATTATAGTTCTATCACTTATCCTGCCTAAAAATCATTTGGTCTATACTTAGTAATTTATCACTTTAGTCTTGCATTAAGATCCATAATGTATTTAGATCTGTGAATTGCCTTGAAAGGGAAAAAGTGACTTAGAAGCTGAATTCTTAAATATTACTTTTTGATAAGTATCACTCATAACACTCTAGAAGATAGAAAAATTAAGTAATTCTTCTGTCCCCCTCTCCTCCCCAGTAGATGTCCAGGATGTCCACATCAAATATAGAAGTTCAGACTCTCTTTGTAGTCAATGGAGGTACTTAGGTAATTCTAGAGTCTGAGTTGGTTCACAATAAAGTGGACATCTAAAGTAGGTCAGACGGATTATGCCCTAAAAGTACCTATTTTCTGTTCACTGGTTTTAAAAGAGCACGTTCTGTCTTTTTATCTCAGATACAAATGCCTCCACTGTGGACCTCTAAAGGCATGTTAGACGAATCCTAACAATGTGATTTTGATATAAAAAAGAAGTTTGGCTGAAATTGTGTTCATATGTAAAATTTAACTGTGAGAAAGTTTGTAAAATCCTGCTACTTGTGCTGTCCCACACCAGCCTAGAGAAATCACAAGCCTCTCTCACTTCTCTGATAACTATTCTGTCACTGAAGGATGTGTGAGCTATGCAATCTGCTTCTTAGAGATGAAAACAGGAAAGGGCCTTGTATGACCCCACTATATTTTTATCATTTTTTTGAGAGAGGGGAGGCCAAGAGCTTCAACGCATTACTTTTTCTGTTGTTTTTTCTATTGAGAAACCATACAATAACAATCGTAGGTCATCTTCTCAATAGTATTTTTTGCAGGTAAATCTGCTACAGATTATTTCTCTTGTTCTCCCTTCTCTCTTTATAAGGAAGGTGGGTTTTTTTGGATGGAGGTGTCTATGGGTGTGAGAATTCCTATACACTACACTCAGTTGTTTTTCTTCCCTTAGACCAACTCAGAGGGAACTCCCAAGCCTACCCAATCTCTCTCACTCAAGAGGCACAGATTCTTAGATGTTTATGCCACTTTACTAAAATAACCATACTGTACTTTTCTGTGTACTTTTCACTGCACTTTTCTCTTGTCAGAACTGTAGAGCAAACATTGCTAAGTGAGAGCGTGTGATAGTTGGATTTACTTTACAGCATCAATCAGTTAGATGAATACAAATTTAGTGAGGCAGTAGAGACATATTCTTGCTTGAGAGATTTTATTAATTCGGAGATATGTTAAAAAAAAAGAAAGACCAGGTTTATTTCTGGATTTGTGATCTGACCTTGTCTGCAAACAGGGCAGATATGTGAGAGACATAGGTCGCTCCTTTAGAACATGCACATTGAAGAGCTGTATCCGACGAGCTCTCAGTCCGCAATGACAAAGAGAACAGGGCATGATGTAAGCGCCTTTGAAGTGAAGTTGATCAGCACTTGATATTCTCCCACCTTTCATCTTATGTCTTTCAAACTGATGGACATGTCTCAAAAGCTGTGTTTGAAATAACACTGTCCTAAAGCCTTTATGGGAGAAGCTGGTAGGACCCGTTGAAGTGCTGGTCGAATGCAACCAAACTGCTGGGACAAACGGTAATGATAATTGTTGAACTAATAAACTTCCAGCAGTTCTATACGAATATCTTAGTCCTTTGAAGTGTATTGGAGATCCTGATGGGAATTTTCACCTTTCAGAGAGATTGATGTTGAGAGTTCATTTGGAGATTTCATCATGAGAAGACAACTTGATGATTAAAAACAGTAGTAAAGATGACCTGAACTGAAGTTACCAACAAACAATATACTTGGGTTCAGGTTTTTAGAAATTCTGCAGGAGTTTGGAAGTCATTGTGGGTGTTTTAAATTATTTCAGTGAAATTAGGGGGAAACTGTACCTGAGAGACTATAGGTAAAAAAAAAAAGTCCAAATTTTCACTTTTGTGTTATGATGGTGACATTTTTACCATTTTTTTTAATGTTACAATTTTGGCAATTTCCTTAGTCAAGCCATTATATTTTCAAATTTATTGATTATAAAATTTGAAAAAAAAAAGCAATTATATTATTTTTGTATTTTAGCATGTGTAACATACTGTAGTTTTCAGGAGATATTTTTCAAGGAGCAAATATGATATCTAGAATGCTTTTTAAATGCATGTTTAATACTTGCTGATTCTCTGCATGTTAGATTAGATGTTGCTTTCAATTTACCTGAATGCTTGTGTAAATGGTATCTTGGGCCTGTCAACACAATTTGTCTCTGTAAAACATCATAATGAAGTATCTTTATTACATTTTTAAGATATTAACAATCGAGAACCAGAGGACATTTTTTATTAAAGCGAAGTGGAGAAGATGGATTGTCTGTGATATTTAGAAAAACAGTTTTTCTCATTTTATGCATTCTTTTAGGAGAAGAAGAGATTTTCCAGAGTTTGTGGATTGCTGAATTGCTGATCATTGCTCTACGTTGGTTAGTTTGCTCTCCCTATTTCAGGGGTTACACTCTTAGGTTCTTCTCAGAAAACTGAATTTTTTATGATATGTATTCATTTAGATAAATACGGGATTTAAAGATCTATTAAGGAAGAATGTGGGCAACCCTTAATTGCTTTATAATCTACATTGAAGGTTAATTACATATCTCACAGATTTCTGTGTGTAATAATAGAAACTAAATATAAGACCATTAATATAAAAAAATATTCATGTATACGTATTCTTCATGAGGAACGGTATACCAGACTGAAAATGTTTTGATAGTGTGGAAAGTTTATTCTTAAATCATACTAGGTGATAGTTGATTTATTATGCTCATGATTCAAGAAAATAGAAGTATTTTTTTATTAGTATCGCTTCATTCTTTAGAGGGGTATCTTTATTGTTCTTAGAGCTAAAGTTATGTCTTCCAAGGCGCTAAAATGATCTCTGCTGAAATGGAATTTTGTATTTGTGTACACGCACATTGGATTAAAAAACAGACATTCTTTAAAATAAAGCCTAGCCCCTAGAAGGACAACAAAAATTGGCAAATAGACAATGAAATTTATTTTTTAGGCTATTTTTATTGTGAAATAAATAATACAAGAATATATTTTTAAAAAATGTACTTACAAAAATTACACGCAAATTTCCCATGAGTACTCTTAACATTACCTTCACATACGATATTTGTTGAAACTGGGTTTCTGTATAGAAGAGCTTTAGGATAATAAGGACGTTTTATTTACTCGAAGTTGCAGGTAAAAATGCTTATGTATTCAAAGACTTATAACTGACTTTTAAGAGAGAATCACTTTGTAGTGAAATCTGGTATAGCACTTTTCACCTTAAAAGTACATTCTTTTTAAAATATGAGAAAAGTATATCTTTAAGTTTTGAAGTACACTATTTAAGTAATAAAAATAAGTTTATGCATGTCAGTCATATTTAATTATATTTTTAATTTTTTTATTAAAAACAGCTACAACTAATCTGAAATCTATGCTTTGATAAAGACAAAAAACTCTGGAAATTTTCAAGAGAAGTATTACCATAATATCTATTTAGAATACTGATTGTTAGTAAATTCCTTAAGCAAATTTCTAGTGGTTTGCAGTGGGATGTGTTGGTACTGATTGCAGCCACGTTAAAGTCAGGCAAGTGGTGTAATCAGTGGAGAAAGATCCATGTCATCAGAGCCTAATTCACTGACCTTTTTACTATTAAGAGTTCCCAATGCATCTGTTTTGGAATCTTGCAAATTTTATACCCCTGTAAGTACAAAAACATCCTTTTGTGTTTTTCCTTTCACTATGTTCAAGCTGTTAGTATTGCGGTACAGTGCTTTAAAGTGAGCCTGGGCAGTTTTGGTAAGCAGAATATTTTTTACACAAAGGGACAAGTTCGGGAAGCGCCCAGCACCCCGCGCGTGGGGCTGCCCCAGCACGTGCTGCGTGGGCTGCACAGCTGGAGCAGGGCCAGGGCAGGGGACGTGTGGGGATTAGCTTCTGTCGGCTTGAGGTTCTGCACTTCAAAAAAGGAAGCAAAACAAAAACATAGCCAAGGTCCCGTGGGATGGCTTTTAAAATTCTTCATGCTTTCAGAGATGAGAGATGTTCATTTCCAGTCCCATTCTGCTGTGGAGTTAGAAGTCTTCATGTAAATATTTCTACACAGAACCTGCCAGAACTTGGCCCAGTATTATGAAGAAGTAGGAGTTTCTGAACAAGGTATATTTGAAATATTGGGCAAATTAATTTAAAAGCGGAATCATTTTTTTATTTTTTATTTTTTTCTTTTATCCTTTCTGATATAACAGTCCCTGGGAAATGACCCCTATTATAAGCTAACAAGATTCAGTGTATCACCGGAGTTCAGGAAATGAGGCTTGCTGGTTTATATCCCAATTCAGTTAGAAGTGCATTATGATTTCTTTTGTCTCTATTTAAATTTTATAAATGTCGAAGCTGAATCTTATAAATATACATTTTTTTCAACTTCACTATATTAACAAAATTAAATAATTACTGGAACAATAGCTTTTCAAAATTTAGTAGCTGAGATTGATTCCTGGGACGTGACCTGAGTAAATGTGCTGCAAATCAATCTTTGTATGACAGATGTGAATTTAATATATTGTTTTATTTTCCTTTGTAAATATAGACCAATTTTCTTTGATCAGGAATGCACAATGACATAAACCAGGACTAACTCCATTGAAAACAATGGCTTTACTTAAATATAGTACTGTTTTGAGAGCAGGAGGAGGCATGTGATGTACTTTACTTTAAAACTCAAATATATGAAATCAAAGGGACAGATTTGACTCAGACTGATTTGCTTTACAAACCTTGCTACAAAAAGCAAAATGTAGAGTGCTTTAAATGCTCATTTCCTTGTCTTTGACTAGTTACTAATTCGTTGCTGTTGTCAGATTAATGTTTTTTTTTTTTCCCTTTGCTTTGTTATTGCACTTGGCCTTGATCCCATTCTCATATTCTATTGATTTTTCAGGCACACTGTAGAAAAATATTATGAGCTTAACTTGTTTAGCTGTCCTGGGGGGGGGAAACCTTGAAGACAACAAAGCAGAATTAATTTGCCTTTTCCAGCCAAGAGCGTAGGTCATCGGCCAGGGTTAGAAGGAGAGATGCTGATCAGAAGTATTGCTAGTTTAAATCCAGAGAAGCTGCTTTGATTGCTGTAAAGACACTCGGTATTTACACAGGTATAAATACAGTTAAAATTTAAGCATGAGTCGAAGAATTGATCAGGTAGTGGAAGTATTGCTCTGTGGTACATTGCAACACACACAAAAAAGGTAGTAATTGTAACAGTGACTCATCTTAAATAAAAATTACGCATATCATATGCACAGAAGTATGTATATATGTGTGAGATATATGTATATATGCATATGTCTTGCAGGATGTGCAACAAGGAAATTACTGAAGTAGGATCAAGCATCTTGAAGAGGCTAGGACAGTCCTGAGGCAGACTCCTATGGAAATCTTTGAATCTGGATTCCTTAAAATTAAGAAGCAGTTTAGGAAGTACAGAAGCATGTAAATGTTTCTAAATGGTCTTTTCCTTTTTTCAGTCACCGATTTGTTTATTTTCTGACTGATTTGGAAATGTAGCTTACTTAGGGTATCTTGTTTCTTTCATCAAGACTTCAGAAAGGCCTCACAGCAAGTGGGGAATACACAAGCATCTATTGCCAATGTCATGGCTAGTATGTGCACTAACCCTCTTTTACATGAGTCTTCATAACTCCTTTGAAGAGACCCTCCATGTGTTAGGACTGAAATTTGGATCGCTGTTTGGAACAAAATCACCTAAAACTCAAGGTATCTCTGTTACCTAATATTAATAGATTATGGAAGAACATACCTTAAATGTTCTATTTTCTTAACTGGAATATTTTAGATTATTTTTGGGTTTGCTTCTTTATTTGCACATTACATTTTTTCTTTGCTTATCTGGCTTTTTTTTCAAGACCAGGACCTGTTGATTGCTGTGATTATCTGGGAGATCAGATTTTTGTTACTGTTATTATCATCTGAGTTTTATATTTTTTCTGGAATATTTTGAAGGGCAGAATTATGTTAGTTTGTGCAATATGAGCATGAATTTGAGTGACTTCCCACATATTTATTTAAATCTTTTTTGCAGTTTCATGTCTACTTGTGGATGTTTCTTTTCAATCTCTGGAGAAACATTCCTCCTTATATTTTGGTATGAATGTAAATATTTATAGTATGATTTTTTTTTTCTGATTTGAAGAGAGCTGGTATTTGGAATGGAAGAGATCTTTTCTCCTTTTGTAGTTGTTTAGATCTGCAAGAGAAGGAGCTGTTATGTTTTGCAGCTTGCACGAACTATTTACATCTCAGAATTTTACCAGAATCATGACTGACAGGGAAGATTGTAGGCTCACGGGGAGGAATAAGAGATCTGCGAATATCAACAACCTTTTTTTGGGTTACTCTACATATGTGGTCTCGTGTACAGGATAGAAGATGAAACTTAAATATATATGAATAACAAGATATTTAAAATAAGTAGATGATATGTTCCAAAGAGAAGCAAAAGACCTGAAAGTGTTTTGGGTTTCTTTCTGCAAGTAACAGTACTGTTGGGGAACTCAAACATTAAAGTAATTTGGCAATGTAGGGACCCCATAGCATGCAGTGTGCGATGAGGAGCACCTGTTACAGTCCTCGTTGGGATGGTCCTGCTTCACATTCTTTTCTTCACTTTGTGTCTTAACAGAGCTAAAAGGCAGCTTTTATTTCTTAAAGGTGCCACACACTCGGGCATGCAGCTCACAAATCTCAAGTGCTTGAACTGTGTACAGGCAGCTGCCCTGGGGGTGTGTCTCCATTTGCGTTTCAGTTCAGGTCAGGGGGGTGCTTTTGACACAAATCTCCCACTCACTCCCACTCCCACTCGTGCTGCATCTTGATTTGCGTCATGGAGCAATCAGGGGGCACACAAACTGGCTTGCTTTCTGCTGAAAGGCAAAGAAGTGCCCCAGAAGTGCATCCGATGACTTGCAGGCACTAAGGGACATGCAGTCTGTAGAACTATGGTTAGCCCAAACTAAAACCTGTGAAACACAGATAATGTGGATGCCAGGGTATCAGCACTGTTTCAGTCTACAGTGTGTTTCTGCAGAGCCACACTCATTGTTAATATTCACATAGCCATAGCTAAAGAGACAGAAATTCAGTCCTCACCTGGAGATAATTCCCGAAGTATCTCAGCAATTTCTTCAGGATTGCAGCTCAAGATCCTGAGCTGGAGCTCCAAAGTGATTCACTGCACCCGGCTCTCTGTAATCATGGCGTTAGTGATCACCTATTACCCTTTTTTTTTCTCTTCTTCTTGCTTTGTTTTTTTCCCTCCACCTTCTGCTGGCATGCCCATGGAGGTGATGCACAGCATGGTGTGGATTTTTGCTCTGTGCCTTCCCTGCAGCTGCCAAGGCTCTGTGCAGCAGAACCACTGCAGCTCTGCTGCGGTCCGGGCTCTCTGAGCTGCCTCTGTCCTCACTGTGGAATTCACAGCCCCTTCCCAGCACAAGGACATCAGGCTGAACAGACCTCTCGGTGCCTCTTTATGGCAACTCTTGAGTTTTTACTTTCAGAGCGGTGCAAAAATACCTAAGCAATCATGAAAATTAAAAATTTGTCTGGGCAGGGAGGGAAATCGGCAGGAATGGGACAAGTCTGACCTTCCTTCGTAAAATAGTGCCTCCTCTATCTTCTAACTTATTTACTTGTTTCCTACTAGAAGGAAAAAAGATAATGGGGCAGTGTTCAGTCTGGATTTTAGGTAACCACCGAACTGACAAACAGATATGCAGGAAAGCCGAAACAACTGATTTTGTTTTTTGTTTGTTTCATTTTCTGTGTACCTGTGAAGGCTTTTCTTTGGATTTTTCCACATCGAGGACAAAACTATATCTATGGTGTGGATCGATATTATTTTTCTTCACAGAGTAAAGCTTTTTTCTTTGAAAGATTAAAAAAGCACTGTGCAGTTCTTTAGAAAATATAGCAGTGGAAGCATACTGTCTTGCTGATAGAATATTTCTTGCTAGTATGGGGAACTACTGCCTTTCCAATTTTTATTATTTAGGCATTTTTATTGCAATACTTCTAGCAATTACAGGTCATCATTGCTTCTGAACCCTGAAAATTCATGCTGTGTATCGAGTTGTTTTTAAGTAAGTTTACTGCACTTCTGGGAAGAAAATTAGTTCTTCTAGAGGCCATGATCAACCCTGTTCCTGAAGATCTATGTGGCTTAATGTTTTTAGCCTTTGGTAGCCACAAGGAAGCATTCTTACCTTTTACCCAACTCACAGCTCCAGTGGGGCTAAAAAGAACAAGAGGAGTGATTCACTGGCCTAGCAAAAATGGCTAAACATATCATTTGCTGAAATCGTATCAGCGAGTTTGATCGAAACACCCGGGGGGAGACCTGCAGATGATCGGCACTTGCTTCCCCGCCAGATGCTACTGAGCTGACCGGGGACTGCAAGGGAGACCAATGAGCAGAGGCAGGGCATCGTCCTGCCAGCATGAAAAGCAGTCAGCATGGCACATAGCCAGAATTGCAGAAGTTTACCTTAGGTCATCACAAGAGTAGGTAGACAACATATTCATACAAGGCTTCAATTGGATGTGTCTCAGATTATACTCACGTTGCTTTATCCTGGAGGAGTCTATACTTGCTATGGTTTATCCTGGATGAATGCCAGGTGCCCACCAAGCCGCTCTATCACTCCCCCTCCTCAACTGGACAGGGGAGAGGAAATACGATGAAAGGCTCATGGGTCGAGATAAGGACAGGGAGAGATCACTCTCCGGTTACCGTCATGGACAAAACAGATATTGAACTTGGGGAAAAAAAAAGTTCATCACCAGTCAAATCAGAGCATGATAATGAAAATAAATCCAAATCTTAAAAACACCTTACCCCTCCCTGCCCCCCTCCTTCTTCCTGGGCTTAACTTCACTCCCATGTCTCTACCTCCTCCCCCTGAGTGGCGCAGGGGGTTGGGGGATGGGGGCTGCAATCAGTTCATCGTACGTTGTCTGTGCTGCTTCTTCCTCCTCAGGGGGAGGACTCCTCACACTCTGCCCCTGCTCCAGCATGAAGGTTCTTCCCATGGGAAATTGTCCTCCATAAATTTCTCCAACATAAGTCCTTCCCACAAGCTACAGTTCTTCAGAAACTGCCCCAGCGTGGGTCCCTTCCACACAGTGCAGTCGTTCAGGAACAGGCTGCTCCAGCGTGGGTCCCCCATGGGGTCACAAGTCCTGCCAGCAAACCTGCTTCAGCGTGGGGTCTTCCACGGGCTGCAGATGGATATCTGCTCCACCATGAATCTCTATGGGCTGCAGGGGGACAGCCTGCCTCACTATGGTCTTCATCATGGGCTGCAGGGGAAAGTCCCTGCTCTGGTGCCTGGAGCATCTCCTCCCCCTTCTTCTTCGCTGACCTTGGTGTCTGCAGAGTTGTTTCTCTCACATGGTCTCACTCCTCTCTCTCGACAGAGGGTTTTTCCCCTCTTAAATATGTTATCAAATATGTTGCCACCGTCGCTGATTGGCTTGGCCTTGGCCAGCAGTGTGTCCATCTTAGAGCCGGCTGGCACTGGCTCTGTCAGACGTGGAGGAAGCTTCTCACAGCTTCTTGCAGAAGCCACCCCTATAGCCCCCCCGCTACCAAAACCTTTGCCACGCAAACACGCAACGGTACTGAAGAATCAGAAAACTGAGGAGAGTGTATTTTTGCTAAGCAGGAGGATATAGGAACTGACATACTACGCTGCTCAGTGATCTGCTCGGTGTCATGTCCTATCTTTGGGAATAAGTTTATGAGGTAAAATGAATGCTATATCAGCCAATTAGAAAATCGTTTGCTAGTTTTCAAAGTTTTTTCTTAATTCATATTAGGCAGTAGTCAGTTAATCATGCTTACGATTCAAGAAAATACTTTTCCATATACTTTTCTATTAGTATAATTTCATATCATATCGTATGTGAGGGGGTATCTTATTGTTAGAGATAAATTTCATTTGCAAAGGCACTTAGAATGGCATTAAAAATCCTAATTTTCTTTAAATTTGTGGCAAACCCACAAAAATTTAATCAAAATTTGGTTCTTGCAATGTTTGATGCATTAGTTCTGTTGGTTCTTTGTAATCCTTAAGATAGGATTTCTGCTCCTGTAGTTCTTACTGAATTTTTTCTGTAGCTACTTTGGGATTTTTTTTACGATATCTAGTGGCAAATTGTTGGATTAAAGTGGAGACTAGGCTAGAAGGAGAGGATTATGTTTATGTAAATTTTATTAAAGTGATATAGCCAAACCAGTAATCAAAACCAGAAAAAAATTTGAATATATTGAAATACTAGTGGAGGGATTTGTGGCTTATATGCCCCTTGCACATACAGTTTTTGGATGGTATTAATGGCTACTGACTGACGAAGGCATTTAAGTGCAGTTTCTTTCATGACGGAGAAGGATTTTGTTTATGTATTGCACACATAAATGAAAAGAACATCTGTACATCTGCTGTAATACAAGAGTCTCTTTGCAGTTGCGACACAGTACAATGTAGGCTTTTATTTGTGATTCTTGGCAAAAAGGACACTTGTAAGAAGTCCTCATACATTAAGCTTTTGCTATTGGTGGTCTCTCATAGACACAGTTTCACATGTTACTGTTTACCTACTTTAAAGGGCATTTGGCACACAGCATGCTTTGCTGTGGTGCACCCAGGGTTGTGCTAAACACAACATTTCCAGTGCATGTCCACCAGCTGCAAAGAAGACAATTTCAAGTATCTTTTAGGATATAGCTGTGCGTTTCCCTTTTTGTTGTTCACCACCAGCTAGCTGTTTCTCTCCCCTCCTCCTCAAGCTCTATACCAAACTAACCTCTGCTGGTATGTTTGACTGTGGATCTTTTATATAGTAATATACTGTACTGAGGACAATTTTCTGAAAGGGGAAATGAAAGATGGGTATCCATGACAGCAGACCTGCAACTGAAAAGTGTATAGAAGTTGGGATAAGAATAAGCTGTGTGCCCACAAAACAGAAGAGGGTAACTGCAGAGGTAGCTTGACTTGACGTTTATTGTTTGCGTTGGTTTGATTCCTGCTTGCTGTACAGAACAGAGCACTTTACTGTGAAGAACTTCTATGCATGAATCCATAGAAAAATCAAAAAGTCCTTCATTAAAATAAAAACTTTTGGGCTTGGTAACATACAATATGCAGTTCCATATATTTGGTTTAAATGAAAAATAAAAAATATTTGTCAGTTTTAAATATACAGTTTTCAGTTTTTCTGAATTCTTCATTTGTCTTTTGAAGAGAGATAAGTAATTATATAATTTACTTACTAATTATTTGCTTATTCATTATGTCTTTCTGGCTTGTTCCTTTAGAGGTATCAGACTTCTCCCCCAAATAAATTAATCTTGACCTTTGTAATCTCTGTATCAGTGCTCTTTTCTTTTCATCCCTTTCTCAACAACATCTTATTTGGTATTGTGGTTGGTCCCAGAGGAGTGTTTGCACTGATCTGTGCATATCAAGAGGGTTTTCCCCCCCCTTCAGTGGTCATACTGAGTTTCTAATTCTAGATGAAGTATCTCATATGGTTCTTTCCAGCCTGCATCTATTAGGCTTGGCAGTGCTGGATTCCATCTGCGATTGTTTCCCCTTTAACTGAGCTCTTTTAAGTGACCCGAAAGCTCCTTGGCCTGCTTTAGCCTTGATTAGTCGAAGACTTGTTGCGTCACTTGTAAACATTTCCATCTTCTTGTTCGTCCCATTCCCAGATGATTAATAAATAGATTAAACACTCCAATCTCTAGTGAAGAACCTGTGGGCACCCTGCTGTTAACCTTTAGCAGTGACCATTCATAAATGTATTCTGCTTTTGTATTCTGCTTTTTGTAGTTGGAAGTGACAGTTCATAAATGTGTTCTGCTTTTGTGCTCTGTTTTTTGTAGTTGGTTTCTAATCAACAACAGCAGTTGTGATTACTTAGTTTCTCTGTCAGCCTTTTGTGGGAAGCATTCTCAAAGGCTCTTTGAAAGTGCAGGAAACTTGTACCAGCCAGTTCTCTCTTATCTGCTACTTATTAACATGCCAGAATAATTCTAATAGGCTAAGGAGACATGCGAGACATTAAGGCTTCTAACTTTAATCCAGATATTTAACATTTTTGTTTTTAATTGGTACTTCAGTTAGTGTGTTTATTACTGCAGCAATACATGTATGGAACTGTTTGAATTCTTCCTCGATTTCTCTCAGTTGTTATATGAAGATGACTGCTCTCCTGCATGGTTCAGTATATGCACTGATTTCAGTGTGAGATTGCATAATTGTGGATTTTTTTTTGGTTAGCCTTAAATTGTTTTGAGACCCTTGAATAAACAGCATCCCATTCTTGGGGAACATTGATCTTTTATTTATTGATTTGTTCCAGCCATTCCTCTTATGATATCTGTATTGTCAAAAGCTCCTTATCTTCACTTGAAAAGGCTGGTATCTTCTCAGTGCTCTCTGAGACAAAAAGTGATGTAAAAAATAATGTGCTTTCTCTTCTATATTCTTATCTTGTCCAGTTTCTCCTTTAACTTCTTGGAAGGGTAATCATGATCTGTCTTGCAAGACCCGTGTTTTTTATGCCTGGTGACTCCATAGAGTCTCATTTAGCCATCCCACTTCCCTGTTAAGGTGTGGCTGTCACTGCTTGTGCACCTTGAAGACCATAAGTATTCTGTGCCAGGTACACTGACAAAACCAGAAGCAGCTTGCATGTTGCAGTCCCAAAGGTAACCAGGATATTCCTTGTTCAAAGATAAGGTTGGGGTTAAAGTCTAATTTCTTTGTCTCCTTTCTTTCTTTCTTTCTTTCTTTCTTTCTTTCTTTCTTTCTTTCTTTCTTTCTTTCTTTCTTTCTTTCTTTCTTTCTTTCTTTCTTTCTTTCTTTCTTTCTTTCTTTCTTTCTTTCTTTCTTTCTT
>Ga0065711_1040505_pt1 | contig 16889 bp, 14 predicted proteins | sample Hoacrofraction12_FD_59098 | JGI IMG/M metagenome (GOLD analysis project Ga0065711, IMG submission 59098) | Hoatzin crop microbial communities from Cojedes, Venezuela - Epithelial fraction 12 v2 (version 2) | ecosystem: Host-associated > Birds > Digestive system > Esophagus > Crop | place... | reverse complement strand
CAGGGAGCGGCTGCGGTCGCCCGGCGTGGCGGGCGGTGTAGTAAAGGTCGGCGGCCGGGCTGCCGGGAGGCGCGGAAGCGACTTCTGCGGTTCTCTTGCGCCTGTTCGTCAGCACACGTGGCCGTGGGCGGGAGCGCGCGGGGTCCCTCTGCCAGCGCGGGTCGGGGCCGGGCCCGGCGCTGGCGCTGCCGTGGGAGCACAGGCGCTGGGGCTGGGGCCGTGGCCAGGAGCCCGGGGGCCGGAGGGCTGCCGGCCCTGCCGTGGCTGCGGAAGCGAGCGCAGTCAGCGGGCGCGGTGTTCGCCCATGGCGGTGCTGGGGCTGCCGGCTCGGGGGTCTGGTGCAACTTTTGGTGATAAGGAAATAAAGCACACCGCCCAGCTGCTGAGGGGTCTGGTGCGGGTGGCGTTGGCAAACTAGGGAGGAAACTGTTTGAAAGCAGCGTGAAGGGAGTTCTGGAGCGACTGCGGCACCATCCGCGGCCCGGCGGGTTTGGAACAACCCGAGAGGTTCGCTGGTTTAAATTTGTAGTGTCCAGAAGTCGTGCTTTATTAGAAGACTTACCTGAATTAAAATTGGTCTGGGACATCTTATGTTTTGTTAGCACTCTTTTTATGCTGTCTTGTGCCCAGTTCCTTTCTTTTTCTCCACGCCAAGTAAATCTCGTCGAAGCTTTTTAATGTGTGTTGAAATCTCGGGTCAACAGTCTAGCCCTTAAATGATGTGTAGGTTACCTGGCTTCATGTAGATATTATGGTCTTGAATTTGCTTGTACTGATTCATTTGAACCTGTAATATGCTATTAAAGATGGTCATTCATATTATTATTCCATAATAAAAAGGAAAGAGGAGGGTAACATAAGTTGGTGTGGCACAGCTCACTTGGATTACAGTAGGTTTTGTGTGTAGTTTTTGGTTTTTTTTTTTTTTTTGCAAGACCATTTATCAACCAAAACCCTGAGCTGCTTCTCTTTTTTATCTTTTTTCTTTTTTTCTTTTTTTCCCTTTTTTCCTTTTTTTTTTTGTCTAACCTTATTGGAGCTAGTTATTTTTAGTACTAATTCCAGTAATTTTTTTAAAGTTATTTTTATGCAAAGCAAAATATGTAGTTCAGGAATGAATGAAATTTTTTTCCACTTCAGTAGTGAGAAGAACAGGATTTTTTCAAACTTAGTTTGTCAAAAATCAAAACAGAAGAGGAAAGAAAAAAGCTTTTGACAATTTTGGTGAATGTTTAAAATATTTTTTGTGATGATCTGATAATGATGTTCTGAGCATTTAATTAAAAATATTATTGGGTAGTGATAACTGGAGAATCAAAAGAAAACTAGCCCTGTGATATGGTCCAAATGTTTTTAACTTCTGGGCATGCCGTTGAAGTAATAGATTTTGGGGTGACTAAAACTTTGCTTTGAAAAACATTCTAATTACATTCATGAAGGAAATACTGGCTTCCTATGTATCCTTTACATCTCATTTGTGAGAGTATCAGAACTAGCAATGATAGTGACAGGGTGAGGTATTTCTCACTTTCACATAAAAGTTTAGATATATGTAGTGGTTGTCATACCTATATGTTTTTGATGTACAGGTTCAATGGTTATGCTGCGTTAGATGGAAGGAGCATTCTTCATCTGTGACTTGGGGTGTTTCGAGGATTTTTATGTGCAGAGGTAATAAGTTATTTATGGAAGTGGTTTAACATTTTAAGTGTCTATATGAAACTGGTGATGGTTTCATGTATTTATTTGCACCTAAGGAGGTAGATGTTGTCAGGTCAAAGTGAAATGGTCAAATGGTGAAAGTACAACTTTGATCTGAGGTTGGCTGAGTGTTACTGCAGTTACAATTACAGAAACTTACAGGGTTTTAAAAGTATGTGGTCAAATCAGGAATGTGTGAACTTTATCAGTTATTTTAGCAATATTTATTCAAATAGTTATTATTGCAATTTCTAATCTGAGGTACTGTTAATGTATGGCAAGCTTCAGAAGAGAAGCCATTGTATTTGATCTATTGAGAGCAAACATGTTTAGTAGAATTCTTGTTTATTTACCGCTTTCTAAAATGTATGCCTCTTTTTTATTTAATATGATTTTCTGTGCTTTGCTAAATACATTTCCTGAGATATTGGGACTTTCTGGTTTTTTTTTGTTTTCCTTGAAACAGGAATTAAGATGGCTGAAATATTTTATTTGCCTTAGCAGCAGCAGGATGTATAAGGTGGGTATGTTGAAAGAGTATGGTTAATATCCTTGCAGAATATTTAAATTTTTGATTACATGTCTGAACACAAAGAAATGGCATACAGTAAGCTAGGGTTCTTCCCAGTGGCAGATGTAGGTAGCTTCCCTACTTTCAATTGTGGTAAGCTGCTACATGCTTAGCAAAGGTTACACGAGTAGATGCAGGCAGCTTTAGGTAGCTGATGCTTTTTCATTTTGCATGCTTTAATAGAAATTTTTCTTTTGTAAAACTGGCCTGAGAAAATACCACAAAGTTTTTTGGAATCTTCTATTCAGTGTTCTGGTTAAATGTGATCAAAGAAGAAAGATTCAGTTGCTATCCATGTACTGTGCTTGTTACGTAGACAGTGTTTATTTCTATATTTGAGTTGCTGTTTGTTGGTTGTTTTTAATTCTTTAACATCATTGAGGGTGTACTCCAGTGGGAGTGTAGTCCAATGATACGAATGGTTTTCAGAATTTCCATAAAATATGTTAGTGGTTCAGCAGCAATAAAAGATGTTTTGATGCTCATCCTCATCTGCAGTCAATTTAAGATTTTTGTCCTTATTTACTTAGACTTAATGCTTAATGTTTATCATTATAATTCACTTATGGAAATCCAGAATGTGTTTTTATGTAAAAAGATCTTTTTTAAACAAAATTTAAAACATGAACATACTTTACAAGACTGACATTGGCAAACAAGAACAGCGATGCTTGCATAATAGTTGAGCATTTTCTCATGAAGTGTATTTGCATGTTGTTGTTATCAAAGTTGAATGAAATGCAAACTTATTCACAATCTAACGATTAAAAATAATATAGATGGTGTGGATCTTCAATGTCGGGGTTTTTTAGTTTTGAAAAGAAGTTGTGATGATTTTTTGATTTCATGCTTTCTCTTGCTGATATAACAAACAGGTTCTTACTGTCAGCTTAAAATAGCGTTTGGAGAATGCTGTCTTCTTTGTATTGTGCTTGCTGTATATTACTGTTGGTCTTGTCAACCCTTCATGACAACACACAGAACAACTGGGTAGAAACCATCCTGTTCTTCCTGAGATTTTTTAATAAAGTGTGTCTTTGACTTATTATAGCACTATATTTGCAGGTATTGGTTTGTACTTAGTAAGCTGGTTAAACCCAGCATAAGTAGTATTCAAGTATTATTTTTTTTAAAGGACCAATTCCATGGGTGTCTGTGGTGTAATTAAATGCTGTAGGAAATGTTATCATTGTTTGTGGAGCAATACATCTTACTGTGATAATTCTTCCTAATTAATATCAAAAATGTAATCAAAACACCATAAACCTAATTGTGGTAGTACTGTACTGTGTATTAAACATGGATACAAATGTGCATAAATTAAGGAGAAACTATCTTTCACTTGTCACTTCAGTCTTTTACCATTTCAGGAAAGAACTACTTCCTCACCTAAACTGTGAACTGTTCGTTGTATCATTGGTTCTTTCTTGCATCTTTTTGAAGGGCGTACAGTACTGAAAGCCTTGCCTGAAGAGAGGCTAGCCAGTGTCCTGGTACCAGAACAGGCTTAGTGTTGAGCTGTCAGTGTACTTTCAACTATTGTGCAAATGGGAAGGAAAGAATATAAAAGTAGCTCAATGCAACTTTCAGAGTTGTAATGCATTGTGGTCACTTCATTTCTGGTTAAGCTTTTCTAAAAAAAAAAACAAAAACCTTTATTTTTTTTGAAGAGTGAGTTGTTTTCTTCATGGGATCATATAAAGAGTAAAACTATGTGCTACTGAGTAATGAACGTATGTATTTTTTGTAGTGGGACTTTTAGAGGCTGCTATAGGATGTTAATTTCTGTGTATGAGTCCTGTAGTTTCATTCTGTGGCTTAGTCCTTCATTGTTTTTCAGAAAGTCTGAGCCCAAGATCATTGGTTTAGGAAAGGTATCATGGTTAATGCTAAGAAGGGGTCACGTGCCGACCTGAGCTTCAGAGCTGAACTGTCCCAGCCCAGCTGAAATGCCTGTGTCACCGCAAGTCACTGGACAGGCGGGGAGGTAGGAGTGTTCTTGAGGCTTGCTTGGGTGTTTGCCAGGAGAAGCAGGTGCAAATGAAATGGAAAAGCAGCTCAGAAAATTTGCTTGATGGGCATAGGAGTTGTTGGGGCACATAAACTGCTCCTGGCAGACTTACTAGGACCTATTAGTGATGTTGGTTTGGGATATTAAGTGTCTTCTAAGTTAGTTTCATGGAAAATTTTTGCTGTTTGTTTGAGTTTGGCTGACAGATCAGAGCAATGTTTCCACACTCAGCCTTCCACATGAAGCCCTATGTTACTGGTAAGCGAAGGTTGAAATGTCTGTAGGAAGTATTTAATGATTCTACCTGACCCAAAACAGAAACCAAATGAAACCCTTAAAGGTGCGTTGTCTTATTTTTGGTGCATTATTAATCTGTTGTAAAGGACAATTGCAAGGGACTCTCAGAACCTTGTCCCTAGGGAAAGGTCTTCAGAAGAGAAAGGGATACATGATTACAAATTACAGCTTAGACCAATGTCACTTCTATTGTTCCCATGCATCTTTGCCACTTCGATTTTCTTACATATATGTTTGTGGTTCTTTTGGGTGAACCGTAGAAAATAGGGATGTTCCTGTTACTGATTTCTGTCATTTTGAGCACACTTTAGTCTTAGACATGTCATTGATTTTAAATAGCAGTGATACAGAACTTAATTTTGGTGTTTTATTTGGCTATACTTGACTGGTTAGCCTCCCTAAGTGAGGTTACAGTCTGCCAATTTTCTCTGAGTGCCTGTAATCTCATATTTATATCAGGCTGCTGTTTCAGTGAAGTAGTGCTACATACACTAGGACATGAGCTTCTGACAGTTCTTGGTTTTGCTCAGCTCAGTCAAAGCAAAACAAGTGGTGGAGAAATAAGGTAGTTCCATATTTTTAGGAAGCAAGGCAGTAAAGTTTAAATATCGGCATTCAGTCTGAGGTCAGTCACCGCTGATGATACACATTGTCCTAAAGGTAACAGTATATGAACCCCCAAAATACTGTTAAGAAATCAAAAAGGATCAGTCTATGAAAACCCACGTAGTTATGTTGTGTATAGAAGTGTGCTCTGTGTCTGCACACTTACGTTATCAGTCTGCTAGTGAAATGTCCTCAGTTAACAATGTGGATGTATAGTGGGTTTTATTGCTTTTGTCATCAACACGTTTTGAGGCTTTACTGAAGAAGGAAAACAAATTAGTATTGGATTTAGAAAGAAGGGACTGTTCTGTATTACAGGACTGTGACTGAGACCACCCAAATGCCTTCAGCTGGTTTTTGTTATTTTCACAAATAGATTGTTCTTTCAGCAGAGTGTTTAAGAACAGAGAGTTGGGTCGATCACTCTGTTATGTTTTTCCCTAAATGGCAGTATTAAACTTTACAATACTGTTCATGATTGAGAAAAGAAATCTTAGACTTTTTATTCTCTTGTAGTTTTTTCGCTTCTTCAGATGCACCTTTTTCTTGGAAACTTGTGTAGTTTTGGCTGGCTGTGCACTCCTTAAGGGTCAAAGTAATATCTATCATAATTTATCATATTTTAGTAAGTTAATTCAGGGATGTTGTATGTTTTCCATAGTTCTTGTAGGGTAAGTAGGATGTAGAACGTTCTTGCCGTCCTTGTATGCTTGCATGATGTTTTCTGTTAAAGTCTTAATTTTTCAAAGGGCAGATCTGCTGTGTTACGTTACAGACTTGTTCTTACACCAAAGACACCACACTTGGTGCCTCATTGAAGGTCTAAAGATGAAAAGTTCACGTACCTGCAGTTCAGGGCAGTTACCTTAAGCTTAGTCTGTGTTTATGTTCTCTTGGAAACGAGTGATTTTCTTTCTAGGGAGATATTCTGATGGGCATATGACAAAGATCAGTGGACTGTAATGGGTGAGATATGAGGAAGAAATTATGCTGAAGGATAAAAAAGCAAAGACTACCCTGGCCTGAAATAGTAAGTCTTCACTTGTTCACAGTGTGACATATTCAAAGTGAGGGATTGCGTGTTAAAAATCTTGTTTCCAAGAGCTCTGTTAACTTCTGATATCTGTGATTATACTTGCAATCGGAGTAGACAAAGGAGAACAGCATGAGGCATGCCATCACAGTGTATGTGGTGCTGGATGCCTCCTCTAAAAAGGAAGGTGTAGAGGAGAGGAGATTGAGAGAAAAGGCTAAAAGAATGATCTACAGGCATAAAAATTTCCTTATATGAAGTGAAATTGAAAAAAAATGTTAGATTGTTTAGCCTTTGAAAGGCAGTGAATATGATGAAGTGTAACACAGAATGATGAATGGTTTGAGAAGTAATTCAAGAGCTTTTGTTCTGTTGGCTCATGCTATAAGAGTAAGGGGATGTTCTATGCAATTAGGGTGGCACATTGAGAAAGGAAACTTGAGAAAGGATGTATTTCTTAGTAAACTGATAAGACAGCTCTGAAGCATAGTGATAATTTTAATTTAGAAAAAGTCTAATAGAAATTGGATAATTTAGAATGCGAGAATATTTACACAAGCTCAGGTTACCTTTTTTGTGAAAGAATATAACGCCTCAGTTTTGTCATTTATAAGATTATTTTTACCATCATGATTTTTTTTCTAAAGCTCATCTAAAAACTGTGTATTTATGATGGGAGTAAAGGAATTATGTTTTTCCCTAGTTTGTTTACAAGAGAAGTGGTTACAGTGTCTCACTAATTTGTTTGGTCTGTATCCCTCTGTTAGGTTATATCTAGGTGAAATACCTGCCAGGTACTATGTGTAGTTCTCTTAGGAGTATCCACTTTGTTTTTCTTGTCAGTGGGGGTGTTGAGGATGAAGCTTTGGGGAGTAGCATCAGGGTCCTCATCAACCTGGAGAGAAATTACGTAGGGCAGTTGTGTTTGTGACTTGCCACTTGTGAGATGCTGTTCTGTTCAGCTTTGATTTTTCTGTTGCCTGGGCTCATGCATTTAAGTAGGTGTTCCTGCAGTAATTTGATCCAAGTCAGTACACAAATTTGTTCTGTACCTAGAGAGATGGAATATTTAGGGTGGGTGAGATGAGCTAACACTGGCCTTCTGTGTCATCCAGCCAACTTCCAGCAAGTATGTAAAAAGTCATAAAAAATAGCAGTAGGGGTATCTTAATTAAATGAGCATGCTTGTCGCTCTGCCAGTCTCTCCTCTTGGCATGGTTCAAGTCCTAGAAACTGTGTTTGTTTTCAGTCTCTATCAAACTCAAATACAAAGTTCTGTGATAAAAGCACCAAAAGCAGTGTTCAGCAGTAAAAGACTACAGAATCAGCTTTTGCTCATTCCTACTGAAATGTCCTTTTCACTCTGTTTAATGGAGGCTGCAGTTTTTACTTTTGTTGTGTTTAGCAACAGATTGGCTTAGATATGTTGTATTTGGCTCTAGAGCAGCAAAGAACAGATGTCAGAGAGGTGCTGTGACAGGAATAAAAAGATTCAGAAGGCTTGTGGGAATTTGGAGAGTGAGGGGGAAATCTTCCTCCTATTTTGTCCCTGCTAGAATCCATATTATAACATTTAGAGTTGCAATTCAGTTCAAAACTTGCTGTGCTGTAAGGCTTGGTGCGTTGGCGCAGGCATTCTTTTCCACAGCTCAAATTGTGGAAAGAGAGTTTATTTATAAAATAAAATATGCCTGTGAAATTATAATTGATACCTTAATTGTGGATAACTCGCTTGAAAGATGGTAGCTTAGTGACCTGCGGAATGTGTTCCTGGTTTAGAATAGCCACGATTTATACTGAAACATTCGCCCTGTATGAATCTTAAAAACGGAATTCCCCTGTCAAGGCAGACAAACTTCGGTAACTGAGAGGTGGTCTGTCAGGGATGATGACCCTAAAATAATGGTTAATTTTTAAACATTATTTAGGGTTGGAACATCTAAATAGTAAGTTTTGCCATTTGGGAATTGTTGCTATTTCCAAAAAACTCATTTAAAAGCCACCACTACATGTTGCCAGTCTTTACATAAGCAGGTGGGTGCCAGATGTATGTGGGATCCTGGAGAAGTTTGTTTTGGTTTCTTTAGAAAAGCTGAAAAATTATGGGTTCTGTATTTAAAGACTTTGTTCTAGATCATTTAATCGTAAGTACTTGTAAGGTTTCTTTTACATGGCAAGATTTCACTTTTAAAAGAAGCATGAAACTGTAGATTCCATTTTGGCTAACTCAAGATCTGCAAGGATCGTACCCATTGTGGGTTTTTTTTATGCTTTCGTGCAAGTATTAAACCTACGTTATGTACCAGCATGCTGTGAAGTTAGCTGTGTACTGCAAGGAGAGCTGGTTTGAGATGATATTAAGATGTAATTGATCTAATTCACTAGAAGTTTTGAAACCTTTTTTGAAGGTGTTTTTCCATCTAAAAATCTTCAAGCACTTGGTATATAATATTGATGGCCATGGGAAAGTGAATTTTTTTTCTGATTTTGAGACACAGCAGCATATTTTCACAAGGTTAAAGTAGAGCAAGCTCTTTTATTTTGCTTTTTTCATTTTTAAAATGAAACTGCAGTTGCAGAAATGCAGAGAAGCAGGAAAAAGTTATTAACCAACTAAGTTCATGGGAACTCCTGACTGTAGAACGGGTTTGTTCTGCAGATGTCTCTTCCTCTTTCAGGAAGCTGTTCATTTCTGGAAAAAAGCAAAAAAAAAATCAAGAACTATGAAATGTTAATTATAGAAGTGGAGTAATGGACTTTAATTGGACCATCGAAAATGCAAGCCAAGGAAACAGAGTGAAGTCTTGATGGCAATATCTAATGATTTGCAAAGCATCCTACCCCTGGAAAACAAGAAGCGGAAAAAGAATTGTCATTTGGATACTGGACTGTACCTATATACTATTGAAACTACCCTGTCTTAACAGAAGAATAGGACAGGAGAAGTATCCCAGGCCTTGTTTAACCTGGGGAGATTTCAGTGATGGGAGAAATAATCATCTTGGGCAGTCTAAGCCTTTTTTTGTCTTAGTGGAATTGTGTTTTAAAGCGTGTGATGTTCAATAATGAAAACAGTTTACTTGAGTTGTCACTTTATGACATTTCATACATGAAACACTAGAAAGGCCATTTCCAAAATGTTTATTAATAATAAAAAGTTAATAGATAAACTTCAAAAATTGGTGGAGTTTAGTACTGGTTGGCCCAGAATAACAGTCGTGCTTGCTTGGAGGGTATTTACAAAGAAAAGTTTCAGGTTTTCTTTAGCAGTCTCTCTCTCCAATACTTGTCTGTGAATGGTGTAGTTATCTGATAATTCAGTCTTTGGCAGTTAAATTTAGAAAACTGCTTTATATTGGAGGGAGGAAACATTTAGCATATATACTTGCAGTATATATGCCATATACTTGGATGGGTATATTAACAAATGTGTTGACTGAATGTAGATGCCCCCAAAAGAGGAAGTTTTAAATTTCAGTTGAAATCTAGTTGTATTATAAATAATTGTATTTAGAAGCTTAATATTTTTCAAAACTAGTATCTTTGGAATTCACTTTTTCATTATGAAGTGGGTTCATAGGCTCAGAATATGACATCCTTCACTTCCAGGTTTTTAGAGTTAATTGTATTTCTTTCTGGAAATAAGATGAATGCTAATAACCTCTCCATTAAAAACATTACTAGTACTGGTACATTACTAATTTTCAGATGTAAATTCTAAAGAGATTCTATAAAGAGCAGATGTGGTCAGGTGGAAAATGTTGTTGGTTTGCAAAGGAATTGTACGTTGGTGGTGCACACTATTACGAGCCACAGTGCTGCTTCAGGGTCCAGCAGATGAATCAGTTGCAAAGTGATGTATTCGGCTTCTGACATGCTGCCTGCACTTGCGAGGCACAGAAAACACTGCCCAGTGCAGTTGCCATCAATTCGTTTGCGCGGTAAGGGTCCTTGTAGTTTGCTCGTGGCTTCTAACAGACTTCAGAATTGTCAGTTCACCTTGCTGTGAGAAAGGCTGGGGTTTTATGCACGTTGGAACTGTCACAGGTCGCTGAAGAAGCAATAGCAGTATTACTGGGAGTATTTTTGCTTTACCTCTACAAGTGCTTTGCAGACAGAATGTCTTGCAACAATATGGAAATATTTTTCTGACCGATCAACAAATGGTGTTATGTGCTGTGGACAGATTTGTGTTGAGTTTATAGCCATCGAAAATCTAGTGTCTCATCTATGATTGCAGTTTTCTTGGTAAACATCTTGTATGGATATTGTACTGCTGAATATTTGATCTTCTGTGGAGACAGGCAATTTTAGGAGAAGTGACTTTAATCTTAGAAGAGTGTATATTGACTGAGAGAGGTAGTTCAGTTTGTTTTCGCAAATCACTAGCCCTTAGAAGTGGGATTAGGCTTAGTGCAGGAGAAAATGGAATGTTCCCTTTGTCTCCAGAATAGGTCAGGGTGCTTGCTCTTTTCAGCCGCAATCTCAGTAAAACAATCAAAAATATAATTGTTTCATATTTCAGTTTTATTTCCTGAAGAATGGGAGTTAGTTACTTGTGCAGGCCATAATGTCAGCAATGACTTTTAGGTCCTCTTGATTGTTACTTCTGCACTGCACCACATCTGCCCTGTTTGCATGCCTGTGCTTGGAATTCTTATGTGCTGTTTTTGGATTTTTTTCCCCCTTCAATTTTATTTGTTTAGCAATTCCACTGAGCAGGTAGCTGAGTAGACTTCGGTCATGCAGGAGTTGGTTGTGCATGCGGTGTTAGTCAAGGCAAAGACCCGCCTTAGATGTGAAGGCAAGGAAAAGGAAACTAGATAGAATCCAACAGAACAGATGAGAAAGAAGACTTTGGTAGTAAAGAAAGGTATGTAGATGCACTGCAAATGCAGTGTGTGGTGATGCGGTTCTGATTTGTACTTTTAAGAACAACTAAAGAAGCACGTAGTTTAAAGTAGTAAGATAATTTATTGAGTTTTTTAATCGTATAAGTATCTATCTCTTTTGGGTAGATCAGGTATAGACTAATAGTCATTTTAGGGAAGCTTATTATTTTTATTTACTATAATGAGAATATATTAATCATAGTTTTAATCAATGAATTAATAAAACCACTAATGTTTGGTTGCTCTATGCTCATCTCTCTTTAGCATCTGGTCAGGGTTATGTGCTAATACTTTATCTGGTATCTTTATCTTGGCATTATCTGTTGGTAGATATAAAGGAATACAATTTTGCTCAGTGGGGAGCTTAAAAAAAGTCTCTTGCTCCATTAAGATGGTTCCCAGGTCTGTGTGAAGAGCATGCGTGTGTGATCACTGTTTACTTTCAAAATGGCACTTGGAGGCTTTGTAATTAGGTTGAACTACAGTCAGATTACTCAAATTCTCTAGTGTCCCTAGAGAATAGAAATTGCTTCACCAGCAAGCACGTAGGGTAGCTTGAGCCCAATCTGTTGAGCTGTGGGGTTTATTTCAGAATTTGGGAAATTGATTTTTATGGAACAGATAACTGAGGGAGTTGGCATTCTTGCTTGGATAATGTACTATTTAGTTTGAAAGGAAGTTTCCCATGACTAAATAAGAACAAGATGTTTGACCACCTTCTAGGGAGGAGACTGTGTGGTCAGCATAAAATGAAAAGAAATAATTCAGAAGAGAGAACTGATCATTCTTACATGATGTTTGAACATTTGCATGTTTCTTCTGGGCGTTAATTATACTGCATACACATGGCAAGAGGAAAGACCAGAGGTTTTGTTCTCTTCTTGGAAGTATAGCTTTATCACATTGTTGGGAATTTATAACCTAGTAATATATAGTGTTTTTTCCATTCCTGCATTTTGCAATTGGTTTGTGCAGCCTTATAGTTTGGCAGCTGGGCGCTCACTTTTTCATGATTTTTTTTGGCAAGAAAGGGTTACTGTTCACATTTCCTGTGTAATTCCTTCTGATCTTGCTGGGCTGTAATTACTTTCTTGATGTTAAACATTCCCAGGCTCCTATAACCTTCTAGCCTGCTTGCACTGGCCAAGTTTGTCCCAGGTGATCATGTGGGCGAACCTCCTGTTTTTAAGGATAAAAATCTCTCCTTCCTGTGTAAGATAGGCTACATACTCTTTCCTTTGCTGTGCAATCCCAAGAGAAATCTTTTAAAAAATAATAATAAGGTAACACATCACTCTTTGAGGGTCAGATTTAGCAGCCAAATAGACAATAAATTAAATGTGTGGGTTTAGAATTTGCTGAATCTTGGTTGAATGCGAGTTCGCTTTAAAGATTATTTTTTCTTAATACATTTGGAAAATAGGTTATGATATAAAAGAGTTTTTGACTGTAGTGTCTTACTTTTGACCATACAATTGGCAAAACATTTTAAGCTAGTTTAAATATAGAACTACTTAGTTGAGCCTTCAGGATTTTTTTTTTCTTTTGAATTCTTTGCAGTAGCTGCATATCTTACAGAAAACGAGAGGATATTACTCGATTCTCTTTCCCATGTAGTTCAATTATCCTGTATTTCTTCTGCTTTTCAGTTTGTGGTATATAAGCAGTAAACACAAGGTATTATTTTGTTTTTAAATAGAAGTGACTGCATACCGCTGAAAAATTTTGACTTCAGAGGTGTGGGAACTGAAGTGTTCTGTTCTGCAAAGGCACAGAAAGGTTCTACGTGCCACTGCTCAGCTGCTCTTTAGCTTTAATCTGGAGGAGCCACCTGTAAGAATGCAAGTGAAGGTTGCTTTCCATGACCTTTATGCTATTTTCCCACAGTGCCAAGAAAGGTGCAAGATCATGATGGCAGGCTTTTTTTAGGATGTGAGGAGTTATAGTGTGCTGATACATTGACATCGGTGGGTGGGGTTTTTTTGCTGCTGACAATGTCAGAGAAAGTAGATGGAGGTTCTGTGCACCATTGGTTCAAGAAGTAGCTCAAATTTTGATACTTCATTCCAGGTGATCTCATTGGCTTATTATCCTGTTACAGATTATTTTTTTGTCCTGGTGCTAGTCTTACTACCTCGTGTATTTAAATGGCTGCTGTGTGAAATTCTCAGGCTGCTAGTAATTCTATTTTGTTTAGCTGTGGTATTGTGCTTGCAACTCAGATACTCAGAAGTCTTCCCAGTAAATGACTGACTGAAGTCTCATGAACGCGTAACTGTGTGTGAGCTCAGTTGGGATTATACTTCGAAGAAAATGTTATGTAGGTAATAAATTGTAGGAGTTCCAGCCCTTTTCTTAGTTAAATTTTCATGCATACCAATGCCAGTATATAAATAGAAGTTAGGGCAGTTGTCGTATGTGTTGTTAACTATGCTGCTATGCTAGTGAAGGATAGGAAGAGTAGATTTTAATGAAAATGTCTTTTTAGTTTTTATCAGGAAGTCTTCTTGAATTTGATGGCTTAGTTATAATTGGCATGCAGTCAGTGTGCTGCCCAGTTGTTAATTGCATGCTCTGTCATATAATTGGGAACATGGCTGTCAGAGAAGCCTGATTTTGTTGATGAACGCAGAGGTTCTTACTGGCATATTATTCAACACACAGAAAACCAGTCCTGGGATAAAGTATTTGTACAGTAGTCAAAAAAAACCTATGAAGCACTGAGTAAAACTGAACAGACAGAAGATGATACTGGTGGTATCTTGTAATTAGACTGTTCCTTTATCATTTTGTCATGGTCTGCATGGGATCTCCAGGTACCTGAGATTTTATAGGAGGCTTCATATGAAGAGGGCTTACCTAAACACATCCACTTGGGTATGCGTTAAACATGTTGCAAACATTCTAGGTTTCCTGTGCTACGAAGTGCAGCAGGATAGTTATTTGGTTAAAGCTTTTTTCAAAACAGCTTACTTGTCACTTTATATTATGAAAGCACTGATGAATTTAGAGTTAGTTGAAAGAGAGTACAACTGTATTGAAGCCTGCTTTCTATCTAATAGGATGTATAGATCGTCTTTCTCTTTTCCTGTGTAATTTTGCTCGTGCTCAGATGAAGACAGTGAGGAATTACACATCATATTGTAATTAAAGGTAGTCTGTTTTAAATTTACTTTGTAAAGTGCTTAGAGTGTAACTGACCTGACTCTCCTTTATAAATTTTGCCTTTGCAGTGGAAAAATACCCTGACTGGTAATGAATTTTATTCTACAAAAAATAAGTGGTTTCACAGTCCTATGCAAATAACCTCTTTTTTATGTAGAAGGCATGTTACAGGACGTAAGTTGGTGGTGTTGATCTTGTGTGTGTGTGCAGCTTGATCTTCTAGTGGTTTAACGTAAAACTTTTGCATTTATTATCTCTAATGTACTGAAGGCAAGGTGATGCACGTAGCTGTGATGCAGGAAAGAACTGCACCTAATCTTAAGTGTATTCAGTGCAGAGAAAGCAGCTGTTTGGTTTTAATGAGCTACTATAGAATTAAGGAATAATCTGAATTTAGGTGAGCTTTTAAGCTTTCGGACAATGTAGTCAGGTGTATTTTTATATTCAGAGTTCTAAAAGTTCTCTCCTTGAGAAGACATATAAATTATTGTTATGACAAAATGCATAAATATGTCTAGGATTTGATGGTAATTAATTCATTTCACTTATCTAAGGCAAGATTGAATGCCTCAGTTTGAACCTGGCTATAAAAAGTAACATGTAGACAAATTTAACACGCATCAGGTTTAATAGCACAGTTCGTAGAACTGCAGACACTTTGCTTTTTAAATGCAGTGGTTTCTCACTTTCAATGTTCACAAACTGAAGTTTAGTCACAGAGTGCCTCTTGAATGGATTTTTAAGCGCATTTTTTATGACCCTGCCTTTCTTGAGTGACTTGAACTATATGTAACAAAGTATTAAGTACTGCTAAAATGCTGACTAGTGCTCTGATAGAATTATGTTGTTTACCATTGGTGTGCAAAAAGAATGATTGGTTCTTTGAGTTTTCTTGGATTTGTCCTGGTTCAGAAGATGCTGTGTATCTGCTGATGGGAGAATCTTGGAACACATGTTCTTTGTGCAGCTGTCTTTAAGGATCGTTTTTCTAGAGACTGGATTTGGTGAGCTACCTACATGAGAGTTCCACAACGTTTTGGCTTCAAAATGGATTTGTGTTGCACATCAGCTTTTTTGTGGTCTACATTTCATCTTTGGTTCTTTGTGTTTACACACATATTACATACATATAAATATATATGTAAATATGTTAACACTGATGTTTTTATAGGAATTGGCTGTAGTCTTCATTCTTAGACAAGTATTAAACATACATAAGATCTTTTGGCAGTCCTTTGTATACTAGGTATGTACATTTTAATTCCATCTTTCTGATTCCTGTTTATGTAGTAATGCTTGCTGACTTGATGCACCTACTTTTGCTAATATTTATTCTTTAATGTATTTACGTATTTTCATTCTTAAGAGTTCTATATTGATGCATTAGGGAGAAAGAGAGGTGAATCACAGAGCAGAGATCCCAGTGATGCAGGGGGAGAAGGTGTGAGGGTACTGTAGTTGCACAGTGAGAGGTTTTAGAAAGCAGAAATGCCAAAGTTATTCCAATCATCATTTCTTTTGAAAAGTTCATTTGTTATTTAACAGACTTTGTTATTTAACAGACACATATGTCAGAAAGCAAGAATTAGCAAGTTTAAAAAGGATGTGCTAAAAGGTAGTGTGTTCTTATGGGTACACATTACGGAATCATAGAAAAAGTTATTTTGGAAAGGAGCACTGGAGGTCATCTGCTCAAATGCCCAGGTCAGAACAGGGCTACCTTCACAGTTAGGTGAGGTTGTGGAAGACTTTATTTAGCTGAGTCGTCATCTCCATGGATGGATACTACATAGCATCTGGACAACCTTTTCCAGTGTTTGACCACTTCCACTGTGATTTTTTTTTTTTTTCCTAATACCTTGATTTCCCACATGGCAACTGGCCTGTAGACTTCTATCCTTCTCTTGTGCAGCCTGAAGGACAGTCTGCCCTCATCTTCCATACACCCTCCTATTTTAGGTAGGTGAAGATAGCAGTAGGATTCCCAGCTTTGTCTTCCTGCAGCTGAACTTGGGTATGTCTGTGGGGAACGCCAACATAAGCACAGTCCTGTAAGTGCAGATTAGATGGGAGTATTCAGTTTCCTCAGCTTGCTCTTGCATATCTCTGGAAGCCTTTCGTGGTCTGTCACATCCCTTGCTAGTTGCAACTCCAAATGGTCTTTGTTTTGCTATTTCTGTGTACGTGCCCTCAGACAATATTTCTGTATTCTTCCTGTTAGCTTCTTCCTCTTCTACCTTGTGTATGCTTCTTTTGTCTTGGAGCTCAGTTAGGAGTACTGTATTCACCTGTGTTGGCTGCTTCACATCTGATGCATGTCAAAGTGCTGGGCCATTCTTAGAATCATAGAGTGGTAAGGGTTGGAAAGGACCGTAAAGATCATCTGGTTCCAACACCCCTGCCATCAGCAGGGACATCTTCCCACTAGACCAGGCTGCTCCAAGCCCCGTCCAACCTGGCCTTGAACACTGCCGTGGAGGGGGCAGCCATAGCTTCTCTGGGCAACCTGTTCCAGTGTTTCACCACCCTCATGGTGAAGAATTTCTTCCTAATATCTAATCTAAATCTGCCCTCTTTTAGTTTACAGCCATTCCCCCTTGTCCTATCACTACA
>Ga0065711_1008516_pt1 | contig 16889 bp, 16 predicted proteins | sample Hoacrofraction12_FD_59098 | JGI IMG/M metagenome (GOLD analysis project Ga0065711, IMG submission 59098) | Hoatzin crop microbial communities from Cojedes, Venezuela - Epithelial fraction 12 v2 (version 2) | ecosystem: Host-associated > Birds > Digestive system > Esophagus > Crop | place... | reverse complement strand
AAAAAAAAAAAAAAAAAAAAAAAAAAATCCATTTAGTCATTTTTAAAAGAATATATAATATTCCTCACCACCAACACTTCTCCTTAGAAAAAAGCATAAAATATACAGTCCTTAATTATGGCAATTTAGGGTTTTATTGCCGCAAATGGAGGGGGAAAGTTCCTAGTGCGAAATCTTTTCTGCTGAGACATCGCAGTCTCCGAGCATCTGATCTTCTCCCCTCTCACCAGCTAAGCCACATCAGCTCTGGTGAACACACACAGAGGCGGCCACCCAGAACTGCTCATTAAATCACCCCGTTAATTCACAAGGTGACACTGAGTCAGGACCTGAACAATGACTCAATATGGCACTGCAGTCACTCAGAGAAATTGAAGACATTTTACACATCTAGGTCTAATCTTCTATCAATTTTTATAGGTAACAGATTCATATGGATTTATAGCCTCGAGGGATCCCAAGATGATCAATTCCCATCTCCCCACATAACACAGGCCACATCATATCAATCAATTCCTCCCTGGCTTCTGCTTTAACTAGAGCATTTCCCTGCACATCAATCCTTGACTTAACGCCTTCCACAACAGGGAACCCACTGGGTAACACTTGATAAATTGCTTCAGTGGTTTATTATCCACCCTGTTAAAAAAAAAAAGCGTATTCTATTTCCTGACAATGTATTACTTGTAAAATTACAACAGAGCTTTAATAAAATGGCCTTTTTTAATCCTTAGCTATTGAAGAATGGACTAACGAGAACATAATACCCCATTCTTATACACTTGAATAAAAAGGACATAAAAGAAGATACTAGTGTATAGAAAAGATGAGGAAGAGACATTTAAAAAGAGCTCCCAGATGAACAGATAGCAACCTGGCCCATATCACTCCCCAGACATACCAGTTGGCTGTGAAAGATGACTATTTTAATATGCTGTATCAAAGCCACCTTGGTTCACCAAACAGTTGACAAAGATGCTAAATCCACCGACAACAAACCCTGTGCACAAGAATTAAGACCCCCTGCAACACTCTTGGCCTTTTAAAACAGCCTCCCGGTTGGGATGAGAACGCACAGGCATCAAACATGCTCCTCCTCATAAGGAACGGGTCCATCGTGCTAGGGCAACAAGACCACCCTGGATGCAGATCTTCATCTGCTCGGAGAACTTCCACATCCACCTTCACATCTAAGCAAACCTCTGGAGAAGTGGGTTATCGCTCCTTCCTTCCCCATGTACTTGCTCACATGGGTTGACATGAGCACACCCACGGTGCACCAAAGCTCTCTGGTGACAGCGGCATAATTGCCTCCAGGCCCTTGATGGAAAAACTCATTTGCTAGGAGATACACCTCGACAAAAAGGATCTATTGCAACTGTGCAGGTGGGAAAGTTGTACTTAAACAAATTGCTACACATAAAAAAACCTCTCCTCTGTGGAAGGCCCTATCCAAAGGCCACTCAGACTACTGAAAAAGCTCTGCTCTACCACAAAAGCAGAGCTGGGCTGCCCAAGCCCATCCTGGCCATGTGAAGTGGGGATGAAATTTCTCAAGCTTACAGTCTAATAATTCATATCAAACCAAGCTGAACTAGTAAGGCAGTGTTTACTGTGACAAAAGCCAGGGAAGAATGTGTCTCAGTTTTGGCTTCTCATACAAAAGCATCTCAACAAGCAAAGAGTTACAAGCTCTATTTTCTGCACATGTCAAATATTTGAAGACATAAAACAAGCCATGCATGTATAAGCTTTTTCTGATGCATATAAAACACACATCTTACTTAACCTTTGCAAATAAAAATGATTGGGCCTGAGCCAGCATTTTTAAGACTTTCAGGATCAAATTCTTTAGTGCACTGCCTAGGTCATTTATAATAATAATAAAAAAAAAAAGGACAAAGAGGAGAGAAAAAAGAAGAAAAAAAGCCTTTATTATTTTAAACAATTATCTACTGGTTGCCCTGCAAAGTGCAACACCCCACATCCCTGCTGCGACCATTCTTTCTCAATAATAGTAACGCAAGCTTCAATCCAGGCTTCTTTTAATAAGGGTGAGGTCTCAGACATCAGCTCTGTCACCAGCCTGACCCAAATTGCTCCAGAGGTCAAGACAAGCCTCATCTCAGGAGGCAAGATATCCGACATCCAGAGGTGACCTCATGCCGCCTCGCACCCTTCGGTGCTGGTTTGGACCTGTCATGGGCCACAAAACAATGCAGGTCCTGGCCAAGAAGCACCAAGATGCGAGACTCACAGCACCAGCACAGTGCTCCCAGCAAGCAACGCACCAACCTGGGACTCAGAGACCATGCCAGAAATGAAGCCTTTCATGATTCCTGAGGCTCAGTTTGGGAGATAACAGCATTGATTTTGGCCACAAAGGTGGACAGCCCTCAGCTGGTTGGAGATGACCTGAAAACTTGGGCTATTCCAAACCAAAAATCCACAGCCACACTTTTTGCAAATGAGAGGAAAGACTTCAGCAGTGCAGATACTTAAGCAGCTCATTGGTGTGAGCTGACGCGCAGGATTAACAAATAAATAAAAGGGGGGAGTACAAATGTTTCACAGCTGATAAGCCTAAACAGCAGCAGCAGTTGAAATTAAGTGAAGAATCCCCTTTCCTTCACCATCACCTCCCATTCACAGTCCAAACTACTGTCAATTAATGTATTTAAATGTATTTACTAAGACTGGCTTTCTGCAACAGCTCAGGTCTTGCAGAGTCTGCTCCATCTGACTGCGCAGCACCCTGGCTTTCAGCACAGCTCCCCTTTAATTCCTAATTACACAATATTTGGGCAAAGACAGGCTGTGTCCCCCCAAAATGGACATGCAAACCTCTCCCCTGTCACTCTAGACATCAGTCAGAAGAAGCACTGGTGAAAGCAGAAAGTTCTACTCAGAGCCACCTCACCTACCCAGCTTTACAGCATTTGACATAATGGACAATAATCTCTCTTCGGGAGGAAAAAAAACAAAAAGGTGTTGTGTTTTGGCTTGGTTTTTTTTAAGGAATGACTTTTACATGGCAAAAATTCTAATGTAGCAAAAGGACTTCCAGTTCAGAGGTGGCTCAGAGCTTCCCTACAGTTTTAGAGATATGGGTATCCTGTCAGTTATTAAAAGTCCCTCTGAGAAGTAAGTTGGCCTCTCTAAAAACCTTTGTCTTCAAAACTTGGTATTATTTTTAAACCCTAACAAAGAATCCAGTCACGATGGATGCTCTCTGAAGCCAGAATCCCTCTGATGATTATCAAAGGAATTGCTTAATATAAAGCCATTGCAATTTTAAAGTGCCAGGTGTACAGTTAATATGCTGAGACCAAAATCTGAGTAATGTAGCTGGTGAACATCTCAAACCTTCTGCCAACTTACTCACGGTGTGAATATGAAGAAAAAAAAAAAAAAACAGAACACAACAAAAAAACCCACCACACCAAAGCAAAAAACCTCAAAGTTTGCTACACAACTTTAAGCTGCCAACAGATTTTATCCTAAACAGTTTTTAAACCAAACCAAACACATAGCAAGCTGCGCTCGACTCCAGGTTTATTGACAGCCAATTAACGTTTTACTAATTCCAGAAAGAACAAAGTCCTTCCCGGTTGCTGTTGTGTTACATGGCTGTAAACCACTCTGCATTGCTCTAAAGCAGGCAGCCCTCCCCTCCTCGGGCAGGGATGCGGCAGCAGGCGAGGAGGAGGATGCTGAGGAGAGGAGCTCGGCACTTCCACCAGCGCCGGCTGCTCCGGGAGCACCAAGCGTCCATCGGAAAGGCCGAGCGTATTGATCGTGCACACACAGGTGCAGAGGAGGCCAGAAACCCCGAGCTCGCTCTCGTGCCTGTCGGAAATTAGTCCGCAGAAAGCAAGCGGGGTAAAAGGTTAACGAAATACAAGCTGAGGAAATAAAACAAGGACGCAGATGACTGTGCCACAAGGCCCCGGGGCCGGCTGCTCTGGCTGGAGCCCCTTCCCCAGATAAAGCGCTGCAGAGGTGTTACGGGAGTTACGGAAGCAGAGTGACACCAGGCTCTTTCTGTCTCCATGGCGGGGGTTCACGTGCCCTCGCAGGCACCATCACCTAATTCCCATACGGGAACAGAGCCCCTGCTGCGCTCCCTTCTGTCTTCCATCCACAAAGGAGCTGGAGGGTTTGCACGGAAGGAAAACAGATACAGAAATTGGCCTTACGTGATGTAAGGTCACGCAGTGAGTACTGATTTGGATTTTTCTTGAAAGAAGCAACAAAGCCGGAGCCCTCACAGAAGGGGAGGCTCAAGCACCACGGTGTCCCCCAGCCAGGCTGCACGTGCCCACGAGCCTGAAACTCAGTCCTGGAAACGTCATTCCAGTGTCTCAGCTTCAAAACAGACTTCTTGCAGCGCTGTGAAAACAAACTGATGGGATACTCCAGGACAGCACCTTCCTTTGGTACCCCATATATGAGCATCTTTATTGTCAGATCCATTACCATGCTTTATTCTGTGGCAGGCAATACACTGCGGGGCTTCAAATCAAAATTAATAGTGAGAGGTTTTGCAGGTAGTGTGATTTTTTTTTTCCTTAAAAGGACAATTAATTTTTCTTGTGCACAAACTTTTCTGTGCAACATTTATGCCATCATTACGGATTTCTGTAAAGGAACAGTATTTACAAAAAAGGGACTGACACCCTCTGGATTTCAGACATAAAGATCAGAACTGTAAAATGAGTTTTTCTGATCCAGGGGTTTGAATAAACTCCTAGCTTAATTTCAGGGAATACAGATTCCAGATCTAAAACCAACTCTTTCTAGTGTTACCTAACCAGGGTTTCCTAAAATACTTAAATCAATAGAAAGGAAAAAAAAAAAAACACCAAACCACGAAAAACCTCACCAAACACGAAAACCATACAGTGGGGAATTTCACTGTTTCATTAATTTACTCACAAAGTGCCAGAAACACATAAACAACCAGGGACATTCTCACCCTATTGTGAGAACAATTTAAGGACACAAATTCAAGAATATCTATGCACTGTATAAGTTGCTGTTGGACCAGTCACACGCGTTGGGTAGAAAAACGATCTGATATTTGGAATCGGTTTTACAACTGGCACGCTAAGGCGACAGACTTAGGAAAATATGAATGCAATGCAAGACTAAACCAAACAAAAAGCCTCACAATTCACAGCAAATACTCTGCCAGCACTTCACCAGGTGAACAAAATTAGCAACCTGACAATCAACAAAAGGAATAAATCCCCATAAAGAGCGAGCAGAAAGGAATTTTCAAGTGTGTGAATACAAAAGACTTGGCTTCATACTGGCTGTCGTTACCAACACAATATGTTTACCCATTTCTCTGTGGCATGTGAAATTCAACTCGGTATGAAAACAAATCGCTGAAAGTCTTGGCAGATTAGTAAACGTCAGATCAAATTAGACTTTGTCCAAGACCATGCAGGGGCTGCACAGATTTATCAGAGTCTCCCAGATTCTTTGCTCTCTTGACATACACAGGTCAGAACAGGCCAGAGACAAAAGGCAGCAAGATCAGCAGACTCAAAATGCGCAACTTTGGAAGGCCATTTATTGCCAGGCTTCGTTTTACCATTAACCTCATTCACAGAGGAATAGTTTTGGAGATGGATAATGCCACAGGCGATGGCAAGCGAAAGCAGTTTTCTCTTCTCCAGTGCTCTCCCTGGAAGACGCTGCAGGGCTGACTCCAGGAGGAGCCAGGCACAGCCCACATCCCGCGCCCAAAACCGCCGCTGTGGTGTGCGAACACGGCGGGGAGGTTCCAGATCATCAGACATTACCGAGTGTTATACAACAGGGACGCATCCCTCGAGCTCCGCTGTCAGAAGATCCTATACAGAGCAGGTAAAGCCTTTGGGCTCAGGCAGCATTACTTCAACAGAGAAAGGGAGAAAGAAAGAAAGAAAGCAAAGAAGGAGAGGATCTGTGTTAAAAAGGACACAACTAAAACAGATGAACGAGACAACCCAAAGATTCCCACAAATCGTGCTGGCTCTCCACCACCAGCCACACATGGAGAGAAGCTCAGGAGAGCCACTATCGATGCTGCAGCAGAGGAAGGGCAGAGCCCCCAGACCACAGCCCAGGGATCCTCACAGGGAGACCGGTCCCAGCCTAGGTGCTTTTGTCACCCACGAAGATGCTGCTGGGAAAGTGGGTAGGGCACAGGCAGCAAACGACACCAGTCAGTACTTCCAGGACGAGCTTATCCCTTTGAAACTCAGCAGCACACCTGGCAGTAAGGTTTGGACAAGAAAATACATCAGCCCTTTCCGTCTGCTGGAGAAAAACAACTTTCCTGCCACCTTCCTGTCCGAGGAGCAGGGCAGGCAGGGCAGCAGCAGCACTAACACCAGCTCAGCACCCATCACCCACCCCACGCCGCTGCAGCTCAAGTGCCTGCGGCCAAGTTTCCAGCACCTGCAACTGTTTCAGACAGATTTACAGCTCAGGCTCTCTTGCTCACAGGCATGCCCTCGCCTCTCCCAGAGCTGGATTTAGGAGCACTCTCTTGCAGCTCTGGTCAGAGCTATGAACATCGATCTTCTCCTTTCCCACCAGTCACCAGAGAGGCATCTGCATTGCCTGACAAGGTGATTGGGGGTGGGGGGACTCTAACATTTATCACCAGCCCTTCAAAGCAAAGAACAAAATCTACCCAGCCACCCTCACCATGGCCTCTTCACCATCTCCAGTGCGTGCAGGTGTAGGCAGTAAGGGAGAACATGTTAAGGCTGAGTTCAATAAGGTATTTAAGCCTATGGAACCACAGGAACTCAATAAGGTAGTTGCGTCTAGGAACCAGAGATCCTCCCAATTTCACGAGCCCTACCCAGTGCCCACGGACAGGCTGGTACATACCTCTGCTCCCACACCAAGCCATGAGAGGCTTTGAATTTCGGAATTCACTGAACACGCATCCAGAGCAATCCTTGCTGGGATGATCTGTGCAGTGAGAGCCCTTCAGATACGGATTTCCTCCATTTACATCACATTGTATCAGAAGTTAATGACTCTCAATTACATAAACTACTTTTTAAAATCACAGTACAATTAGTTCCAAAAAGCACGGAAGTATCCAACAACCTGAATTCTCATTATGATGATACAATTATAAACAAGAATCTAGTTATTTGCAACAGCTACCAGAGCACACACTGTTTATAAAAACAATTGTTAGGTTTCTGTAAGGCAGGATCATCTTGTGCTTTTTATTTAAGGAACACAATGGTAAAGAGCATAGAACCATTACAGCACGGAAAACAACTGTGCTTGGAGGGTTACTTTGCCTTTTCAAAGGGAAATCAGGAGCACAATAATGTTTTATTATTATTCTTTCAGAATACACAAGTGAACAATATATTGCTTAAAAACATTTTCTTGTAAACAACTTTAATAGTACAAGCAAACAATACCTTAAAAAATAAAAGGAATTTATAACCTGAAAGATTAATTATTATTTTGTCTTGTTGATGTGAAATCGAATAACTCGGCTATTTATTAGAGCTCAAGCCATTTAGGAACTATAACCACAATGATCTATGAGTAAAGACCATGGCAAGGACACAACACCATAACATAAATATTTAGGATTTCAATTCAGCAAAGAACTCACACAACTTCTTAGCAACATGGGGAGAGGGTTATAGCACTGCCCTTCCTGGCAGCCACCTAACAACAACCAGCGTAAGAATTTTACTATTTTCAGAGACGCAAGAAACTGAAGAGGATTTTTCTTTTTAAAGAAAAAAATAAATTAACCCAAGAGCTTTTGTTGGTAAGACTTACAGCTTGTAAACTTAATTCCCAAAAACATAAGCTGGAGCCAAAGGCAACACTGGCACCGAGTACACAGACGTGCGCTGCAAGCTGGGCTGACTGATGGGCAGCCCTGCCCTGACCGCCAGCAGGCCAAGAACTTAATGAGAGACAAACCAAATTAACACGGGCTCTCAAGATGGCTCCGAAGGGTGGGCTCAGGAGAGGGAGAGAACAAAGAGCGGCCGCAGCCAGCGCAGCAGCCGCCCCAGGGGTGCACCTTGAGAAACTCCTTTCAGACTCACGCACTCTTACTCAAGACTCTTCCTTGCATCTTGTGGAAAAGAAAAAACCTGCCCTGGGACACAGCTACGCCGTGCAAGCCTGTGCTCGGCACTCCTTACCTGCCTCCCTCGCTCCGTTGTGGGATCCCCAGCCAGAGGCGCAGAAACTGCTGGCAGCGGGTGCGATCGCAGGCGCTCCTCTGCTTCATACCTGGGCGCGGGACACTGAGCATGCTCCCCCCATTCCTCCCCGGCCAGGGTTCAGGGGAGAGAAAAAAAATAGAAATCTTCCCTGAAAGCAGATTAGAGATGTCCCAGCCGTGGAGGAGCTTTATCCTGGATCCGTTTCAAAGCATTTCAACTCAAAAGGGGATAAAGCAGCGAGCAAATTGCACACAGCCGTAGCTTGTTTCAGCAACTGACTCTAAATCAACCCACACAGATAAAAAGTCCTTTAGAGAAAAACACAGGAGATCTGGGTCCCCTTTCAGGTGTTCTCAAAACACACCTGTGGGTTTGGTTATGCCTCAGTTTTCTATATATAAGGAGCAGCTGTGAAGGCCTGGCTTATTCCTTCTTTTGCTTGCCTTGCCTGTAGCACACTTGGATAATGTACAGCCTTTTACAAGGCATTTTTACAGTACCTAAGAAAACAGGGCCTCGACCTCTATTACAGCTGCTAAATAGTATCACGTTGCTTGCATCACCGTAAACCCAGAACTTGAGCAAATAAGGAACAGCTCCCAAGTGACTGCCAAAAAAAAAAAAAAGTCTCCTCCAGTATCCAAACAGTGCTGGCAACACAACCACAGCTGCTGGAGCCGAGACGTGAAATCCTATCGATCAGGAAGGGGAATGGGCAGAAGGATGAAAACGGCAGGCTGCTTTGCCGCAGCTGTAAGCGCACATTTGGTTCAGGGACTACCGCTTCCCCGAAGTCGAAGGTTGCCAGCAATCTTGCACTAGAATCCGACCCAATTTCCATACAGTTTCCTTATGTCGCCCGCACCCCGGCAGGAAAACCCACGCTTGGCCGGACAGCTGCTGCCCTCCCAGTCGGAGGGCTCACTCTGCCCATTCCACAGCAGGATCCCCACGGCACGTCCATGTCACACCTCAGGTGAAAATCCTAAATCAGCCAACTTCTTATTAATGTACTATTTATGCAAGACACCAGTGCCAATCTGGCCAGATGGCTGGGACAGGGACCAAGGCTCCGGTGGGTGCTGGCGTGGTGGCTGGCATCCCCGCCGGCTGGCTGGGGCAGAGCTGGAACGCCGACTTACACGTCCAGCTACGGAAATATCCACTTTTAGCAAAAACTGCCTTGTAAATGATGCCATTTCCCCACGTCTTCCCAATCTGCAAATACGCCCTTTCAGTTGAGTTGCTACTGGGGAGGACGATGTAGAAGCAGCCCAGTCATACTGAAGGTAGACAACTGAAAACCAGTGTTACCAGTATCCCAGCCTGAGAGGCCCAGACAGAAACCATCAGCATGAGCACAGCTAACAGAGGTGTGATCCTGCGCTCTCCTTTCTTTAGGTCCCCCTGGTGCTCACAAGAGCTGTGATATCAGGCTGGATCATCTTACATTGAAACTTAGCACAGTTAAACTACCTGAAGAGGCCACAGCGGGTTGGCCAGGAGGCTGATAGAGCTGAGCGGTGGAGGTGAGGGTTAGCCCTGAGCGGGAGCCACACACCTCCCCAGGAGCCAGGGTCACTGTCACCACGGGGCTCTTCAGGGCAGTGATGTTGGGGATGGAGGATCTGGCAGGACCAGGCAGCCTCAGGCTTCACCACAGAGCAGAGAGGGGTCAATGTCCAGCTCTCAAAAAACATGAAATTCAAAGACATTCAGCTGAAATCGGGTCTTTCCTTACAAAGGCCCAGTAATGTTGCCCGAGAGGACGTGCCAGTCTCCCCCAGAATGGCTTTGGTCTCCTGCTGGTCCATACTGGATGGAAAGAACAACATGGGTTGTTCAAATTTTAAATTTTCAAGCCAGTTGGGTACAATATATTCCAAGGAAGAAAGATTTCTGGCACAGTGAAAGGAAGAACATACACAATAAATAAAGCGTCCAACACTGGGGAAGGGCCCTTCCAACTTTGCAATCCATAAAAGAAGCTTTATCAGAGTATAGTGATTCCCATACGGGGCTGGAAATAGGTTACACTCGCAGAAAACTTCGGCCACATCAAGGTTTTGGTGGTCTTATTTGGTTTTCTTCTGCTTCCTTGGGTTTTTTGTCATCAGCAGTTTGATTCTTTTGCTAAAATTTATAATCACAAGAGACCGCCAACCTTTTCACAGTAAATCAGACCTTACCAGTTCCATTACGCCTGCCCTAGAATACCCTCACTCTACCCCATCCCCTCTGTTTCTCACTGAACAAAGGTGTAAAATGTCACCAACATGCCCCCGCCATCCTGGATCCAGCCACATCTGCATCGTTTGCCACCACCCTACCCGTTACTTCACCTCCCGACCTGGAACGGCCCCAAGGCAAAGCCCTGCTTGGGTCACCTCCCAGCCGCGTGCACAGGGACTCGTTTTTGGGACCACAGCCCAGCTCAGAGCCGCCCACCCGGACTGTCCATGCTGTGACGACGACGAGGGCACCCAGTTCTGGGCATGTATCACCAGAGACAGGAAAACGAGGAGCCTCCAGGCACCCCAAACAGGCATGGTGCACAGTGCATCTCCGGGCACCTGCGTTTACAGCTTTACTGACATCAACAGCTTGGCAAAGAGCAAAATCCACGTTTCCCTAAAGAAGATACCTGCTCCAGGATTGTGCCTTTAAAAAGTCAGTCATTGAAGTGAATAAAGTTCTATCAAGTGTGGCAGAAAATAAACTTCAAAATATAATGGTATGCACTTGTACTAGGAGCTTTAAAAAAGCCATGCTGCTCAGCACGCCAGACTGCTGCACCCTACCCAGTCCCGACACGCTCGGTGCTGAGCAAATACAGCACTGAACTCCTCAACGACTTCAGCGCTGCCAAGACTGATGGTTTTCACACATATCTGATGGCTTTCTGAAAAACCTCAGCTCCTGGAGTCACGCAATAAAGTAGAAATATGCACTTTTATTAAGTAAAAGGCTTCTAGATCATCATTTTTGCCCAGGGAACAAAAAAAATGAACCTTTACATTAAAAAACGGGAAAAATCCTAGAGCTAAAAGACCCTTCAACAGTTACCATTGCTTTAAATCTTTGGGGAAGCAGGCACTAAATAAGCTAAAAGCTTTTTTTGGAGCTCATCTCACAACTTACATGAACATCTAAGCTGTTAGGGTGTTTTTTTCCCCCAAGAAATTTATGCTGTGAGTAATTCTGAGCAGTGAATAAATCCAAGGAAATGACGAGCTCTCTGCCATTACCTCAACAGTACGAAACAAGGTGACATGCACAGAATAAATTCCCAATTATTCCTTCAGTTCTTCCTGTCACTACAGAGTGCTCTGTCTTTAAAATAATAAAATAAAAAATTAAACACAATCTAGAGAGCTGTAAATGCACAGATGAAGGTGTCCATACTCCTCCGTCATACCTTCTCCATTCAACTCTTAAGATTTCCATTGGGCTTCCAGGCCCAATCCTGCAATTTTTGAGATGAAACTCCCACTGAAATCCAACGCAGCACTGCCTGCTGGTGCCTGCCAACTCTGAGCCACCTCAGGAACTGAAACCTTTCTAAAATTAAGGAATAACAACAGAAAATGCAGCCCTGCGCCCCTCCACCAGATGCACTCAGCTGCTACACCCTGCGGCGGGGAGGAGGAGAGGTGGTTACACCTCCGGCGGGTGCTGAGCCGTGGTGTTTCTAAGAGGGTTTTGTGGAAGGCAGAGGGGCCAGCTCTGACCACAGCCCCGAGCAGACGGTGCCCAAGCAGAATCGCCACAGCAGCTCCGGTGGGAGCAGCCTCAAGGCTGCTCCGGAGCAGCACTGGGCACAGATTGCTAGCTGACGCTCATTTTCTGTTCTCCCACCCATTTACTGGGCTGTCTCGTGGGAGGGCAGTGAAGTCCTTCCCACAGCTCAGGCTGAACTTGCCACCCTCCAACCCTGCTTGACCCGGGACACCCAGAGCCCCAGGGAACTGAGGTCAACAGGAGCTCTTCTCTCCTCTGCGTCCAAGCCACGTGGTGGCTGTGAGCAGGAAAGGACCAAAGCTCCTCCATCATCTCCCGATCCACATTCGAGCCACCTCCAGCGCTGCAGGAGAGTCTCGGAGAGGCGGTTTGGAAACCTCCTCCTCCTCACGGTGACAGGACCGCCCGGAGTTCGCTGCGCCTCCAGCGACAGCCGGATGCTTCCCACAGCAGAAGGTGGCTCCGAGCGCTCCGTGTCCTCGCGTCAACTCTTCACCCTCTCTCATTAAGATGTTCCCCCCTGCTGCCCCCTCCTTGCTGTTAACCTCCGCGAGCACTAATGGGCTCCTTTGCAAACCCAGTGCACATTTGGTAGAGCTCGGCAGGCTTCAAAGGCTAATATTCTCATGCATATACAGAAAAGCAAGTTTTATTCTAAATAGAACTGGCAGCTTCTAATTTAAGGCTATATAATCTGACTGCTGGGCACAACAAAACCTACCTATTTCCCATGTAGGCAAACACTCTGTTGTAACGCCATCTCAATGTGCAATTTTATATAAAGGCGACCGACTTCTGCGTCACACGGGTCCCCCTTGCTGCTAGCCCCTTCTGCTGGGGCTCACTCCCCGGCAGCCCAGTTGTATTTTTAATGGCAAAATTCCACTCCCTCCGCTAACGCCATCAACCAGCTGCTGAGAGCAAGAATTGCATTAAATTACTTCATCCACAGTCAGACTGCCCATGGGGGCAGGGGTGAGGGAGCAAGTGGAGGAGAGGCAGCCAGGGACCAGAATCCCACATGATCCTAAACACATACAGGGCTTCTCATCTGCTTTTTAAAAATATTTTCAGTCGTCCTTATACATGTGCCCGTGTACTTATAGGTGGATATACATATGCATCCATATACTTGCACCGCCATAAAATGCAGATTTAAATCGTGCACACTGTCACTGCAGTGGATAGCTAGCGTCTTGCGGGCATGTCACCAACTGTCCAAAGGAAGCTCCGGCAGCCCCATGCACTTGGTTGCAGCCGGTGGGCTCCTGCAAGGCCCTGTGGACCTGCTGCACCCCACATTGCAGCTTTTCCTTGCTGAAACGCAGGAAATCCAAGTTCTCCACTTCCAGGCACTGGACCCCAGCCTGAACCAGGCACAACCTCACTCCAGCAGGAAGCATCCCCACCGCATAGATCCGGAGCACGATGCACACAGCTTTATCCGCTTTGTTTTTCAACCCACTGAATTGCTAGAAGATGTTTAGCCGTTATGCGTGGACCCCAGATCCATAATCCCGCCCTCAGCAGCTGCTACATTCGCTGTGGTGTTTACAGTAGATATCACAGCTCCGTAAGAAGGTAAATCAATTGAGACTTCCAGATCTGGGGCTGGGGGAGGCGAAGCAGAGCCCAAGCCCTGCGTCGAGCCGCAGCCAGGCTCGGACAATCAGCTGCGGATGCAGCACCAGCACCCGCGGCGAAGGGCCACGTCACAGCGCACAGCAGCTTAAGGAAATTTCAAGTGCTACCACAGTGGCATTACAAAGCTGTCAGCTTCCTGTGAGTCAAGCAGCAGGGGCTGAAGTTCAGTGTTTAAAGCATGATTAAATATAAGTGACTTAAATTATACATTCCAGTTGCTGGAAATGACACCATTTAAAACAGGCTATCTATTCCTCGTTTCCGCTGACACTGATTACTATCCACTAAAAGATGAGCATTTTCTTACAGCCACTCAAGTACCAAACTGGGGATTTATAAATTGAAGATAATGAAAAGATTTTCATTACAAATAGAGTAAAAAATTTCCATTCCGTGGGCCACCTGAGAACACTTAAAGAGTCAAAACGGACATTTGACACATGAAAACCTGGCTGCTCTCTACCAAGACTGGTAACGGAGGCACAAGAAACTTGGAGCTATTTTACAGTGGATTCACAATCAAACATTTGCTGAGCTGGTGGACAACCCGAGACAGACTTGGGACCTGTCTTTAATTAATTCTGCCACTCCCTGTAAGCCAAAGCTCTATTAATCTGACACAAATAAATTGCCTGTTTCTCCTTGATAAATACACAGAGTGACTCACAAGACGTTATCTTTCAGACTGCAAAGACAAGGAGCTGTACGACTCTCTTGGCTAGCAATGACAGCGCTTTACCAGGAGCAAGAAAAGGAGGCACAAGGGATTGCCCAAGGCCAGGAGAGCTGGGAGAACCCCCCCTCCCATCCACCCAGAGCACCCACTGCCCCTCCCAGGGGCCAGTTCGCTTGGCTCCCATACCTGATAGACCAGCAGCTCCTCGCAACTGGGGCCACACCGTGGCCTTGCGGTCAGATGCTGCAACCCAGAGCAAATTTCTCAGACAGAAATTGTGCTGGTGGTGTGAGCAGCAGACACCAAGCCTGTAAGCTTCAAAGCAAACCCTTTGAGACCATTTAGCCTCCCTAAAACTGCTTGGGAGGAAGAGTTTTGTTCTCATTTTAGCCTAGAGAATGAAGAGGAACCCATGAAGAGTCAGTGGGGTTTTCCAGCTGAGAACAAGCTCTTACCCAGCACTTCCAACGCACGGAGCTCAAAGCGCTCTGCCAGAGTCACCGAGCGCTTTCCTTCAGCAGGGAAACCGAGGCACACGTCAGTCTCTCTCGGGCAGCCCTGGGGCACACCGGCTGCCATGGCCACCCTACGCACCGTGTCACCAGCCACCAAGGTCACAGTCCTTCCCTCACACCTTGCCGCGTGCCATTTGGCAGAGACGTGTCGCATCTGAACAACTTCTGCTCCCTTCGGGCTGGAACACCGACCACTTGCAAGCTCCTTGGGCTTCAGCTGTCTCCAGAGAAGACCAATACAAAAAGGCATTAGGACTGGCTACTTTAGGGATCTTGACACGCAAAGCTTTGATGCATCGCAAAACATTATCCTGGACTAAAAATAAACCTAGCAAGTGATGGTGGAAGTGCTTCAGCATCCAGGGGTGACGGCTGGAGCTGTGGCAGCGGGAGCTGGGTCTGGATGTTGCGACTTTATCCCCATTTTAAACACCAGAAAACTGAGGCACGGCAAAGAAAAGCAACATCCTGCTGTTCTGAGACGGTGAGAGCAAAGCCCCTCAAAATCCTTCCCGCATTATGGTCTCGTGCAGGGTGCTCGACTCTGCACCCCAGTCACAAGTGCAGATGCAGGGATTAACACCCGCTAGTACGACAGCAGACGATGGAACTGTGCATGGGGATCTCAGTAACTTCAAAAAAGGTCCTTTTGACATGATTTGCCCCCCTTCCCCAAAATTTGCAAGCCAGAAAAAGCAGTATCGATCTCACTGCCTGGCAGAAATAAGATAGAGACTAATTAAGCACAGAGATCTCAGGGAAGGAGCCTCCAAGGAATCTTTTCATTCGAACAAGGACCCGTGCAAAATGCCAGGAGAAAGAGGGAAAAAAAGAAGGAAAAAAGCCTAATCCTGGATCTTCACTGTCAGCTCGTTTTTCCCTGCCCTCACAGGAGCGCAGAGCATGGCAGACTCCAAAGAGGAGCAGAGGCTCCGAGATGCTTGGAGGAGAGCTGCGGCTGCGAGCGTAAGACAGAGGGAGAGGAGAGGCAGTGCAAACAGCAGCAAATATAAACAGTGACTTAAGACACACAGCAAATAAACAGCACCGTAACAGTTTTTGCAATTATAATTCAAACGAAAATAAACAAGAATGACAGTCCAGCACAAGGAAAGGGAGGATGACAGTGATGGGGAGGGGGGTGTGGGGACGTCATCACGTTCACATCTGTAGCTCTCATAACATCCCAAATGAGCAGCTCCAGAAAGAAACAGAGACAGGGAAGGAAAAATGCATGGGACAGAAGCAATTTCTTGTGATCTACGTCCGTGCTTGAAGTTTTCATGACTGCACTGAGAGCAGAATTTATATCCCAAAGCCATGTAACAGCCTACAACGCTGCTACTGGTTTTGACCCCTGGCCCCTGAGAGCACCTCTAGCAACTGAAATAAAAAGTTCACCTTGATGGGTTAACGAGTCAAATAGGCCTTGCGTGGTGGGTGGATGGACAGAAGGCAACAGAATGGGGGAAGAAATCACACCATCCATGAGAGGCCTTGTTTTGGCTGCTCTGCAAATCCTCCAGCGAAGCAGATTTACCATTTCTTTCGCTACTGCCTCATTACCCTCCAAGTGAGAAACTGTCCCCCAGTAGGTACCTTGATTTTTTTTTTTCAGGCAAATAAAGGTATTTTCCCCCAGTGGGTACTAAAAGCTGATCATCATCCTTTTTACAGAAATCGTTTATGCGTCAGAAGATGCATTGCCTGCACTCAGGCTTCTATTTCCAAATGCAATTCCTTCAGCTTTCCCTCTCCGGCCTCATTTGCTGAGCCGCCCATCTGTGTGGTTCACAGAATCACAGAATCACAGAATGGTAGGGGTTGGAAGGGACCTCTGTGGGTCATCTAGTCCAACCCCCCTGCCAAAGAAGGGTCACATACAGTAGGCTGCACAGGACCTTGTCCAGGGGGGTCTTGAATATCTCCAGAGAAGGAGACTCCACAACCTCCCTGGGCAGCCTGTTCCAAGGCTCTGTCACCCTCAGAGGGAAGAAGTTCTTCCTCATGTTCAGACGGAACTTCCTGTGCTTCAGTTTGTGCCCATTGCCCCTTGTCCTGTCACTGGGCACTACTGAAAAGACCTTGGCCCCA
>Ga0065711_1040504_pt1 | contig 16890 bp, 14 predicted proteins | sample Hoacrofraction12_FD_59098 | JGI IMG/M metagenome (GOLD analysis project Ga0065711, IMG submission 59098) | Hoatzin crop microbial communities from Cojedes, Venezuela - Epithelial fraction 12 v2 (version 2) | ecosystem: Host-associated > Birds > Digestive system > Esophagus > Crop | place... | reverse complement strand
CTCATGTTCAGACGGAACTTCCTGTGCTTCAGTTTGTGCCCATTGCCCCTTGTCCTGTCGCTGGGCACCACTGAAAAGAGTCTGGCCCCAAATAATTTTTTTTTTTTTTTGAAGTTTGGATGCAGTTGTTGCGTATGCTCTCTCTACTTGCCAGGAGACCAAACTTTGACTAGCTGTTGGCTCTAGGACCTAAAAAAATGGGCTAGGAGACCTTCCAAAACTTCTGCTTCACAGGTGCCGGTTCAGATCCAGGTCAGCAGGATGGAGTGAGACATCTCTATTATACAGTGCTGCTCTGACGTGTATAAAGCCAAGTTCATAGGCTCATAGCTGATAACTTGTTGCTTTAAAATCTGATCTGCCCTGCTGCATGAGAGCTAGCTGGGCATTTTATGCGTGCTGTCCTCTCAAGGGCAGGGTTTCTCCCCAGCAGCGGGCAGGCTGCCTAAGGATGTGCCGGCATGGGCATCCCCAGACCTGGGCTGTGGTCCTGCCTCCACCTGGGCAGCTGCTAGCCTACCTACCCTACCCTTTTTTAATAATTCATCTGCATATAAATATTTTACCAGTAGAAATAAGTGTTTAAAACAAACAGGTTTAAACGAAAACGAATATAGAATACTCTTAGGGGTTTACATCAGTTTAACTGAAGTCTAGTAGACTGTCGATCTCTTCCAGACTGCCTTGAGTACTTGCATAGGACTCATACAAATAGGGCCCTGATTTTCCCCCATGGTACTTGCTACCGCAGTAGACAAATAATTTAAAAAAAGTGCCTTAATTAGGCTTGTTTTACTTGAGGCAAGCACGTGGAGTACATCCTTTGATCCTTTCCAACCTTTGTTTTTTGTGATTTCATGCTCTTCTTTCCTGTATCTCTTTTGTTGAAGCGAATCAGAAGGCTGTGTGTGTTCATGCATGCATGTGCAGGTATGGATACACATACCACACATTCACACATGCATACCTGCTCTTCTTCTGCAGTACAGAATGCATATTTTATTTTTTCCCTGTGTCAAAGACAACCAGTATCGGATGCATGCAACTAAATAAGTCATTGAGTTAATACCACCATGCAAAGTTCAGGAAAGCCCAGTGAACGTTTTTCTAATAAGAGGATATTCTGGTCCTCTTGATAATCAGCCCCCCATTGTAAACTGGTTTTGAGTCACAGGTTTAAATCTTTGTTCCAGTGGAAAAGGTTTTTATAGGCAGCCCAAACAGGCATTAAATCCTGTTTGTGTGGGGTGTTTTTTTTTTTTAAGAGTTGCTTAAAATAGTACAGATTCTAATCGGAAGAGTGACTCCAAGGGAAAAGAGAAAAATTGAAACAATGCAAATCGTGGTTTGGTGGCACAAACCTTTTGTCCCACCCCAGCCCCCGACAGAAGTTTGGCAGAGGCAGAAGGCTGGGTTTCCTCGCTGTGAGACATTGCAGGCTTGTGATTGCTTTGCCCAGTTGGATTTCCATCTTCCCTGCTGGTGGTCACCCACATTTGTTTTAGGGATGCCAGAAAATGACTTTGGAATCCAAAAATAAGCCAGTTTTATGCAGATTTATTCCCCTGCTTCCTGCATCCCTCCTGTATTTGCAACGAAGAGGCTTTTCTGGAAGATGCACCAGCATTGTGGAGCAATGGTGTCCCCATCATTTTGGGTTTTGACTTCTTTTCCCTTTCCATTCTCCCATACTGCGAGCAGGACATCCTCTGACAGGCCAGTAGCACTTCCCACTGGTCCTGCACAGCTTATCCGTCGTTTTCAGTGGCTGGGATTGCCATGGCAGCAGCGGCCCTGGGGATAATGATTTCGTCAGGACAGAGCATCGTATCGAGACAGCCCAGGCCTCGGGGAGCGTGTCACTCGTGTGCTGACGGGATGGCGAGTGGCTCAGAGGAGTCGGTGCCCAGGTCAAGATGAGCTGAGAACGCTGTCCTGATTTTGTCAGTGCTGTAGGGGATACTCATGGGTGCGTGGTGGGTTTTGCAGGCAGCATTGCAGCAATGGAGCTCAGAGCTCTTAAATCCCCTTTTGCTCTTCATTCCTGAGGAGTCCAGTATTGAAAGGTGGCATGCATCTTCTTCTTCTCCTTCTCGTCCAGATGCTGGTCTTAGTGCCGGGGTAGCAGCTGGGTACCCCTCGGACATGGCATCGCCCGTGCTCCTGCTGCACTGCAGGTGATGGATGCGCGGCCTCTGGTGCAGCCCCTTCCTTATCCTCGCCAGGTCCTCGGTGGGGGACCCTGTCCTGGCTGGTGGGAAGGGCTCTCCTCTTCACTGGCCTCAGCTATCTCGGTGCCTGCCTCTGCTCGTACACACTTAGCCTGAGTAAACAAGAACTGCGCTCTCGTTGCTGCTCTATTGCACGGGACCGGCAGCCCTGGTGTGAAGAGCTTTTACACCGCGCAGGGCGCGCGCGCGCTGGGGTCTGCCTTCCTCGGTCCCGGGTGCTTCCTTCGTTCTCCCGACTCTGACACTGAACCATCGTTCCAAAATTAAAAAGCGACTGCGATCTAAGTCTTTTCCTTAAAGCGGTCCCTGAGCAGGGAGGAGTGGTGAGGTTAGCATATGGAGCTGACATGTTTATTATTGATGATGCCTTTAAATGATTAAACAAATTTTCCTTGCATTATTTAGGGGAATTATGATATTCATCATTAGCGGAAAGATGCCTGTCTAGGGAAATGTGTGATTCACGCTCATAAATACCTTCTCTCCTCTCGTTATTTATTGCCTGTCTTTTCCCCACTCTTGCTTGTCCTTTTGGAGTCCGTCAGTGTTCGTCCTCCTGTCAGTGCCTCCCACTGCCTTCCCCCTTGGTGCAGGCGACCCACGGCTGTGTAAGGGTGAGGTGTCTGGTCCTCTGGACAGGTAGCTTAACCTGCAGGGTCACCAGCACTTATGTAAGGGATGCGGTAATCCGGGTAAGGAAATAAGGTTTAGAAAACCTTAAGTACATTTGAGAGCTCTTTCTAGTAAATGTCTTCTGGATTAACGTTCTTTGTTTTACTGTCCAGGATAACTGGAAGCATGAACAACGGTGGCTTAGGTGTGCTTGTCTCCCCGTGATATGATGCAATATCGCAGCTGGGTTTTACAGCAAAACGAGACAAAGTTAGCTGGTGATTTGGTTGTGACACTCTGCACCAGTTAGTTTTGCTGGGTCCTTAAGTCATTAAAGCACTTTTTTTTTCCACGCAGCAGAAACACTGTTTCCAGGGTGCAGTTTTTAAAGATGGAAATATGTCTGTTGGCTTACCTGCTGCCCTGCAGGGCATCAGCATCCATCAGCGGAGCTTGGGTTGGCCTCCATATAGTAAGTTCAGTCTTATGAAGTTAGTTATGTTAAATCATTAATCTCAACGCTATTTTTAAAAGAAGAGGATATTTAGATGTAATCTTAATTGTTAATATTCATTATTTTGACTGAAACTGTGTCCTTGCCTCATGCAGAGGGGGTCCTGGGAGGTGAGGGAGGGCAGGAGGAGCATGGGGTGCCTCCACGCTGGGTCGGGAGATGTGAACCTCAGCTTCAAAGGGGTGTGTGGAAAGGATGAAAACTGCAGTTGGAGTCAGTGGCTTCCTCTAGAGCACGCAGAACAGAAATAGCCTTCAGTAAAAAAAAAATGAGTCTAGGTAGGAAATGGAACCCCCTTTGTTCTTCCCGCCTTTACTAATGTTTGTTTCTGGCTTTCAGATTCAAAAATCTCTCCTGTAGGAGCCTGGAAAAGGGTTAATGCTTTTGTAACTTCTCCCCATACAGCTTTATAAGGGAAAACAATTTGTTTGCCTCTGTTGACTCCGTGCTTGCCCAACCTCTCGTGCTGGAGAAGGTGGGGTGCTTCTCAGCTGGCATCTCCAGTTTGCTTGAGTGTCCCTCCATGGTCTTTCTGGGAGGAGTTGGGGTAGCACGAGGAGGGACCTCACAGATGTATGGCAGGCTGAGGACGTAGTGATTTTGGGAGTGGACCCAGAGGATGGTCTCTCAGATATTTCTGTACTCCATGTTTTGCAGCCCTCATCCTTTGGGCGAGCTGCTGAACCCCAATCTATTTGGTTATGCAGGGCACCGTGGTGGTGTCGGGGGAAAGGAGGCCCCGCTCCCGGTCTTTTGCTGCCAGTCGGTTCAAGTCCAAGAACATAAGGATTTATTGTTTTTCTTATTCCACCTAATCTCTCTACAGAGGCTCTGTTTAATATCTTACCCTGGTTTGAAATGTGGAATTTATCTGCTGCTATTATTATCCCAATGCAAAGGGGCCACGAGACTTTTTGTTTGGTTCAGTCCAGCCCAGATCACTTTGTGTTGGGGGTCCCAGCTGTGGGATGGGGCTGCCCAGGCCACATTCTCTACAGAATAATGATTTTCCATTTATTCTGCAGCAGCTTTCCTCTAAAAACTGTGAGTGGGATGGCAGGGTGTGTGGAATGCTTCTGGAGGTCTTGCTCCCTGCAAGGAGGTGTTCTTCATGACCTGCGGTGCTGAAGGCACAGAGAGGGCAGAGCATGGTTTCCGTAGGTAGAAAGCCCATGCAGCCCCACCATCTGCTGCTGGATTCCTTCCCAGCAAACTCTGACCCATCCCAGGAGCTAAACCGGGTCATAGAATCATTAAGGTTGGAAAAGACCTCTAAGATCATGAAGTCCAACCGTCAACCCAACACCACCATGCCTGCTAAACCATGTCCCAAAATGCCACATCTACCCGTTTTCTGAACACCTCCAGGGATGGGGACTCCACCGCTGCCCTGGGCAGCCTGTTCCAACAGAGGACCGCAGCCGCGTCCTTTCCGGATAGGCACGGCTGCCGTGTGGGATGCTGCTTGTCACCGGCGAGTGCCTGCCACCCCTCTGAAGCGGTACCCCCCTCCCGGGAGGCATTCTGCAGCCAGCCGTCCCTTGCGCTGTGGGTGACGTCCTGTTTATCTCCGCGTTCGGGCCGCGCCTGCGCTGGCGGCCGGTCACGGGGCTCCCACGGGGCCGTGCCCGCTTGGCCGGTGCTGAGCATCCGTGTGGGCGCGTGGTCCCTGCGTGCCGCGCTCGCCCCCTCCGGCCCCTGCTGCGGCGTGGAAAGTGGGGAAAAAACCTGGGATTCTTCACCGCTGACTGCAAAGGGCGATTGTTTAGTGGGATTTCAGGCAGAGGGAGCCCAAAATGGTGAGGCTGCTCTGAATCCGGGCCGTGAGGCGGCACCGGGTGAATCACGGGGGGAGGAAAAAAATATCTGTGAGTCATAATCCCTAATACTACAGAGCGGATTTGCTGTGGGTTGGTTTTTTTTGTGTGTGTTCCTGCTTGCTGACTAATGCGCAGAGAAGCAGCGAGAGCCCTTTGTCTGCTGTTTCATCCATGAAGAATGCAGCCCTGTCTCCCTTCTCCTTGTCTCGATGGCTTACCCGAGCGTGGTGTCCCCCCGCTTCCCGCCAGAGCCCTGCAAACCCCCCGCCTGCTGACCGGGCACCGCTCCCCCTCCTCTAAGCCCCCCAAGTGGCAGCGGCAGCCGGCTGGGCACCGGCATTTTCCCGACGGAGGGGACGTGCCAGGGAGATCCAGGCATGTGCCCCTGTGGATGGGCAGCGGCGAGGGGGGGGGCTGGAAAATCCCCACCGGCTTTACCCCCAGCACCTGCTCTTTGAGCATCTCAGAATGATTTATGAAGGGGATTTAATATGGTGACGGCCACCCAGCACCCACAGCTCGGCGTTATAAATACACTGCAGTGAACTAGCTGTCATCTGCCCGGAGATGTTCCTACAGCTACCCGAGCCTAAGACACTGAGGAACTTGAAATCTATTTATTTTTACAGGGCATCTGATTTTTGGCATTTTATCTCATCAGCCAGCTCCCATTGTGCTTTCAGAGTCAGACGGTGCCATGATTCCCATTCTGTTAAATTAATTTTAATTACATTTCCCTCCCAAAAAGACGTGTATGAAATCAGTACTCATTTAATAAAATACACCTGCCCCTAGCCCTTTGCTTGCGCAGCTGTGGGGCTGGGGTTGGGGGATCGAACCGAGTCCCGGGGCCGGTGCTGTTCGCAGAGGCAGCAGCGTGAAGAGGCATTGGACGTCCCCAGAGAAGCGGCCGAGACACCGTGGTGGTTGCAGGGGTTACGTTGTGGGTGGCAGAGCTGGTCCCCCCAGGAAGTTCAGCTGCTGCCTTGGGAACTGAGTATGCACTGGCTTGTTACTCTAACTGATTAGATTAATTTCCTGGATGAAGTAACTAAGTGACATTAATTATGTCATATTACCAATATAAGCCACTGTTTTAGGTGCCATATGTGTTTAAAAATATTTTGGAGTATTTCCTTTTCTTGAAGCCGACAGAGTTGAAAACTTAATGTACAGATGTGCACCTGTACTTGCGCACACACAGAAGAGAGGTGTGGGTGATCTAAATTTCAGTGAGCACAGTGTTTCGTTAGAGTGTGAGACTGTTCTTTTTGCTTTACAATGTCCTTAATTAATTTTTCATTGTTACAGATACTACTGATAGGATAAATGTTCCTTCCCAGAGAAAAGGTGGTAGCATCCCTGTCTGGGGGTGGCAACTCAGAGCTCCTGGTGCTGGATCTGAGCGTCACTGCCCCTTGGGGTTCCTGCATCTAAAGCTGCTCTGATGGAGCGACAATACACAGCACAGAGTTTATAGGCTGTTTTGGGGTCTGTAGCCCCCCCCTAAGGTTATTTTTCGGTTCCCTGATCGCGTTTGCTGCCTCCCTGTAGGAATGGAGGTGGTGGTGTTTGGGGGGGCAAGCACGTTTGGGTGATGCAGATGTCACCCGTAGCAGGTGAGGTTACCTGCTCCCCAACCCTGCATACAGCTCTTCTGCTGGCACAGCTGAAACCAGCTCCCAGACAGAAATAAGCTTCTTCAGCAAAAAAAATAAAAAGCCTTTTTCTGATTTTCCTTCCCCTCTGCCTCCATAGAACAATTTCTAAGTCGATTGCATTTCTTCAGCGTAACTATGCTGGTTGGGGCTGTGAGTATATTCTGGATTTTCTTTTTTCTTTTCATCATTGCACCGGCTCCTGGCAGATCTTAAGTACGGATCAAGCCAAGGCAAATGTGAGATGGCTTGGTTTCTTGTCTGCGGAAAGGAGCTAATATGCCTTTGGGTGTGAGGATGGGGAATTTGCAAGTCTCTGGATATGGATTATTTTTTTTTTTCTTCCCCTGTGTGTATGAGATTTAAAGTGGAAAGGAAGTCTTTGGATAGTACAGTGAAATTTGTATTTTTTAAATAGTAAAGCATTTGCCTGTATGAAAAATCTGTAGTGATTTGAATTTAATTAGTTTTATTTATTTAAGCCGCATTGCTTACAGCAGTGGAGTAAGTGCTCTTACTCTGCTTTGCTGACCTGGAATGCAGACAGACCTTTTCCCAGTCAAACCCAGCACCTGAAAATAGGATGGTTCCCCTGACCTGCTTGATCGGTGCCTTCAGTCGCTGTCTCAGCCAGCCTGCTTAGGCCAGCCGTGCCTGCTGAAGTGATGTGACCCACGACGCGGTGACGATAGCAGCCCCTGGCATACGGGCAGGCAGGGAGAGTGGTGATGTTTTAAACAAACACCCATTCAGCTGAGCCTGGCCGAAGGTCTGAAATGAGAAGTGGATTCCCTTTGCAAACATCCCCTCCCTTTATACTAAATCTAAGTAAAAAGAAGGTACTAATTAAATTCATGCGGTCCTGGTGTGTAGAGGAGGCTGAAGACAAGTGCATGAAAGCAGGTGACACGATCCCAGCAGCTGTACTGGGGGGGGGGCGGGGAACACATTCCGGCTCTGAGGCTTTGATAGAATGAGGGCAAACTTGTATAAGATGCCGATGTTTCCTCTTCGCTTTGTGTTTTGCATAATTCCCTGTGCTTTCACAGGGCTCCTTGCTTGCAAGTGGTTGTCCAAACGTTAAGTAAACCTCAGCAGCTTGGGGCTGTCGGTGGCTGTAGTTTCTTGTCCTGAAGGGTGGGGAGGCTTTGTGCTAGAGGAGGTTTTGCTGGAGGTGAAGCTTCTCCAAGAGACTGGCACCCAGCTGCCAGCGCCTGGGACAGCCCGGCTGTGCACAGCAAGACCTGTCTAAGCTCGGGCTTGTTGTAGTCCCGAGTAAACTCAGGTGTGACCTTGATCTGGATTAAAAGCAAAACTCCTGGTTCTTCCTGAGCAGTTGTAGTGTTTTAGTGGATGTACCCTGTGGTTTATTGTGCTGGGGTGGCTTTGGATTTGTCCCCAGCTGGTTGCCCCCATGCTTTATGTAGGCTGGAGAACATGTGCTTGGGTTTTTCCTTGTGTCCTCAGTGCCAATGAGATGTATTTCATCTTAGGTGAAGCGCATGTTGCAGCCATGCATCGATACAGCTGGGCTTTCCTGTTCACTTGGCTGAGATTTTGAAGGCAATTCCGGGCTCCCAAGTTTAGTGTGGAGCCGATGGGACCGCTCAGCAGATGTGCAGGTAGGGTCCTCCCACCCTTGTAGGGAGCTCAGGTTGTCCTGGCTGGTACAAACCCACTGGTCTCGTGAAAACCCTTGCAGCTCCCGAGTCAAACCTTACATTAGAAGGCAGTGGAATACAAGGAATGAATCCATTCGCGTATCCTGGTAGTTGTATCGGAGCCACTGGGGATGTCCAGGAGGAAATGGTGTCACGCGTTGGCAAGGCAGCAGCCGCATTTACTGGCTTAACTGAGATTTGGTCACTGAAAATCTGCAGCTGAAAGGCTAAGCTATGAATCTTGGACTTGAAAGTAATTTTTATCTAAACATATGGATCTGAAAGCTGGAAACCTATCAAAGGTACAGGCAAAGTATCTGAGTGCCTTTGAAAACAGATGGCTTAGAAGAACACTGAGCTGTGATCTCCAAAGACATCCCAAAAAAGTGATGGAAGTTAGTGGGGGATAAGAAACCAGAGTGTCTGCTGTAGCAGGGGGGCTGCTGGGCAGTGGGATGGAGACACACTGGGAGGTGGGAGGGACAACCCTTCTCTTAAAACGTAGTCAGGTGGAGAAGATTGTGTGGGATTTATTGTGGCATACACATGAAGAGCTTTCAGTGGTAGACAAGGGTGGTGGAGCCTTACTTGTCATTTAAGTGCTGGCCAAGAGTAACAAAAATTAGGCAGAGCAAACTCACTTGAAAGCTTTGGGATTTCCTGTCCTTGGAGGAGTGGGGTAGTCCCTACAATATATGGCACTCTCTGTCATGGTGTGGTTTTGTCCTTGCTGATAGTTTGGGCTTGATGTGTATTCATGTGGGTGGTACATAGCCCAGTGCTGATAAGTGGTTCCCCCTGCTGTCCTCGTTGCTGCACCTATGAAATGGGGTAAATAGTACTTTTCTCTGCAGCAGGCTTTTAAACCTCTGGGTTTGCAGAGCGTCCTGTAACATGGCCAGAAGGAGTTCCCATCATAGGGGATGGTTGTAAGAGTTGTGGTGTCTAGGTGGTAGAGGATAAGCAGCAGCCAATTAAGAAATGCTGCCGGGATCGTGAAGGTCTCTTCCTTAACTTCATGAGCAGCCAAGGAGTATAATCTCATTAATAAATTTATCATCTTAATATGATAATTATTATAATAATTATGATAATCTTCATCTTAAGACTGATCGGGCTGCCCGCCCTGTGACTGCTGGAAGGCGTCCAGAGCTGGGCATGGCTAGGGACCTTCTTGCTGCAGCTTGGAGTCGTACATAGCCAGCTGATGCTCATTTGTTCTTCTGCCAGTGCTGTCCTTTAGCTTAAATCCCTCTTTCCGTGATGCAGACAGCGGTCTCATACCCTCTGAGCTGTGCAGGTCCAGCGCAGGCAGCTCGCTCTGTCTTCTCGCCTGAGAGGGGCTCGTCGTTCCCCTCCTGCTCCTGGCAGCTTGATCCTCTGTCGAGCAGTGTTCGAACGCACCCTGCTTGAGCATGAGCCCATGGGTGGGACATAGCATCTCAGAGGCAGGGTATCCTGCTGTTAGTGGTGTGGCCTCGCATCTTCTTTGGACCTACCAGAAATACTTTGCCCTCTGGCATTCTCCAGAGTCTCGTTGCCCTTGAAGCCCTGCTGCGCCGATGTCCCCTGTGCTCACCTGTGGAGAGGTAAAATTTCTGGTGGGACCAGCCTGAACTAAAACTGACCTTCGCCCAGCTCTGGCACCAAGCCCCAAGCTTGGTGTCGCTACGGAACAGTGCAGTACTTAGAAAGAGCAACAATGAAAACTGTTTATTTTTCATTATTGGGTCTTTACCAGGATTGTGTGGCAATATGGGGTATAAAAAGTACATGTAATATGATGACATATTTATTTTTGGTTGCAATTGTGGCAGTGATGACGAAGAAGATACGGTTGTAATTCTGTGATGGTTTTAGTCATAATAGACTTTCTGCTGCTGAGACAAAATTTCTACTTCCAATTTTCTGCAGACTTCAGGTGCTTCAGTTCTTTGTTTAAACTGTTTGCGTCTCTTTAAAGGAAGGTCACAGGAGCTGAAGTGAAACACCACTACTTTTAGGTAGTGCCACGGTTCACCTGGCTTTCAAGAGGTCCTCCTCTGTGCTGTGGGTCTGTTGCGACTCCAGCTGCCCATGCCATGGAGTCAGGACAAGCCCCTGCTGTAGGTGGACAAAGATACTTTTTGCAGCGGTGCAGTTTGAAGTCGGTGTGTACCCTGGTGTAAATCAGGGTTTTCTCTCTGGGAGAGGTTTGTCTGTCCGCTTGTGGTGGTTGTAATTTGAGGTCCGTCTCCTGGGCTGGCCCTTAGGAATGAAGAGTCAGTGCAGAGCGGATGCTGACAGGGCGCTTGCTTTCCAAGCTTCGTTTTGTTTGTGTGGAAGGGAGGGGGGAAAAAAAAAGAGAAAAGCCAGCAAAAACAAAAGCAGAATTTCTGCGGCAGCTGTTTGAAACAATAAATGAACCACAATGTGATGTTGTGGGTGTTTGTTTTACTTTCCCCCCCTCATTTCCTCATCCAGTTTTTATTATTTCTCAGTCTTGGCAGTGGGAAGGAGCATTCTCAAAGAGCTGGTGCCTTGCCTTGGTGACTCCCTGAAACCAGATGTACCCCTGTTTACTAGAGAGCAGAACCTGCTCAGGCTGCCGCTTCCCAGCGCGCTGGGTGGCTCTGCCTTTAGGAAGGGTTGTCGGTACAAGATGGTCACGGGAACTCATCGCTGTCAAGCCAGTACATGAGCTGCCAAACTGGGGAGTTGAGGTCAGGATGCCACGTGGCCACAGTGGCATCATGCACAAGGTTTTGACTTGCAGGAGGTTCAGCTGGGGAGGCTGAAGACCCACACCGCTTTTCCTGGCGTTTGGTTGGAGACACGTGGGAATGGAGACCACCACACGAAGCAGCTCCAGCAATGTCATGCCTTGTAACCCGGCACAGTGAAGTCCCCTGAAATGGGTTGCTGGTGGTGCTCTGTGCTCTCCTGTAAGAGGGACAGTGAAGTGGGCAGCCACTACTGCCAGGCATGGAGTTACACCGTGGTGAGATTCAGAATAGGTCTGATGGGGCAAAAACACAAGAAGAAAGCTATCTGAGATAAGAAATATGTATCTGTATATCTACATGGAAGTACATGGTTGGTTTAAGCAGTGACCCTGTGGTTAAATGGACCTCTTGGGGTTGTGGCAGGTGGTCTCCCAGCGATGCAACCGCCGTGATAGATGTTGCCATCTCAGTCAGCTGTCTGCTCAGCTTCCTGGAGGCTGCCACGCTTGACATGGGTGGCAGAAGGGGAACTGTGTCAGCTCCTCAGCTGCTACCAGATGCAGCTGAGCAATTAGTTTAAACTGTTGATTCAGTTAAGCTGGAGAATGCAGCAAGTCGTTTGTGGCATGCTGGTGGGTGCTGGCCTGGAGTGTCCTCTCATGCCTGCCAGCTGCATGGGTCTCTCCAAAACATCTGAGGTTGCGGACCGGATGCTGAGCAGGAGTGGTGGCTGGTTTTGATCCTGTCTGGTGGTTCCTGTGTCACTGTGTTTAAAAACCATCCCTTTCAATGGAAGGCCCATCACATGGTCTCTGGAGGGTTCACATTCTTCAGAGTTATTCCTGGTCCCTTTAGATACGCAGAGCTGTGATCCTGAGGTACTATGGTTTAAGGTGCCTCAGGCCATCCTAATGAATGGGACTTCATTAGTGCAAATGAACCACTTAAAATAATACACAATAAACTGCTGCAGGCTTCCCAGTTGTAGGCATCCATGGGGATCCTTGAGGGTGTGGATTTAGAAGACAGTTTCACAGAGGTCCCTTTCAAGGGGGGCACACGAGAAGAAGGGTGGCAGGAAGTGGTGATGTTAAGGCAGTTGAGGATCACAAGGTCTCTCATCCCCCAGTGTCCCACAAGTGGGGCTATTTATATCGCTTTGTTCCGCTGCGTTGGGGTCGGAAGAGAGCGGGCTCCCACCATCCCTCCTGGTCCCATGTGTGGTCTTCAATGGCTTTACGCCATTGTGAATGCTCGTGAGAAGACAGGAAGATAGGATGCCCTCGTGTTGGCTTGGGTGCGTTGACGTAGTTCTCTCTGCCAATGGAATTGTTTCGATTCAAGGAAGATGGGCAATTTCCCTCGATTATGGGTCCTGACTAGTGGTGGTGCAGGTATATGAACTGCGTGGGGAACCGTGTGGCAGCTGTGCATGTTCTCAAACCTGTCTGAGAGTGGTCAGACCTCCTCAAGCGAAGTTAAAATGTGCTCAGAGCTGATGCAGATCCTTAACTCTTGCTTGCAAGAAGCTGCTTGCATCCAACTTTGGCAGCCAGGTGGACCAAGGTTGGCAGTTGTGAGAAAATGTAGCCCTGAGACGATGAATTCTTACAGAGATTTGGCTTGTGTTGGTGAGAGTAACAGTTACCAGCTAAACTGTGCTGGGTCAACTCAAGGCCAGAACTTTGGTATAGCTGTGGAAAGAGCAGGCTGGCTTTGGCATGTCTGGGTATCGACGCGATGCGTTTCCTGGTGGTAGGTGGTGGGAAAGCCCGCATCTGCTGTGAAACGAACACTGCTTTCCTTGGAAAAGTACTTACCCAGATAGCGATGATGGACAAGTCTCTCTTGATAAATGTGACTTCACAGATCATGGTTTTAGCCTCATGGAAAATAGTGGAGAAGGTATCTAAAGGTGTCAAACTATTTAAAGGACAGGTCTGGAGGTTTGAAGGCAATGCAATCTAAAAATAAACGTTAAAAATGATTCTTGAGCTTGAGCCAGGTTATTTCAAGATCAAAAATCAAGGCCAAGGCACTGCAGTATAGTTTTCCAGGTCATTTTTATCGGCTTTGTTAATCCCTGCTGCTTTGGAGGTAGGAAAAAATGGTAATATCTGCCAGGATCTTTCCACTTTCTTCCTGAAAACATGTTCCTAAGGAGTCTTGACTCTTCTGCTAGTCTGATGTTCTCAGCCTTGTTGCTGTGTTCTGTGAGGCTGTTCTTCTTTGATATATCAGTTTATCCTTCAGGAAAAATACCCCTAGTTTTGGTGCTTTTTGTATAATCAAGACTCTGGTAACAGTTTTTCGGTATGGTGATGTGTATATGTGTAGTGACAGCATGTGGATGACTTTAAAGGGGCATATAAGGACTTTAAAAAAATAGATAGTGAAATATATAATTTAATGTTAGCCATCAATGTGAACCCAGATAGGTAGACCAAAAACGTAGCAAATAAACAGTGAATGTAACTTCTCCGTGGGTTTTTTGATGTCTCACCAGCTGGGTCCAGCACTTCTGGTAGCTCCGACATCCATCCTGCTGGATGGCAGAGCTGCAGGGAGCACGCCAGCCGGAGCCAGTGGGCACTGAGGAGGGTGTGGAGAAGGGCGAAGCCGAGTTATGAGTGGGCATGGACAGCCTGGTCCAGCATGGGAGGCAGTGAAATGGAACCAACATTGGGTTAAGATCTAAACATCCTCTTCTTGATGGTAGCTTCTGGTACCGTCCTTTGGGGCTGATGCATTTCTGATACGTTTTTTTCTCTGTGAATGTCCCAGATCTCTGTTGCTGGCTCTCAGGTCTTGAGCCTGTCGTGCTTTGCTGCTGGGCTGGAGAGAATCATAGAATCATAGGTTGGAAAAGACCTCTAAGACCATCAAGTCCAACCATCCGCCCAGCATCACCATGCCTACTAAACCATAATCTGAAGTGCCATATATAGATGTTTTTTAAACACCTCCAGGAACGAGGACTCAAACACCTCCGTGGGCAGCCTATTCCAATGCCTGACCACTCTTTCAGTAAAGAAATTTTTCGTAATATCTAATCTAAACCTCCCCTGATGCAACTTGAGGCCATTGCCTCTCGTCCTATTGCTAGTTAGTTGGGAGAAGAGACCAGCACCTGCCTCACTACAGCCTCCTTTCAGGTAGTTGTAGAGGGCAATAAGGTCCCCCCTCAGCTTCCTCTTCTCCAGACTAAACAGTCCCAGCTCTCTCAGCTGCTCCTCGTAAGACTTGTTCTCCAGACCCCTCACCAGCCTCAATGCCCTAAGAGAGAGCTGGGGGGTTGGAGCTGGAAAAGCCATGGTGACTTCGTGACACAGAGTCATAGAATCGTTAAGGTTGGAAAAGAACTCTAAGATCACCAAGTCCAACCATCAGCCCAACACCACCATGCCTGCTAAACCATGTCCTGACATGCTGGTGATGTCCTTGCTGCGCTGTTCCCTGGTGGCCCTTTTTGGGAAGGGAGTGTCAGTTTTCTGGTGGGAGCTGCCAGAGCTTTCGTGTGTGCCACGGCGTGGGGACAGCCTCTGCGGAGGGATGGATGGGGCTGAGCCCTGGCAGGAGCCCCCGGGGACGGGAACAGGCTGCCGTATCCCAGGACAGCCCATTCTGATCCCCCTGGCTTGGGGGATGGCGTTGGGCACGGGATGTCCTCCCTTCGCGCCCTCAGCTCGCCGTGTCCTACCTCTGATCACGGGACCTGTTGGAGCGAGCGGCCGTGACGGGACTTGTTTTTCCAAGATAATCTTTTATCGGGAAAGCGGCTCTGCGGATGTGGGTGAAAGGTGACGCCGGCACGCTGCTTTCCCGCCTGCGTCCCTGGCCTTTTATAGCCTCGCTGCATCACGCCGCAGCTGCCGCCCAGCTCCCGGCCGCTCGGCATCTCGGCGGCGTTGGGACCGCGATCGCCGGGGCGGCTGCGGGAGCACGCGTTGGGTTTGCTGGGTTGCATCAGCCGCAAACGTGCCTAATCCCGTAGCCCGACTCCCACGTAAGCAGCGTCGGATGGGTCAGAGGAGGGCAGGAGGTGTCGTCTTCTTGAGCGAAAAACTAAGTTCAATCATCTCCTATAATATTTAAAAAAAAAATTTTTTTTGTGGTTTGTTAGCCCTGAATCACGGAGTTCCGCTGTTACTATGCCACTTACTGTTACGTTCTTGATGCATGTAAGTGTCCTTTTCTTCCTTTTTTTCTTTTTCTTTAACCATGGGAGCTTACTTCAGCAAAGACATCCCTCGGTCTGATTACGTACCGTGTGTCTCAGCTTTGCATTTGCTGTCTTAAGTAAATGGAGAAAGCTGTCTGGAGAGGCCACTGACTTCTGCTCCAGCATCCTCCCCAAGAGGGAGGAGTTCAGCCTAGGAAGCAGATTGGGGAAAGATGAGCAGTCTGCAGAAGGAAGTTACTTCAGATATTTCGGCTAGATAGTCCCTCAGTCCCTGCAGGCTGGATCCAGGAGTTACCTTTGGGGCTACCATTGCTTCACTTAAGGAAAGATAGTATCTGGCTGCAATAATCTCTCTGCATTGTTGGTGGTAAAGGATGGGCATCTACATGAAAACAGATCTTCTGTTCCCCTACCCTGTCCCTGGAGCAGATTATGACCGTGAGAGAGAAAGCCTGACTCCATTGAAATTCATGGAGGGGCTGAAGTGGGACTGTTTGCTCCTGGCAAGGGTAAGTCAGTGCTGAAGAAAGGCTGATCAGCTTCTTAAGCAGCTCGTGGGAAGGAGGGGAAGCCAAGCTCAGCAGCTTTGCCTCCAGTGTGGCTCAGATTCTTCTGACGGGTGGTAACATACGGATCTGCTTTTGCTATTCATGTATTTGCACAGTAGGGAAGAGACATCCCTGGCTCTACACATGGATCAGGGGGATCTTGCAAGGTTGGTCGCCACGCCGCTGTGACCGTCTCCCCCCTAGAAGCCCGTGTGCGGGTTCTAGGGGAGCGGTGGAAGCAGTGGACGGTCAGTGGTGCAGGAGCAGTGGTACAGGCTCCAGGCCTTTTCCCTCCTCACCCAGTGAGCTCAAATCACTGTACAAACAGCTTCGTCCACCCCTACCTTTCTTTTTTTTGTATATGTATTTTTATTTTCTGGAGCAAATCAAAGAGCGCTCGCCTGCATCGCTCTCTTGGCAGGGCGGCAGAGGCAGTGCTTCCAGAGCAAAGGGGGTGGCAACGCCGAACCAGGAGATGGGTTGGAAGTGTGGACCCTGCACCTTCCAGGGCAGCCTCAGCCCTGCCAAAGAAAAGGGACCTTTTTGGACTGTAAGTTCTGCTGAGACTCACAGAGCAGGCCTTGTATGTAAATACAGTATTTAACTGCATTCACATACAGCAAGGGGTGTGTGGCTAGGAATTCCTCTGATGCCTTTAGATGCTAATGGAGTGATAAAATAATCCTTTTTTCCTTATTTTTCCCTTATTTTTCCCTTATTTTTCCCTTATTTTTCCCTTATTTTTCCCTTATTTTTCCCTTATTTTTCCCTTATTTTTCCCTTATTTTTTCCTTATTTTTTCCTTATTTTTCCTTATTTTTCCTTATTTTTCCTTATTTTTCCTTGTTTTTCCTTATTTATTTTTCCTCTATTTTTTCCTTTATTTTTCCCCTATTTTTCCTTTATTTGTCTCCAGCACACAAGCTCTTCAGAAAACCTGGTCTTTAAGCACTGAGAG
>Ga0065711_1040503_pt1 | contig 16890 bp, 8 predicted proteins | sample Hoacrofraction12_FD_59098 | JGI IMG/M metagenome (GOLD analysis project Ga0065711, IMG submission 59098) | Hoatzin crop microbial communities from Cojedes, Venezuela - Epithelial fraction 12 v2 (version 2) | ecosystem: Host-associated > Birds > Digestive system > Esophagus > Crop | place... | reverse complement strand
ATGGTTAACCTGTCGTCCACCAGGACACCCAGGTCCCTCTCCGCAGAGCTGCTCTCCAGCAGGTCCACCCCAAGCCTGTACTGGTGCATGAGGTTGTTCCTTCCCAGGTGAAGGACCCTGCACTTGCCTTTGTTGAACCTCATCAGGTTCCTCTCTGCCCAGCTTTCCAGCCTATCCAGGTCACGCTGAATGTAGAACTGAACACCTGTACTCACTGTTAAATTCCAGTTTCAAACAGGTTGCGGGAGTTAAATAGGTGATGACAAGATGCTACTCATGATTTCCAAACAAACAGTGACAAGGAGATGCCTTCAGAGGAGGATTAATATCAGTGACTCAGGGTAGAGGCAAGAACCCGAGGCTATGAGTGAAAGCTGGCTTTGTTTAAAGGTTTGTGTTTCTGACCACAAAAGCAGTGAGTGGCTGGGACAAACTGTCATGAGGAATGGTGGGTTCTTCATCTTTTTGGATATTAAAAATCTGAACGCTTTCTTGGTGGATGTGTTTCTTTCAGGTAAATAATTGGAAGAAGAGTTATAGGAAGTGTTATACAGGAGGTTGGATTAAGTGATTAGATAGTTTGTTCTGGCTTTAGCTCCATTCACTTGTAATAACTTCTCATTTATTGCAAGCCTCTCAAAGCTGCTTGTCACATGCTTCTGGTAAACATCTAATGACTTTTTGTAAATGGGAGTACTTTCTGTGTTGTCCCAGTACATCAAATACAGACCCAACCTCTTCTGCAACAGTCCCAACAGTTGACGTGGGTGAGTAAATGAAGGTGCCTGGGCTTGAAGCAGCCACTCTCCTTTAGTCCATTTGCTGGAATCACAGAAAAACTGCTTTAGGCAAGAGGGGTTGGACTAGATGACCCACAGAGGTCCCTTCCAACCCCTGACATTCTGTGATTCTGTAAACCATCTCTAATGTAATATAAGGGTCAGGATTTCTTTCTTTGTGGAGAGGAAAGAGGTTCTCAATGCTAATATTTCAGTAAAAGCTACTCTTGCAGTTACAAGTATATTCTTACATGTTAATCTTAAATTTCCTTAACTGCAGTCTGAACATAGTGCATATACATTTACGCTTGACAAACAATTGACACTGTTCTTCTTTATGCCCTCTGTTTATGGAATTGCACTGTAAGCTGTTACCAGCTCACCACATTTGTCTATATTCTAGACAGATTACACCTAGGCTGCTTTTTTTTTTTCTTCTCCCCTCTATATCCTGTTTTTCAAGTTTTTTTGGCATTCTTTTCCTAAAATTTTTGACAGTGTTTGAAGTCTAGGAGCAAGAGTAGCATTTGAACTATTGCTTAATGAGGAGCAGATAGTCAAATGATTTAGCATTGTTGCAGTCATGTGGATGTATTGAAGGTAAAGTCTACCAACAGTAAAGTCAGCTAGAGTTAAATACACTTAAAGAATTCTTTGATACTTATCAGACCCGTATTAATCTTCTAAATACTGGGAAGGCTGTACCTCAATATCTGGTAGAGTGTATGTCAAACAAAGTGGCTAGCTCGTTTGACAAAATTATCTACAGTATTAAACCACAGCCAGCTGTCTCCCCTCATAGGTTTCTCATTAGCTTTATAATATCTTAGACATCCAGCTGTAAATGAATATTTTTAATGCTTTTTTTCACTGAAGTCTACAATATGATATAGGATGCTCTTAAAACAGATATTCTTTGAATGATTCAGTCAGGTCCAGTTACTGATAACAAATGGCTGAAATTCCTGCTTGCTTTACGAAAAATATTTCTGCAGAAACGAAGAAAGAAAAGGTATTTCTGCTTGCAAAGTAGTCTTGTTTTTCTCTTATAAAAGATAAAAAATTGCTTTGGCATCTGGTTAGTGTGCCAAAAAATCACCATGCCATAAAATTACAGATAGTTTGAGAGGTTAAACATGCAGTTACTTCAGATGAGTGCCTGCAATGAGTTGCACTCAGCTGGTTTGGGAACTGGGAAGATGTGTTCACCATCCAGTCAAAGCCATTCCTATTTTGAACACTCTTAATTTGCTATTGAGTAGATTATTGGATGTTATTTTGAAGAAGTTTGAGTAATGACTGGACCACTGGGAAAATCATGATCTGCTAAAGAGTAATTCATGAGCTGAAAGTTTACAGGAGAATATCATGTATAATATGTTCAAGTAACCTGCTTAACAGCCACCGTCAATTTTCCCGTTCGGTATGTGTTTTGTTCCTTTGCTACAGTGATACAGCCAAGCTAGAATAGCAGTAGTAGGAAACATACAGATGCTTGTGTTCTGCGTAGGTCTGCAGAGCTCACCAAATTGTATGTCAGCTACAGGCAGCAGGATATCACTAAATCACTTTTCAGTGTTTTTCCAAACATCTCAGAAACATGCTGCTAATATTTTGCAAGACCTTTAAAGAATTCTTCTCCGTGGTCTAGGTAGGTTCTCTGGTACCACAAAGGAAGTATTATTTTGTCGAGTCCCATCAGTGCACAGAGCAGAGAGCATCCCATTATTTCCTGAAGCTGTCACTTGTTACAGAGTAGCAGTGCTGACAGGTTACTGTAAAGAGCGGAGTTGTTTGTAAGCCTATTTGATTTTCAGGTTTCTTCTATTACGTGCTGCAAGGCTGGATATCCTGAACCCTTTTGTATATTGTGCAGAATTCCAGTTAGTCTCACAGATGAGGTAGAAAGTTAAAGATCCCTCTCAAAGGACGAGATGTACGTGAATCAGCAATGATTGCAATTGAGAAAGGAGATTTCAATGCATATGACTTGATGTGGAATGCTGTGACCTGGAGACTGGTTTTTCACTGGCTGTTGATAAATATGCCTGCTGAGGTCTCTAAGGGCACAAACAGGTATTAACACAAAGAGAGGGCAGGAGACCAAAACTCCCTTCCTTCTGCTGAAAGCAAGGGCACATTTCACCATTATCTCTGCAGAGGATTCAATTTTCTGTCTGCACACTGCTGCAATTGCTGAGGGTACATTCCCCTTGTTGCCCTCTTGGGGGGCTTCATGTTTGCACTAGAGAGATTTTTCTCCCTGGTGGCTAAGACTCGGGTTACAGAGTCTGAGCGCCAGCTTCACTACCTAAGTCTACCAGGCATCACTTGATGACCTCGGCTTTTCTGATTCTGCCAAAGTGGGCCTCCGTCTGTCCATGCCCGTTGATGACTGGCAGATACACAGCAGATGCCTCTTACAAGGTGTTGTTGTGACAGGTCACTGCTATTAACATTTGCTTATCTGCCCCATCTTTGACCTTATGACACTGTGCATTTTTAAGACCATAATCATGTCATAAGACTGATGTCATTGCAGGGCAAAACTGTGGAAAGAATGGGGTCAGAGTGAAAGCTTTTGTTCCAGTATAAATATCTGAAATAACAACACAGGCACTCCAAGTCTTGACAAGGCATTTCTCTTTGCATGTGTGTTTCATTTTCCCTCTAATAAAATGTGCTCTGTTCCCAAATTCCCACTTCTGTGATAGAAGTGTTAGAATTGGATGAGCTACATGTTAACCTCTTGAAAGATTAGTGATCCTCCAACACAGATTTTAATGGCTCATTTGTGCAAAAGGAAGCATTGCTGGACCGAAGGGACATAAACATAATTCACATTCAGAAATAATATATTGCTCTGAGTTCACTTGCTAACTCCCTCTGGCTAAAAGGGCAAAGTGCAGCCATTAAAAGACAGAAAGCCAAGAGAATACAGACAAGTGCTTCTGACCTGAAAGATATGCAGGCAAACTCTCATCACTGAAGGAGGTCAGTTGTTTGACAGGTGTAAGTGGGTGCACCTCTATGGGATTAAGTAGAGCTATTGAGATTTACAGGAGCCAAGAATCTAACCCCAAATGTTTTAATAGTTTAGTACACAGATGGAAGAATAGAAATCTACTGTCCATCATTTAGTTGTATCGAACATGTGAACGATCCACACATTTTCTGATGTCTTCAGCTCATTCTGCAATCCAAAAGAAAAAAACTTGGAAGTAATAAAAACAAGGGGATCTAGTCTAAAGATGAAGTATTGGAGATGGTTTTTAGTTTTAGCTGTTTGCTCTGGCTGTTATTCTCTGACCGGATCATCCCTGGTGTATATCTGACTCAAAGGTCCCTTTGGAAGAGGTATGTGTGTGGCTGCTTTGAAGACTACATTGCCTGTGACCACTGATGAGCTGATCGCTGCTGACCATCTGCCCAAGAGTTGGTGTAAAACAGTTCGTTTGGCATTGTTCTCTGCTGAGAGCTGGCCGAGTAACCTGATTACTTGTCTAATAAATTTTTCTGTCTCTTTTATTAATTCTGTTGCTGTTTGACTCCTGAACCCGTGTAGCAACGTTTGGTCTGGCAGTTAGGAAGATCTATTCATACATTTGGCACCTGCTTTGATGTTTTGAGGCAACTAGGGAAGAAAGGATGCCCTGCAGGGCTCAGCTGTAAGTGTCTCTGAAGTGGGAATAGGCTCGTGTTATCCCTGTGCTAGCAAGATGTACTTAAGAATATTCCTGTCTTGCAGATACTTAGTAGCATTAATTTAATTTCAGTAGTAATTCATTCAGGAGTAATTAACTTCATTTTTTGGCTAATCAATATGCTTCAGACTAGAAATTACTGATTTCAGGTTTTACATGCATTTGGACTAGTGGCCTTGATTAAACAGTTCTTCCCTGATTTCTAGTACAGTGATTCAGTCAAGAAGAGTTTTGCCAAAGCTGGTAAGTATCCTAAAATGAAATAATTCTGTCCAGTCAATAATGGCACATCACGATGAAGGCTCAACAATTCTTTCTCTACTTCTCTCAGTGAAGCTACAGATATATGTATATCCTCTTTAATAGCTGAGGCAGTGTGCCTTTGTGTTGTGTCTATTTACATTGAATGAATTGTCCATTACAAATGATTTCTAATTAACAGTACAGCCCTTTATGTGCTTACATTGTCTGTTTCTTTTTTCCTTTTCACTGGTCTTCCACAGTAAATTTTCAGTATCCTATCTGTACATTTGTTTCATGTTTCTTCCTCAAGATGGATTATAGGTGTAAACAATTAGTGGTGGATTAAGAACTTTTTATCTCTAAAGACTGATCTAACTGACACATCTGAAGCAGTTTTAAAACATGAGGTGCCTTTAACTAATGCAAAATGTCTTCCGGAATTCCTAGCCACTCTGAAATAATATTTTTTCCTGTTCTGTTCATTTCAAGAGGTGTTAAGGATCAGTAATGACAGTGGTGGTAATTAAATAACTGTTCCTTTAATAAAAAGAAGAGGACATGACAGGGAAAAAGTTTTCCTGAGGAGTTGCAGTAGGATGCAGAATGACACATGGAGAGGCAGTGAAAGGAGGAGGCAGCGCATTTATCTCACCAAATACACATTTCTTATACAGCTGTTTACACCTAAAAGTTGGTTGTTGAATCTCCTCTTGTAGTCAATGGAGAGAAACAGTAGCTTCTGTTCCTAGACAGCTAAAATAGAACAGATGAACCACACCCCAAAAATGCCCTTTTCTATGTGTTTACAGGGAGAGCCTTCAGTGACTATCTTCGCAGCAGACATCTATTGAGACGTCCCACCTCATGACTCTTGCTGGTACCTGGCTTAGGTTTAGAGCAGTAGCTGTGATGCACTGAAGGTGTTTTGTTCCAAATTCATCCAAGTGGATGTGGGTCTAGCGAGGGTCTGCCTTGCACTCAGCTGATGCCATGAGGTCTGATTTATGGCTGTATGTCAAGGCAACGTTGTGTCCCATGGTGGTATTGGAACTTCAGTGATATTTCTTGATCAGGTAGCTCAGGTAGCTGCCTGAAATTAAGTGGGATAAATCCCAGTCCAAGGTGGTTGGTGTATCTGTTCATCTCCCCCAGTTTTGTGAGGAATACTGAGAAAGCTTGTTTTCGTGCTCTGATATGGAGCCAAACAATGCTTGGACTATTCATGTGAGCATCTTATGGTAAAACTACAAATGATCAGGAGAGAACCAGCTAGGTCTGACTTTTGTTAAATGAGGGATCAGTTTTCAACTACTTAAAGGCATACCCAAAAGCAAGAATAATGTTGGTCTATTGAAATATTCCTGTAATTTCAAGCAGTTCTTCTTTTAGTACCATTACACAGTGTTTTTTTTAATAGCTGCCATTATCAGGTTAGTACACATACTGTGTCCATATCTGTTTTTGAAAAAATGTCCTGTTCTTGGAAGAGACTAATTATCTGCTTCCTTTTCTTTTCTCCTTTTCACTATCCTCCCCTTTGCTATCAATCCCTGCACACCTGTTTTTTAATTTAAAAAAAGACACTGAGTGCATATGTGTTTTAAAGTCTACCAATTGTTGTCTGGAGACATGATAAAAAAAGATGGTCTCAAATGGAATTTCCAAGTGCATTAACATATTGAAGGTATTGCGCTGACATTGATTTCCTGAACAGTTGTGTTCCCTCCAAAATGAGGGTTGTGCAGATAAAGAGAGCTTATAGTAGATAGCTGAAATTAAGCTTTTCTCTAAGAAGTTCAGACTCAGCTAGGAAAATGTAACTAAATAGAATGCTGGAAACACTGCTGCAATTGATTGCTATGGTGTAAGCCTAGGAGATAAAGCTGACTGCACTGTGTAATTAATACATTGCAATAAATGCACTGGATGATATCACTTAATAGGAGGAACTTGTGCTAGCCATCATTATCAATACTGCATGCTTTTTCAATTTCAGATTGTGGTTAACTGATTTGACATTAAATTCCACTTTACTTTTGCCCTACATTGCAGAGATGAATTGTTTTGTGGGCAGAGATCAACAGAATATTGATCTACAAGTCAAATCTGTCTACCCATCTTTTACATGCCTTTATGCCTACTACATGGCGGAGTAAACTAAACCTATCTCTTACTGTAGGCTTCTATTTCAATATAAATCTCTCCTTTTACCTTAAGCTCTTTATCAGAGTTTTAACTGTGAATTCTGCTCACTCAGTTATTCCTGTCTGTTCAGATTCACCAATTCTAGGATTCTTCGTGCCAGACAGTATCTGCTTCAGTAGGATCAGAATAATTTAGCAGCTTTGAAAATGCTACTGTCATTTATTCTAGGATTCAGCTGTCTTAGAAGGACCAGGAGAGGCCAAAGTAGTTTGCATTTATTGACAAACTGTTGCTTGTGTTAGTACTGACTTTTCAGTTCACTGCAAAATGAGACAGCAAACATTATTTTGGAAACTTTAGTAAGTAGAGATTGTTAAAGAAGTTTTTCCATATTTAGAAAAGAATAAACCAAATTTTAATACCGGAATTCCATATTCATTAAAAAAAAACCCCAAAACAGGGCTAATGCTTTAAAAGGCTGGAATTTATAAGCTAGAGAAAGAAAAGGCTGTATATAATATCCTCAAAATGGTATGGGGACAAAGTTAGTCATTATATGCATATATTTACCTAATTAAAACATACTGTTTCAACAACACTGGAAAAAGACACTGGCATAAAAAGCTATCCAACAGTAGCTATCTCAGGAAAAATACAAGGTCTGTCTTTAAGTCAGAAAAGTGACAGAACCAAGCATGAATCCAGAAAGATCCAGTCTGTGTGTCTTGTGCTTTGTTGAGAATGTTTGGGAAACCAGCCCTGCCTCTGGTTATAGAAAGCGAACTTGTGATGAGATCCACAGCAGACTTTTGCCAATGACAAATGTCACCAGGCAGAATCAATATGATTCTCAAATTTGTGCACACATATCAATTTGCAATTACTGCAAGAAAGGCTATGAAATAACGAGTATTCTGTTGAGAAGTCTGCACTGTTTTTACAGAAATGATGAGAAAATTGAAATTTGGTGACTACGTCAACAAATCACCTTTATAGGAAGAGAAGAAGAGGCAAAATTAAGACAGTTTCTGCTGTACAGTGTATATAGTGTAGAGTGGAAGGGTATGAAACACCAGTGTCCACTGATTTTAATAGAATTTCATCTGACTTCCACTTCCAGAAATAATGAGTTTCAATCCCACTTGTTCATGAAATATAATGAAGTGAATGATCTAAGAGGATGAAGTTGCTAAGCCACTATCCATCATATTTGAGCAGTTGTGGCAGCAAAGTTCCCACTGACTGGAAAACGGGAAACATAACCCCCATTTTTAAAAAGGGTAAAAAGGAAGACCCAGGGAACTACAGGTCAGTCAGTCTCACCTCTGTGCCTGGCAAGATCATGGAGCAGATCCTCCTGGAAGCTATGCCAAGGCATGTGGAACATAAGGAGGTGATTGGTGACAGCCAACATGGATTCACTCAGGGCAAATCATGCCTGACAGGTTTTGTGGCCATCTAGGATGGTATTACTGCATTGGTGGATGAGGGAAGAGCAACTGACATCAGCTACGTGGACTAGAGCAAAACCCTTGACACTGTCCTGCATGACATCCTTGTCTCTAACTTGGAGAGACATGGATTTGATGGATGGACCATTTGGTGAATAAGGAACTGGCTGGATGATCGCACTCAAAGCGTTATGGTTAACAGCTTGATGTTGAAGTGGAGACCAGTGGTGAGTGGCATTCCTAAGTGTATGGTATTAGGTCCAGTGCTGTTTAACATCTTTGTCGGTGATATGGAAAGTGGGATTGAGTGCACCCTCAGCAAGTTTTCCAACAACACCAAGCTGTGTTGACACGCTGGAGGGAAGGGATGCCATCCAGATGGACCTTGAAAGGCTTCAGAGGTGGGGCCCTGAGAACCTCATGAAGTTCAACAAGGCCAAGTGCAAGATCCTGCACCTGGGTCGGGGCAATCGCAAGCTTACATACAGGATGGGTGGAGAAAGAATTGAAAGCAGCCCTGCCAAGAAAGACTTGTGGATGATGGCTGACAAGAAGTTCAACATGACCCAGAAAAGTGTGCTGGCAGCCCAGAAGGCCAACCGTCTCCTGGGCTGCATCAAAAGAAGCATGGCCAGCAGAGCGAGGGAGGGGATTCTGCCCCTCTGATCTCTGCTCTGGTGAGACCCCACCTAGAGTCCTGAGTCCAACTGTGGAGTCCTCAGCAAGGAAAGACATGGACCTGTTGGAGTGGGTCCAGAGGAGGGCCACAAAAATGACCCAAGAGCTGGAGCACCTCACCTGTGAGGAAAGGCTGAGAGAGTTGGGGCTGTTAAGCCTGGAGAAGAGAAGGCTCCAGGGAGACCTTATAGCAGCCTTTCAGTACTTGAAGGGGCCTACAAGAAAGATGGAGAGGGACTTTTTATCAAGGCCTGTAGTGAGAGGCCAAGGGGTAATAACTTTAAACTAAAAGAGGGTAGATTTAGATTGTACATAAGGAAGAAATTTTTTACAATTATGATGCTGAGGCACTGGCACTGGTTGCCCAGAGAAGTTGTGGATGCCCCCTCCCTGGCAGTGTTCAAGGCCAGGCTGGATGTGGGTTTGAGCAACCTGGTCTAGTGGAAGGTGTCTCTTTCCATGGCAGGGGGGTTGGAACTAGACGAACTTTAAGCTCCCTTCCAACCCAAACCATTCTATGATTCTATGACTTGGTTATTTAGAAGTATATCAATTAAAGCTGTCAGAAACTTTAAACATTGCTGAACTCTGAAGCATGAGGTTTAGTTTAAAAGTTTAATCAATCTTGGCATATCAAAATGAGCTGTGATGTGGCAGAAAACCCTCACTAATTTTTCAGATTTTGCTGGACTTCCTGTTAGACCTGTAGTGGTGCAGGGATTTTTTTTATATAAAACTATGATGGAGGGATAATTTTTTTTCTTATCAGTGCTCAGGATGGGTACAAATCACCTTAAGAAGTCCTTGCAGATGTTACCTCAATTAATTTTGCATTAGATTCGTAAAGAATAGTTTTGCTGCTGTTTTTGACTGCAGAGGTGATTGAACTTAAAAAAAACATTTTTAGCAGCACAGATTACAGATGAAAATACTGGATATTATAGTGGTTTTGGGTATCTGCATTTCCATAACTCTGCATTTAACTTTGAAAAACATTTGTTTTGGGTACACGCTTTGTTCTGGTTTTGGCTGCAGCCGGCAACAAAAGCGCCACGCGGCCGCCCCTCCCCCCGCCAGGGTGCGGAGGAGAATGGAAACAAACAGGCAGAAACTGGTGGGTCGGGATAAGGGCAGTTTAACAGAACAGCAAACAAAGCGAACAGTAACAACAACGATACAGAAAAGGGGAATATACAAGATCCTCTAACACCAGAAAGGACATCTCTGACTTTCTGGAGGATGAGAAGAGGGCACTGACCAGAACGGACAGATCTGCTGGCGGTGACTAGTAGTACTTTAGGACAGTGTCTTTTATAAAAAGTCAGTTCATGCGTGTGAAACGGTTGCAACAATGTACTTCATCAGGATCGACAAATGCTACTTCCAGTAACTTTGTTTTCCTGTAAAACTGTAGGCAGCAGAAACAGACACTAAGTCATCTCAGTGACGTTTTTATAATCATTAACGTTTCAGCTTGAAATTCTGGATAGCTGCAAAGAGGCTCAGGCTCTGAAATAAATGTGTCTGCAATACTGATTAGAAACTGAAAGGATTAGCTTGATGTCTCTGATGTTATTGCTGCTGAAATGAAAAGGAAAAAATGTTCAAAGGCCCAGACATAATGTACCTGACTTCCTCAGACCTATGAAAGGGTTAGCATCAATAACCAAGTAATGTCTGCTTTATAGTCTGAATTTTCTGACCCGATGTTTTCAAAAGGCTAATAAAAAGCCACACCGCCGAGAGGAAATTTTAGGTTGGAATGATTGTAAAAATAAAAAAGTAATGATAAAGCCATTTGTGTTGGTCTAAAAGTGGAGGTTAAACCTGTAACTATGCCATTCTTGAAGAGTGAGTTGGAAAAAAAAGCTTCATGTTTGCATGTGCATAGCTAAGCATGCTACAAAGTGAGGTTTGTATAGGAATGGAATTTAAAAAAATGTTTTTGTTAAACATCTGCTCTTCATGGAAAATGTCCCCTTTCACTCTACAAGGGAGCCTTAATGACTATCAAAGTCTAGGCTGCTCAAAACAGGCATTTTAAAGATGCTGACTGGTATGTCATTTTGGTGCAAATTAGAGGTTTCATAACAACATTATGTTTAAACTTCATGTAGGCTACATCTTAGGCTTTACTCTTGCAAATACTTGTTCAACTATTTAATTTTTATGTATCTATCGACCTTCATGGAATTGGACCTAGAATTTAGAAAATACTCTATTTAGAAAGAGGAGAGTTTGGGCCTGTAATAATGTGACGACTCATTCCCTGGAGTCACTGGAATCAGTGGAATTATATCCCTCAAAACCAGCTTGTGTCTGGTGATATACCACTATGTTACCACTGGCTATAGCAGCTTTGCTTTAAATACAGCATTGCTAAAATTAACTTTATTTTTGTACCTGCTTAAAGTTTAGCCAGTATTGACAACAAATCCTAAGGAAGGGAAAAAATTTTATTGGTTATACTGCATCTCGAATAATTTGTATTTTTTTCCTTTTAATTTTTGGGCAATATGTGCATGCAGGTATAAAGAACATATGTTGTATAAAAAAAGATTGTCTCTCGTGGATGTAATAAACACTTCCATTCCCTTTTTGTCTGACTCTTGAAAAATCTTTCTATCTAGAAAACAGAGCACAGGAAAACAGTTGGTTACATTATGCACTGTTCGCTGAAATCAAGCTTCTGGGGCTCTGTCAGGTAATACAATCAGCACCTCTGGAACTTGTACTTAGCCTTTCAGATTATTAAAGATCATACTGGGACTCCTTAGTATCTCACTGGGCTCAGAGAAGCTGTATCAAAAGCTGAATGATCAGAAATCATTTCTTCAGCTATAACAATGTGGGTTGTAAAGACTGTGGTGTGTCTGAGTTATTATCCCCCATTCTACACTCAGAAATCAGGTCACATACTGCCTGCTGTACCCATTCGCCCCCTGTATCTGGGATGACATCTGAAAGACTTATTTTTCCTGCATAAATGTAGTCCATGGGATACTCAAGTGCACTTATTCAGGTGATAGACTTACAGGACAAATAACGTGGAGAAGAATAATGGGAAGAGAAATCCTGTGACTCTTCCTTTCACAAGGTGGATTGTTTCCCCTCTTGTTGAATAATTTTCTTATATGTATAGGTCACATTAATCCAGTTGTGTACTGTTGTGCCTATTATGGTGGAACTGAGAAGTGACCTGTGCATTTGCAGAGCCAGCATGGTGGTGCAGCCAAGTGTCTGCTGCCAGTCCAGTTTCTACACCATCTTTGTAAGTGGCTTCTCTTAAATACTGAGGAGAGTACTCTCCATTTTCCTTGTGGGCCTAGGTTTTACTTTTACTTTACATTAGTTGCCTGTTTTCTTCTTTTTTTGTTTGTTTTCCTGGCTTGTAATCCCAGTTCATCAGGGAAACTTTGTTTAGATTTATACACTTCATAGAGACAGGGGCCTTGTGTGCCTGTTTTTCTGACCCCATAGAAGAAATAAAACCCCTCAGTCATAATGAAACACAAGTGTTTTTTCATAAAGTTTTTCCATGTGTGATTTAGTCATAGTTAATATGTACTACATATATTCCAGTGTCTTTACGTGCCTTTTGTCAGCTCTACTAAGTAGACAAGATCCCCTGTTATCAAGTAGCCAAGGTCATCCTGTATGGAATGACAAAATAAACTCAGACATCAGATCTCCTGAAAACAGTGGATAGTTTCCCATGAGTATCACAAGATCTGTTGCAATGGGCTAAATTTCTGCTTTGATTTTCACTGAATTCAATGAAGTTATGTCTAATCATGGTGGCACAGTGTATTAAATGAAAAATATGTAAGATGGTAAGTGTGAAATATTTGGAAATACCATCTCCCAAACATTTATTGTTCAGCCTAAAACTCTCTGAATAAAACCTTCCCTTACTTTTTCTCATCTCCAATGATTAACCCATTACTTCAATATCCCCACTCCACTTCATGCAGAGAATTTGGAAATAGCTGTTGGGTGAGCTATGGGCTTCTGACATGAAAAAATTGGCTCTGGTACGTTAGTGTGCATGGGTGGAAATGCATGTTGAAAAGCCGTGTTTGAGCTATAAGATCAGTGGTTTTTTTCAGTCATGCCGTGACACTCACAAGGGGATTGTTTCTTCACATGTTCAGCTGAGCTCAGTTGACTCTCGCCTCCAGTACCTCAGTCATATCTTTTTTGGAAATGTGTCCCATCCCCGCCAAAAGATGAAAACATGGCAGAGTGGTAACAAGCTATTTAAAACTGAAAGCTCAAAGACTATATATTGAACTGTCAAAAAAGTGTGGTTTTCAGTGTGGTTTCAGTGAGCCTCATGATTTGCTTCACTGTGAAATTGTAATAGGGAAAAGACACAGTTGATTTTTACACAGGTTGACATTTTTACCAAGTTTGAGGTTGTTTAACTGTGGCATTGGAAATACTTTCTTAGTTTTAGAATCTTAGAATCATAGAATGGTAAGGGTTGGAAGGGACCTTAACGATCATCTAGTTCCAACCCCTCTGCCATGAGCAGGGACATCTTCCACTAGACCAGGTTGCTCAGAGCTCCATCCAACCTGGCCTTGAACACTGCCAGGGAGGGGGCATCCACAACTTCTCTGGGCAGCCTGTTCCAGTGTTTCACCACCCTCATGGTGAAGAATTTCTTCCTAATATCCAATCTAAATCTGCCCTTTTTTAGTTTACAGCCATTCCCCCTTGTCCTATCACTACACACCCTTGTGAAAAGTCCCTCTCCATCCTTCCTGTAGGCTCCCTTCAGGTACTGGAAGGCTGCTAGAAGGTCACCCTGGAGCCTTCTCTTCTCCAGGCTGAACAGCTCCAACTGTCTTCACCTCTCCTCGCAGGAGAGGTACTCCAGCCCTCTGATCATCTTCGTGGCCCTCCTCTGGACCCGCTCCAACAGCTCCATGTCCTTCTTATGTTGGGGGCTCCAGAGCTGGATGCAGGACTCCAGGCGGGGTCTCACCAGAGAGGAATAAAGGGACAGAATCAGCTCCCTCAACATTCTGGCCACATTTCTCTTGATGCAGCCCAGGATATGGTTGGCTTTCTGGGCTGCAAGCGCACATTGCCGGCTCATGTTGAGCTTCTCATCCACCAGTCCCCCCAAGTCCTTCTCCTCAGGGCTGCTCTTAAGCCAATCTCTGCCCAGCCTGTACTTGTGTTTGGGATTGCCCCGACCCAGATGCAGGACCTTGCACTTGGCCTTGTTGAACTTCATGCAGTTCATGTAGGCCCACCTCTCCAGCCTGTCCAGGTCCCTCTGAATGGCATCCCTTCCCTCCAGTGTGTCAACCACACCACACATCTTGGTGTTGTTGGGAAACTTGCTGAGAGTTCACTCAGTTTCACTGTTTTCCTTTCCTTTGTTTTCCTAAGAATTTGGACATAGTGCTTCCTAAATATTTTGTCAAAAAAAAAGCAGTTTTGCTCTTCTTCAGTTTTTTGACAGTAAAGGCCAAAATTTATTCCCCTTCTTTCTCTATATGATCACATAGGGTCTGCATGCTTCACAGTGCCTGATCTTTCTGCTGCCCATGTGACAGTAGTACTGTTATTTCTGTGTTATATTAGATGGACAGCTGAGGTAATATGACCTCACTGTTGAACAGCAGATCTCAAGAAGGAACTGGGCTTCTCCAGCAAGGAGGTCTCTCAGTGAAGGGAGCTACTTCTCTCTGGAGGGAGCCAGAGCTTCCCTTGGCCGAGCATGACTTTGGGGCCCCAAGAAGAGGGTATAAACACAACACAGTTCAAACTTTTCACCTTATACTCATGAGTCTGAAATCCTGCCTCTGCATCCTTCCCTCCATTTTGTGTTTACTGAGTTTAGCTTTGGAACAGCTTATGGGTGAGGGATGCAGCTTTTTATTCTACAGCAGTGGCTGTAAATTGATGAAATAATAGATATGAAAAACCGGTTCTTCTTCCAGTCCTCTCAGTAGGACACTTGGTTGTCAAAAGCTAGTAGACCTGCTGCCTTTTCTTCCAGAAAATACAGCAGGTATAACTCCTTTGGAAGGAGGTTTGGGAAAAAAGAACGTAAACATATTTTTTTCAGTAGTAACCCAGCATTAAGGAATAGTACCTAGCCACACATCTGCTCTTGCTGTTTTACCTGCAGACCACAGGTGTTTCTCGGTGTGCATGTTGAAAATGGTGTGACTCTTGCCTGAGGCAATTGTTTCCAGTCCCTGCTCGTAATCAGTGTGCTGCCTGTAAACTCTCCCGATTTTTCTGTAGCTGTAGGAAGTTACAGGTGAAACTGATAGGGAGAGCAAAGCATGACGGTAGTGTGTCTGGGGTTGTTACAACAGGGTCAAAGTAACTCAAGGACTACAGATACAAGTCAATCATATGGACACATACACCTTTATGTCTAATAGCTGGCAGCTTCATTGTCCCGCTCACATTTAATGCCACCATTTCACGGTAGGAATGTATACCTGTTGTATGTACAGGAACTGAAGTGTAGAGACATGTGCTGGTAATACTAAGTAAGCAAGCTGGAAAATTATTTGAAGCACTGGAACCCTGATCAGCTGTACTAATTAATTGTTTGCTCTTTCCATGGCCCAGTTTTGGACTATTTCAACTACTTTGCTCAAAGATAAATAGAGAAGGCTGTCCCTAAGCAATATTCAGATGAGCTGGTTAAAGTCACTGGCCTCAGGGCCTGAACCAGGGCCTGGACCTTTTCAGCTGAGCACTAGATACAGAGAGATTAGGTGATTTACCTTGTCTGAATCTGTGGCAGCACAGACTTAGTTGCTGGCCTCTGATCTCTGAGAGTAGCACACCAACTAGCAGCCTACCATTTTTCCTCCCCTCTCCGCATGAACATTATGAATGTCATCACATTATATGCTAAGAAGTCTGTTTAGTCATTCATAATAGCAGTAATAACACCTGTGCAATGTAATTCAAAGTCAGAAAAAGCTTGCCATGTTGAATTTTTTAAACTTCTTGTAGGCAAAATCATGCCTTCCTCTGACTTTAGAAGAAAACATGGCACTGCATGTCCTACTGTAATTTAAATAACAAAAAATAAAAGGAATTGTATTTTGAATGTTTGGAAGCATTTGCAAGGATGCATCTTTAAAGAAAACATTAGAGGCAACTGTTACTCTGCAGGGACAGTACTTCAGTGGGCTGAGTAATTCCTTAAATTTTTATACAACTCCACTTAAATGAAAAATTAGCCCGTGCTACTGGTGCCTTTGTAGAAAATTCAGTATGGTGGCAAGGACAATGGCTGAAAAGAGACATTTTAAGGCCTGGCTTCCTGTCTTTACAGGGATACAGTGATGAGTTCCTACGTGGTGACAACTACTGCATAAAGGTTAAATAATCCCAAACACTAAAAATAAAGACTATATTTCTTTTCAATATGTCTTTATTTTCATGGATGAGAAAATCAAACAAAGATATTTCATGTGAATATGAGGTAGAGTATGTAATTCCTACTCATGTTCACGAGGAAAGCAGGACAATGATCAAACATCATTCTTTACTAAATTTGTTCTTTCTGTCACTCAAGGCTGAAAATAAATTTTCAGTTTATTTGTAAAACGGCTTGTTAGGGTTTCCATTAAGTGTATCTGTTGCTTCAGTTTTTCCTCCAGGAGCCCTGGACTGCTAGAGATAGCTGCGTGACTTCCAGACAGCTCCTTGGTTCCTCAGGGTCATTTTTCTTCATCCTCTATCGTACACCTGGCCCCAAAAATCTATAAATCAAAGGATGCCTGCAATAAACTTACATATTCAAGCTTTGTTTTTCCACTATTTCTTACCCTGGCTTTTTATGTCTTCATTTTCTCTTTTTTCATTTTTTCTTTTTCTTTTTTTTTTTTTTTTTTTTTT
>Ga0065711_1008098_pt1 | contig 16890 bp, 3 predicted proteins | sample Hoacrofraction12_FD_59098 | JGI IMG/M metagenome (GOLD analysis project Ga0065711, IMG submission 59098) | Hoatzin crop microbial communities from Cojedes, Venezuela - Epithelial fraction 12 v2 (version 2) | ecosystem: Host-associated > Birds > Digestive system > Esophagus > Crop | place... | reverse complement strand
TGGGCACCACTGAAAAGAGCTTGGCCCCATCCTCCTGACACCCACCCTTCAGATATTTATAAGCATTTATTAGGTCCTCTCGCAGCCTTCTCTTCTTCAGGCTGAACAAGCCCAGCTCCCTCAGCCTCTCCTTGTAGCAGAGATGCTCCAGTCCCCTCACCATCCTTGTAGCCCTCCGCTGGACTCTCTCATCTTTCTTGAACTGGGGAGCCCAGAACTGGACAGAGTACTCCAGATGAGGCCTCACTAGGGCACAGTAGAGGGGAAGGAGGACCTCCCTCGACCTGCTGGCCACACTCCTCCTAATGTACCCCAGGATGCCATTGGCCTTCTTGGAAGCCAGGGCACACTGCTGGCTCATGGTTAACCTGTCGTCCACTAGTACACCCAGGTCCCTCTCCGCAGAGCTGCTCTCCAGCAGGTCCGCCCCAAGCCTGTACTGGTGCATGGGGTTGTTCCTCCCCAGGTGCAGGATCCTGCATTTGCCTGTGATTTCTCTTTATGCCGAATGCAGTTCCCCATTGAGCAGCACTGGGTAGATTTATCCTTGATGTAGAATCAGTTTAGGAAGCTACACTCACAAACATATTCACTACAATGCAACCAAATTTTGTAACACCCGACAAACATGCATCTTCTCAAATAATCTTGATTTTCTAAACATGCTTCTGCCATCACAGAAGGACTCATTTTGCAGTCTCTCCACTTCTTTTTAATTTATCTATGGATTTTTTTTCTTCTCACGTCTTCATCTCCATCTATCCCTATAGAATTCATCATTTGCAACAACCCTACTGGGAGAATCATGCTGGATGGCTTTCCGTTCGCTTCCAGCTAGAACATCAAATTGAAAGGAAGGTTTGTACCATGTTCAGTGTCAGCCAATATTCTGTCTAGATAATCAGCAGATACGACGCTACAAGTCTGATTCCATCAATTTCAATCCAGGTTATTGTGTGGTGTCAGCCCAATAAAACAAAACAAAGGCTTTTCTTTCCCCCTGGGATGTAGGACACCTTTACATAATGCAGTGAAACTGCTTCTTGAGCTGACAGTAATAAGAGGCAACAGTTTTTCCATGGGCTGCCAGTGCTGCAGAGAGCTTAATAGTAAAAATCTCCAAATGACTGAAATGCCAGTGCCCATCCTCCTACAGCACATATGCATTGACATAAAACACTTGGGATCTCTTTGGACAATTCAAGGTGATTTCCAAGTAAAGGGCAGCTGAAGGCAAACTATATAGCAGAGCTAATATTCAGACGGTGATGGCGAAATATGGGAAACATCTTTGTTTTTAAAAGAACTCAGATCAAGTTCACAGCCTTTATTCTAAATGGTCAGAAAATCCCCTGGAAGAAACCTGAACAGAGAAGCTGATCCTCAAAACAGGAGCCGAGGACTGTATTTCTACTTATCTGAGTGCTGTCTCCAGAAGTAAAACAGGCAGCAGAGCAAGAAAAGTACAAGGGCACATTAAAAATCTTTTCTTAGGATCAGTTTTCATAGAAGACAACGTAAATTAGTCTTTTTACCTTTTCCTGAAACAAAAATTGGAGAATTATGCTATTCAGAGTATTGAGAGCTTTCAGAGCCATAGGCTGGACCAATGTGGGTCAGCAGGATTTTGCTGAGAGACTTGAGAGTTCCTCTTAGGGACTGAATGAACTATTCCACTACATCTTTCAATGTGTATCTTCCTATGTATGAAAGAGCCATGAGCTCCTCCTCACCTGAGAACCTACAGGAGGGTACAGCAGTGGATCTGTTCATATTAGGCTGGGCCTAAATTCAACACCTGTGTACAACCTGGCCTTGAAACTCAGCTGATGGCACTGAGACCCTTAAGTAAAAGGAGGGTGAAAGTATGTGTTTAGTCACTTTTTGGCTCTGCTGTTCACATGCATATTCTGAGAGTGATGTGCAACAAGGCAACAGCACTGGCATCATGTGAGCTCCTGAGATAGGAATGAGATGTTTGGAGTCATGACATACCTCATAGAGGTCAATCATCACATTCCCCTCCAGCCCTTGACTGCTCTTGACATTTTCCAAGGCCAGGGTGAAGTATACCCCTCGGGTGTCGGAGATATATAGATTGTACGTGTCATTCTGGTTCCACTCTCGCACAGCTGCAAACACCTGATTCTCATCTGTGTTGATAACATGCATATCCTGGGGAAAGAAAAGAGAGGAGGGTTACTAGAAGGAGCTCTGCTCTGTCATTTCCAAGGGCACCAAAGTAACTGCAGAGGAGCAAGGGATATATTTAGTTTGGAGTTTAAATGGAAACTGTAGACAACACTCTTGCAAGCAGAGAATTCCATCCTGGAATACTTTACATCAGCTTTCTTCTGACAATTTTCAAAGCGGTAATTAACTGATGAGGTGTTAACCGAACATTTACATTGGCAGTACAGTGTTAGACAGCAGCACTTTTCCCCTCTACCAACACTTTAATGAGTACTTTGTTTGGTGTGGGGGGGTGGGGTTTTTGGGGTGTTTTTTGTGGTTTTTTTTCTGACTGAGTGATTCCACATGTGATTGTGGAATCACAGAAATTAAAAATGCAGGTTTTTTTTAAAAAGAAGAAAAAAGCAGCATCTGAAGCATCTGCTTCTTGCTTAGCATTCAGAAACCAAATATGCTTGGGAACTGATACAAGGAGGATCTAATGAGTTAACATCTGCAGCCAGTGCTGCTGCTATTTATTATTTCCAATGACAGTGTCAGCTAGAAGCCAAGGCCCTGGACCACTGTGCTAAACATCCCCCAAGGCAACCCTAATCCTTGCTAGATGTGAAGAATTGTAGTTGGATCACTAGCATAAATGAGAGGTTTTATTTTACTCTGTTTATTCTGTGCGTTACAGCAGGCAGGAAGCAATGAAAAGAGTGCATAATTAAAGAAAAAACAAAAACAAAAATTAAATCTGATTCCCTCTTTCAATGTCTGGAGAAGTCACCCAGTGGAAAGAGTCACCAAGAGAGAGATTGTTATAATGAAATTCGCAGGCTCTATCTGCACAGCACAGGCACCCTGAGTTCTCTGGTGCCTTAAAAATCCATGGAGGTAGGAAAAGAAATGCAGATTTCTTAACATCAGGTGATTCCCAGAAGATTCAGCTGTTCTATCTGTTTTGGGCAGATATCCCAAAGTTATTTTGCTTCCATGAATCTCAGCCAGAGCTTTCTATATGCAAAACTGGGAACTTTATCAGAAAAAATACTCTTTGGAAGCTGATGCTACTTCTTCCTTTTGTTAATAATAGTCTTCGACAATTCACCTTCTTGTGGTTTTGTAGGGGGAATTAATACTTCCAGATGGAGCCCGGTAATGTAAAGATGAAAAATAACATAATGAAGAAATCTGATTTATGAATTTGAAAGTGGATTCACCGTGAAGTTAAGATTCAGAACAGTTGTTTGTTCATCCAGATCTTAGTATGGAGCAGGTGAATAGTCACTTGATTTACTTGCTGCTTTGTGCTGCACAAAAACATATCCCAGAAGATGGGCTGGTTTTGTAGAGGAACAGATTGGCTTAAATCCTGAGATGATAGGAAAGGTAATGTAACTCCCATCAGCTTCTGCTAATTCTGGTTGTGAGTAGCTATCCTGTCTTAGCTCCAGCTGTGCTAGTAGAAGTTACTGCCGCAACTGTTTGCCAGAGGCTCCCCATTTCAGACTGTCACCCTAGTCAATCTGCTGGTAGATCTACATGAGTTGTTGTTCCCAGTGTGCATCAGGCAGCATTGGCCAGCACAGCTCTAATCTCAAATTTAAAGTTTTGTAAATGTTCATACACACACAGGCACACCTCTCTATTTAAACACAGACAGAGATTATAAGTAAAACTTGTTTTGTGTGGTGAATGTACAGTTTTATTAACTTACCATTTTCATCAATAATTTTATAATAACTAGGGGAGAGATGTAAAAAGATATTTTGATCCACACCAGAGAAAACTAAAGAAAATCTCATGAATGCTTAAGAAACAAATAAACTAATTTATTCACTAGATGCTTCCTGAGTTTTGATCAGATCATGCTGTAAGATGCAAGTCTAAGATCCCAGTAAGGATTTAAGCCTGGAGAAGCAGAGATTGAGATAGAACTGGCATAATATACATAGTGCAGAAAGTCAAAAATGGTAGCGTTCCAACCGTTTGCCTTTGGGGATCAATTAACTTTTCCTCTTAATATGGCCTTGTCCAATAAATGCAGTAACAATGAAAGCTTTCATAAAAAGGGATCAGTATATGGGTATCAAACAGGTCTTCGACTAACATCAGGAATTTTTTGGTTTCCACATCGGGAAAATTAAAATCAATCAGCATAATATATTCACGTCTTTTTTTCTTTTTTCCAGGGTGGGAGTTGCTTTTTTTGGGGGAGGAATAATACAAAAAGACAGCCTTCATCTCAATATGGAGCAAGAGCTTCACTGCATCTTCCACTACTACTACAGAAAAGGAAGAAGACAGGAAAGTGAAGCAAGGCACCGTTCTGAAACAGTTGTTGTCAGCTGCAAGGGCTCCCCATGCATCTGCCTACTGAGAGCCTGAGCTTTCCTCTCCCTGTTCCAGCACATGGTGGAAGTACATTTATATGCAGCTCTACTGTCTGTCCCTCTTGCCTTTCCAAAGACAAAAGTAAGAGCACGATGCTGTGCATGGGGTTGATCAGGTGTCTACTCAAATGACTAAAGGCCAAGGCTTTCTGAATTGCTAAACATGCCTCAATTGCCCTTCTTGCACTTGGTCAGGGAACTTTTCTTCCTGCCAAGTAAAACAGCAGGGATGTGTAATGCCTGTTTTATCATGTCAATTACTGGGACTGTCAGCTCTTTTTGAGGTCTGTATTTAAGGATTTTTTTGTGGTTACTGCTTCTTCCATCAGGATGTGCATCCTGCTGTTGAAAGAAGGTGATGAATTTAAAGCAGAGATACCACACACACCCATCCCATCAGTATTCATCCCAGCACCAGTTAAGGACAGGGTTTTCTTTAAAGAGAAATTGCTTGGCTTGCTTTAATATTCACAGATGTCTGCAAAGTGTCTTGGTCTAAAATGGAGTGAACATACCCTGTGTGCACATTTAAGGTGATTATCACAAGTGACATCACGGAGTGTGTGACAGCCCACACTGTGGTGCTGTGGCACAAAATAGGCAGTGCCAACCCACGGATCACAGCAGAAATTAACAGGTCTCAGTAAAGACTGTTTACAGTGTTAACAAAACCTGTATGCACATGTGCAGGCATCTTTTTGTATGGGAGAGAGTTTCAAGTTCATTTAGGCTTTTAATCAAACTGACTACCAGGCTATCAGTGCCAACAGCAAAAATGTTTTAGTTTTGATTTGCTGTAGGCCATTGCTGCCTAAGCAGCAGTATCACCTGCCAAAGCTGCCGGCCATCACACCCCTCCAGTCTAGGAGGAGTGACATGCAGAGACAAAAAGCTTGATACTTCTGTCTTCAGTTCCAGAAGTTGCTTAGTAGTGCTTACCATATTTGGCCCCACTTTTTTAGCTGAAGGACATAAAAGAGAATTTAGGCATAAAAGATGCTGTTTGTTTCAATTCCTTGAATAGCATAACGCTTTGTGCATTTTTAATAAAAGCAGCTATCCTGCTTTGATAGCAGCCTCCTAGACAGCCAGAGCTCCACTGTAGCTTCTTCCAAGCCAAATGTAGCTCTTCAGTCTTTGAAGATATTCCAAGATTGTGACAGAGCATCTTATCTTGTTAAATATCTGCCTCTTTCTTTGGGTCAAACAACACGAATGTATTGCTCCAATTCCTATTCTCTGAGAACACATTCCAATTTAACTGTAGTGCATTTTCCTTGGCTCTCTGGTGGAGAAGGTGGACAGCTGGAAAAATCATAGAATCATAGAATCATAGAATGCTTTGGGTTGGAAGGGACCTTTAGAAGTCATCTAGCCCAACTCAATATAAGCCAAAAATAAGTGTGGGCTAAAGGAGACAATCAGTTCAAAGCAAGCAGTCTCTCTAAATATGGTCTGAATCAGCTGTAAAAGACGATTTTGATTTGGATATTACTATCCTAAAAATGCAACTCCTTTGCTAAGGGCTACTTCAGATAAAACTGTTTAAATTTCATCTGAATTGGCAGAGTAATTCCTTCCTGTTTGGACAGGGAGTTTCAAACCAGCCTATCTTTAAAAGTGACTGAAGATTTTAGGGTAGACCACAGGTATCCTGTGTCAGAGCTAAGACGATATCATGGCTTCTGGTAGAGTCCTCAATGTCCCATAAGCTGGGTTTTCTGGATGTAAACTGGAGCAAAGGGTACAACAGCAGAGTAGGTAAGGTATGGTATTGAAGACCAGTGTCTGAGCTGCAGCCTTGTTATATGAAGGTCACCCAGTCAATCCACTACAAATGGATCCGTTGGGCTGAGGAATCGAAGACAGCCAGTTGTGATATTAGCCAAATTATCCCTTTGAACATCCCCACCCACAAAATCTGGCGCACTTTCAACTTCTGGGAACAGGCTGAAGTTGCACTTTCTTTTTCCCTTTTGACAATCTTTGCTTAATTTCTGGGAATGTATTTGTCTCCAGATCTTAGACCTCACATAGAATCCACCAGATCATTTGCTACCTTTGATCTTAAATTTCATTTAAGGCAGACTATACCAAGAATGAAAAGGCCTCAAAACCAAAAAAAACCTGTCTTTGTTAAGAAGCCATGAGGAGCCCAGCTGCAAAATCGTGATTTCTTAAAAACGGAGTGAACATTTTATATAGGTCTTTTAAAAAATTCAGCTCCAGAAGGCAGCAATAGCCTTTCAAGCTCCAATGCTAATTCACCATTGTTCTTAATTAGAGAAGATATGGAGCAGACACACAAAGACATCTCTTTGCTGGGTTCCCATTAAAATCTGCTAATGAGGCAAAGCACAAAAAGTAACCCACACAGGACAGGGACAGGAGAACAGAATTTTAAGACCCAGAAAAAAAAAAAGAGTCCTCTCCAAAACTTAATTAACTAACCATAAAGAAATGGTAATTGACATGGGCTGTGGCATCTGTCTACATTTCATGCTGATGTCCTTGACTAGCCACAGTGCTGACTTTGTTTTCAGTCCTTTCTTGCTTGCAAATGTTCTTTTAAAGAAGAATGATGTTTTCACTCATTGCATGTCATCGTGCAATTACTTGTGTCGGATTCAAGAATTTCTGTCCAATCAAAACATCTGTAGATTCACACGAGCACTCCAGCAACAGCATCCTACCTTGGGCAAGGAGTACTTTGGCAGCTTCATCTGGGCAAATGCATTTCTCCTATAAGAAACATAATAATGTGGTCTTCCTCCTGATGTCAACTATGAGAGAAGCAGAAAAGTTATCAGCAGGATTTTTTAAAACATTTTTTTACTATCACAGAAAATATGAGGCAAAAGTTGTCAAGGCAAATACCACATTGTTGGTAGCAATGGCTTAAAGCTGCAGCACTACTGCAGTTGATGAATAAACATTGATCCAACTGAAAGTGGCTGAAAAAGAAAGCAAGAGGAATCCCATTTTCTGCAAAGAGAGACCATGGCCAGAATTCCAGGTAAAAGTCTGGGGAAAGTCCTGGCTTCTCTTGGGCCATTATGTCACTCACCTGCTGATACCACAGCTCTCCTCTGCCTTACCACAAAACAGTCTGTTCTTTGCTATCTACAGAGCTGCCATGTAGGCTACTGGTGAGATCAGCAGACTGGCACACAGGACGCTTGATTTCTATTGCTGCCTCCAGGTCTGGTTTCTGTGTGGCCCTGTACAAGCCATCATACGTATCTGTTACAAGATCAGCTAAGCATTCACAGCTCCTGAAGGCAGCAGAAGCTCAAGCTGATTTGGTGTTTATGTGAATCTGGCCATTTATTTAGGTGCCTAAATACGGGTGGCAAGACCTTGAAAAGGCTGGGTTAGAGCAATGTGAGCTTTCATTTCCTACCACGTATTAAGCAGGAAGGGGGCGGGGGGCGCAGATAGAAAGAAAAAAGCTATGTTATCAGGCTTCCAGTGCTGCTGAAGTATAACCAATGTTTGTAAAGTCCTTTGAAATCTGTCGATGAAATGTACTGAAGTACAAATATTCCAAGGGATTCTCCATGCAGAACTTTGCTTTAATTGCCTAATATCTGGGTTTATCAAGACATTTCTTCAATAGTAAATGTTTTAAAATGCACTGCAGTACTTTAAAATGCAAGGAACACAGAGGCTAGGTTAATAAGAGATTGAGTAAAATAAGAATTATTTCTTATTCTAAAGCTCTTCAACAATTTTTTTTTTAAGGGAATTGGGCAAAAGTTGTGCGAAGGAAGGCCAGAAGCATTGTTTACGAGAGAATGTGAGTTTGTAAATAAAACATAGTGTAGTGGGAGAAATAAACCCACATTCCCTTATCCTATCTTTTTGACCCATTATATTTATTTCTGTTTAAGAATCCTAAGAAGTTTAAGAATTAAAATGGGAGCTTTCCAAATCCAAATATTACATGATACCTTCTAAAACTGCATTATGAATGCGAATATATAAAGTTGTGCAAAGTCCCATTGGGCATTAAGCAGAACATCATAAGAGGCTGCCTCTCCTCACATGATCCTCCTTACACTGTGCAGCCAGCATGGAGCTGGAACACAGGAGAAACCTGACAGCGCTGGCAACACTAATACAACAGTTTATAGACAGAAAAAGAAATGCATCAAAACACAAGGGCTATCCAGAAAGGTAGACAATCTCCCCAGCATTGACTTCAGATGAGGCAAAGGGTTTGGTTTCTATACAGTGTGTGATAACATCAGGTCAGAACAGAGAAGACTAACAATCTTGATGAGCACAAAAGCAAGGCATCAGTAATGAAGTAATGAATCATTTCACATATGAAGAGAAATTCCCCATCTCCTGTGTCACTAGAGCCACAACACACAGTCCTTCTGAAATGAGAGAGCATGGCTGAACAGTGATGCGTGCCCCTATTTTCCTTACCACATAAATACTTCCTTTATGCCTCAGACACACGAGGCACAAAAGCTATTCTGGAACGTATGTCCCGGATTTATTTGTGGATGATTTAGATTGGTGTTTATGACTGAGTTCATTACCTGAAGGTAATTAGCAACCAACTCACCCAATTTAAGTATCAGTCCTCTCTCTTCCCTCCACCACAGCGAAGCACAGCAAAATATAAATTGTCTGGAAGACCAGTTTAGTCCTAATGATTTCCAGTTCACCTCCATGTTCCCTGCAAATCTGTTGTTATTTTTGTCCACCTCAGTTGTTATTTAATGGACACCGGCGGCAGCCTGATGAAACTCACAGTAGCTCAGATCTATTCACCAGCTCTCACCTGGAATACAGCTTGGCTGAGTACATCTCATCTTCAGCCTTTTGACTATAATCACAACTGAGGCATAACAATAAAGACTGATTACTCCTTCTTTGGTTCTTCCCCTGACTCCCTCCCTCCTTTTCGATTTCCCTGTCATGCTCAAAAAAGCTTTGTTCTAATCCCTTGTAATAGCAGATGACTGACACATCACTTCAAGCTGGGGGGTTAAACCAGTAATCCTAGAGTGCTGAGGAGATTGCAGGGAGTGACACAGATCACTCCAGAACTCCTGGATGCTCCAGGCAGGAACTCTATGATCCTACAGTGACAAGATACTAGAGGTAAAAGGAACATTACTAGCATTGTAATGAACTGCTACAATCCACTCAGTGCCTTTACTATTTGGATCTAGTGTTGTCTGACTAGTTGGGAGCTAACACACATCCACACACATGCAAAGGATGGAAGAGAAAACAATATAATGTAGAATAACATAATATAAAAGAATAGAATAGATAAGAGAAGAGGGTGTTCTGCACCTGAACAAAGACATAATCATCCTGGACGATCAGGGAGTTATGGTCAATATAGCCTGGAAAGGGTTTGCTACGAGTCGCTTCACTGCAGTTCTGCATCTTACAGGTGATGTATTGGGCATCTGAAAGGAAAAGAACAAAACCAAGATGCTTGAGATCCTGAGCAGATTCTTCCTACTGTCACAAACGTATTTGCTGAGGCAGCATTTCTGCTTCCCAGCTTTGTGTGACATGAAGTGACACCATCCATTCAACGCAACACACTTCTTTCCCTTAGACCCCTTGTAAATCCACCCTTGATTACTTTCGTCGTTTAAGTTCCTGCCTTCTTCACTTGCCTCAGCCTCCCCTTATTTCTTTCATTCCACCCTACATCAGAGCTATACATCGCTCCTTCAGCAAAGTTGATACGATTACTCCATGCCACTCCTGTGGTTCCATGCTGGAAGTAGACCAGGGGCAGCATTTGAAGGTGTCACAATGTGATGCTTGTGGCTCGGGTCTGACAGAAACCTAGTCAAGGGTGTATTATTCAGCACTGTTACCTGCCTTGCTGAGTTTACTCGGATGCTACCCAGGCTTCAGCTTAAAGCAAGGAACTGAGTGAGAGGACAACAGAGCTGTGAAGGACTCTTTACAGAGGCAACAAACAGCTCAAGTCCTATGACTCCCACGGCAGCTATGGGTCTGAAGAGCTGTGTCTACGCTGCAGGACAGATATTCTCTGTGCTGAGCTACTACAGCTTCCCTGTCATGCTCTTGGTGTGGAAATTGCTGTAGAGCATGACAGCTTCTCCACGGTCACATGCTGAGTTTATTTAGAACATGGCAAGGGTCCAGAGCCTACACAAGAATGAGGACACCTTCAGAGGACACCTGCCCCATAGTGTCATCACTGGGAACCCATTCCATGGCACACTTCTGTATTTCCTGCAGCACTTACACTCTGCAGAGTAATTCAGATCACCTCGGAAAGTAATTCAGACCACCTTCTGTTCAGGGGTTTTACCTACTTCTCTGTTGACAGGATAGGTAGATGCACTCTGGCAGACCTGGGCAATCATTCCACACTCTTTTGAAACTAGAGCCCTTCGTGGTTTCAATCAGTCATATTTTTCAAAGCAAATGGTCTAAATGCAGCCCTGAAGCCCTCTCATCCATTGTTACTGTATGGGGTGTTCTCATATCCTCTTCTGAAGCACTGCAGAGTGTTCACGTCATAATGCATCAGCTGAAGAAAAACAATCCGAATTTCTTCATGGTGATAATTTAGCCCAGAATACAGAACCAGATTCTCAGTATTCAGTTTGGGCTCTTTCAGATCAATTAAGAAGTTCCTCTTTGTTTAAAGACAAAGCTGATTTACAGGAAGAAGGATTTTGGCATTTTAGCATTAGCACTTACATGACAGAAACACTGCATGGCATTTAATCTTAGAACTACTTCTAATCTTTTTCCTTGTTGGAGAAGTGCAGCCCCTTGTTTGAAATAATTACCACTTTCTGATCAGAGAAGTAGCATTTTACACTGAAATAGAAATGACTGGATTTTTACCATCTCATACGTAATCTTTGTTTTAATTAAAATCTGTCATTTGACATTTCTTCCCTTGCTTCCAAGGGCTGTTGACTTCTGCTCGAAACAGACGTGCAGGGTAATGAACCTTCAGGAAAGTTTGATGAGGGATGATTTTACCCCAGGATTTGCAGAGTTCTTGGATTATATAAAGTGCTAAGTATTATTAGTCACTGCAGTTTAAAACATTTTATGCTTTCGCAGCTTGCTGCAAAACATTAATTAATACAGCCCGGACAGCATGATCGAAATGCATTTCCCTTCAGAGGGACATGATTTTTTCCACATTAGCCACGAGAGGGCAGGGAACGACATAACTCCCAGCCTGCACATTCCAGAGCTGAAGAAAGTTCCCTTTCAGAGCCGTTCAGCCTCCATCCCTCTGCTCCCAGGAAGAAGGGGGACAACAGGGACAGAGCCTCTACCACCACCCAATAGTACTGTGCTGTGCAGCATGTCCCCTCCTAGTCATAAGACGGAGAACAGGCATGCGTCTCTTCACCTGCAACACAACCAATTCCCACTTCTCCTGTTAACTCAAATCCATTGTATCGTGAAGGACAGCCCCCCCATACCTTCCCCTACATTCATCTCCTCTCATTCTAGGGTCCTGAGTGAAATGTCTGGCAATCCTGAGCTTAAACAAAAGGACATCAGTTGAAATGGTTGGCCCCACCATCCCCTGAGCTGTTGGCAAGACTGGGTGGCTTTTCACACATGGGATGGAATCACCTAGCATTAAGCTATATAGGATCAGACTTCTGTTTCCCACCTTGTTTCCTTTTATTTTTTTCCCCACCACCATGGTTTCCTTTTACTTCCACAGGCACAACAGCCGCCTGGGAGACACTAAGAGCATACTGCAGTGCCATCTCACATCCCACGCAAACGGGTTATCTGTCCTGTGAGCACAGCGTGGTAACAGGACAGGTACTGCTAGGACCAGCCAGCAAAGAAGATTAAGGAATCTCCTCTGCAAGAGATTTTAAGGAGCAGGCCAGGATGACATCCATTAGAGGTGACTGAAGTTTTTTTGATCCTGTTTTAATGGAGGAATGGGGACTATGTCTATTTCTGCTGTGATCGCAGGAGTACTGTACAGCGGTGATTGTACCATTGATGAAGATTTACTAAGGCAATTCCTGTGAACTTTTACAGTGCAATTCTCCATGACTTCGGTTCTAAAATGCCAGTAATAACTACTAAAGGGCAGAGCACAGAAATTGCTTAAGCTAATCTCCCAAACAGCCAAACCCCGAGATGCTCACACCAAGAAAAGATCCCTCTGGTATGGGAGACAGAAAGCAGGAAAACAGGCTTCTTGCAGTTCCTGGATCCCTCTTTTCTCCTAAGGGAAGTTTTGCTGTGCTCACATTAACTCAAGGATTTTGTTTAGGCATTTGATTCTCCATTAACTCAAGGATTTTGTTTAGGCATTTGATTCTTATGGACATTTTATGCGATTCCACTGGCAGAGCTTTGTAATTTAGCATTAATTAATGTCAATTAATACATTCAGTCGCTAAGCTCTGGAATTAATTTCATTAGTTTTCCTGCACAGATGTTTTCCCTGCCATAGGTAATTAGGACATTATGCTTTTCAGTTCCAGAACCCTCACCTCCAACAACAGCTGCTGTTTTTAATATACAACAAAGTCACGCTGTGCCTGGAGAGAAGAACATAGCAACTCCCAGCTCCTACACCCCCCGACACTTTGATTTTGACAGGTTTAGACACCTAGAGTAGGATTATTCTCAGGGAATAGCAGCTGTTTCTAAGGAGGAAGCCAGGACAGTCACAGAACACAAGAATGGAGAAGACATCTTGTAAGGGAAACCTCTGACAAAATTAATCTGTTTCAGTGGTAAAAGAGAATTGCAAATGTGCTAACACATAGCAAAAGTTAAGAGCCAGGGGGACCCTGCGCCATGAAATATTTTAGTCTTTTCTGTTCACCTTGAGCTCCATGCTAATATGTTCTCAAGGGAAATGCATTCAGCCTGTCCCAGAGACGTTTCTTGGCTCAGTCAGTGGAGATGGAAGGTTACTGGAGGTTGGTGAGCCTCTCCAAAAGTACAGGGGAGAGTTTCAAATCCTTTCCTAAAGCAGAGCAAGACTTCTCAGGTTATTTTGTTGCCGAGTCTTATTTTGTATGATACTTCAAACTGTAGTACCCACTGCTTTCCAGTCTAAGCTTGCATGTGTATCATTCAAAAACCTTATTTGATCACAAGGAAAGTCAGAGAAAATATTCACTCTACTCACTGTGAATGTATCATTACTCCTGATTTTTATTTTTCTTTTCTTTAATTCATTGAGGAATGTGTCCTTCTCTCTGCAAATAAATCCACTACGGACAAATCAGGAGTTTATGCAAAGAGCATCCACGCAATTTATAACTTGTTGTCTTCCAGACTGCTATGGAGTATCCCAGTTCATTACTGAGCAGTTTATACATTAGGGATAGTTTTTGCTTTTGAAGGATGACTGGCATCCTGTAACTAATGAGCTGTAAGAACATGGTAGTAACATATCTCACTGAAATACCTGTAACCCCTCTCCATCAGTGACGAATAACAGAAGCCTAGAAAAGATTATACGAATTTGTGCAGGTACCTTGGCAGTCCAGGTACACCTTCAGCATCCACTACCTCTTATGGCAATGAGTACGACAATTTAATTAAACTTTCTCCCATACATTAATCTTTACTCCTTTTTTGAGAACCACAAAAAATGACTGTTCTTTATCCATTTCCATTTGGTCTGAATGTTGATTTGTGATACATTTATGATATGGGGATATATTCACAACTCACCAGGACTCAGCAACTGCAAAGAAATTAATCAGTAATGAAGATCAGTGAAATGAAGCCATCCCAATTACTAACTACTCACATATCTGTTTTTATCCTGCTGCTAACTATTTCTTCATTGCATATCAGAGTCAGGAATCTTTCTTTACATGGGGAATTATATCCTCTGCCATCTCTAGCATAAGGATATAATTAGAGAAACTAACAGATGCCATTCTCCAGGATAAATACTAATGATGACCAGGAAAAAGCACTATTCATGATCAGCAAAAAATTCACTGCACAGGTTTAGGGCACTATGGCAATTAATTCACCACTCTAGCTATGTTAGCAAAAGACTGTCATGCTAGATTGCCTACTGATTTTTTTTCCACAGCAGTGATTATTTTACTCTTCCTAGCAATCTTCTGTGAAAACAGAAATTTAAGTCCTAGTACAACTCTGTGATTCAGACACTATTGGCCAGATGCTCAGTCCCTGCTGATCAGCAAGCAAAGCATGTCTGCTTACCCCAAATGAGGTTTTTGGTCTTACCTGCAACCACAGCAGCACCTAAATTAGCTTTCAATAACAAAAGCTGCTATGTAAGTCAGGACAGAAGAAGAAAAGCAAAGGAAACAAAAGCACTTTTTAAATATCAGGATCACTCTAAATTTTTGCTAGCACATTAGGAAACGCCTTAGCTTCTTTCATGTGCACTTCAAAAAAATAAAAATTACATAAATTAAAAGCTACTTAAAATCAATTGGCATCAATCTACACAAGTGAATGCATATCTCATAAGTGTAACAATTGGTTTTCTTGACTTGCATCTATAGAAACTGTCTCTTAGACATCCTCTGAGTCAGCTTTGCCATTCTGTGGAGGACTAGTGGCTACCCAGTTAGTCTCCAAATGCCTTGTAGGAATCCATCTTTCTATTTCTCACCAACAGTGTGGATTCCTCAGTAGGGATCACCTGAATAAAAATTACCTCCCATGTCAATTAGCTTGCATCAGGCCTTACTGAGACAACCCTCCCTAGCTCAAATCAGATAAAGCCATTAATTAAGGATCTTTCAGGACTTCCGTATTCTTTACAAACCTAAAACCCACGTCATTGTTTACACGCCTTCTGAAAACACTTCAAGATGCATTTGAACAAACCTGGATTTAACTTCCACCAGTCATTCTGTCTTCTGACTATGGTGGTGAATGTAACTAAGAGAAGTTTGTCATGTGGTTACGAACTGTAGGGGATTAATTGTCTTATTGGGGTGTTGACCTGAAACCAAGCAAAAAAATTTCACAGTTCCTGCTGACTTTGCTGGCTTGCCTTTGATCCTGTTCCAAAATCAAAGTGGAACACCAGGGACACCCAAGCATACAAGTGGAAATGTGAGATAAAGTTCGTAAGAACTTCTTCCAACCAGAAAAATCAGGTTTACTACTGTGCTCTCAGTCCCAGCTTGACTCAGATTGGGCCTGAAGCCCTTAAAAAATAAACCAAAACACCATATTTGATGAGACGAAAATTTGCTTGGTGATCTCCAAAATTTACGTGACACGATTAAAAAAATAAATGGGAATGATTAGCCCTGCAAATCTGTCTCCATCAATACAACTAAATTGCACGGTCTCTACCCAGTTTGTTTGTCACTACCTGCACCCTAGTTTGATGAGGCACAGTTTGTTCAGAAGTCCAGAAATTCTGGAGCCTGAGGGAAAAAAATGGAGGGAGAGTAACAAAATCACAGAATGGTAGGTGTTGGAAGGGACCTTTCAGGATCACATAGACCAACCCCCCTGACAAAGCAGGGTCACCTACAGAAGGCTGCGAGGGCCTTGTCCAGGCGGGTCTTGAATATCTCCAGAGAAGGAGACTCCACAACCTCCCTGGGCAACCTGTTCCAGTGCTCCGTCACCCTCAGAGGGAAGAAGTTCTTCCTCATGTTCAGACGGAACTTCCTATGCTTTAATTCGTGCCCATTGCCCCTTGTCCTGTCGCTGGGCACCACTGAAAAGAGTTTGGCCCCATCCTCCTGACACCCACCCTTCAGATATTTATAAGCATATATTAGGTCCCCTCGCAGCCTTCTCTTCTTCAGCCTGAACAAGCCTAGCTCCCTCAGCCTTTCCTCACAGGAGAGATGTTCCAGTCCCCTCACTATCCTCACAGCCCTCCGCTGGACTCTCTCCAGTAGCTCCTCGTCTTTCTTGAAGTGGGGAACCCAGAAATGGACACAGTACTCCAGATGAGCCCTCACTAGAGCAGTGTAGAGGGGAAGGAGAACCTCCCTCGACCTGCTGGCCACACTCCTCTTAATGCACCCCAGGATCCCATTAGCTTTCTTGGCAGCCAGGGCACACTGCTGGCTCATGGTTAACCTGCCGTCCACCAGGACACCCAGGTCGCTCTCCGCAGAGCTGCTCTCCAGCAGGTCTGCCCCAAGCCTGTTCTGGTGCATGGCGTTGTTCCTCCCCAGGTGCAGGACCCTGAATTTACCCTTGTTGAACCTCATCAGGTTCCTCTCTGCCCAACTTTCCAGCCTATCCAGGTCACGCTGAATGGCAGCACAGCCTTCTGGTGTATCTACCACACCTCCCAGTTTGGTGTCGTCAGCAAACTTGCTGA
>Ga0065711_1040501_pt1 | contig 16893 bp, 14 predicted proteins | sample Hoacrofraction12_FD_59098 | JGI IMG/M metagenome (GOLD analysis project Ga0065711, IMG submission 59098) | Hoatzin crop microbial communities from Cojedes, Venezuela - Epithelial fraction 12 v2 (version 2) | ecosystem: Host-associated > Birds > Digestive system > Esophagus > Crop | place... | reverse complement strand
CTCCAGACTGCTGGATAGGGTAGTACCTTTCGTCCCCGAACTTGCAGATATATCCGATAGACTAAGGTCAGCGCGAATTGAAATCAGCGACTTGGCCGAAACAATCTCGGCCCAGAACGAGAAAATTTCCATCTCGCGCGAGAGACTGGAACAGGTCGAAGAGAGGATGTCGCTGCTTTACAGTCTGCTCAAGAAATTCTCCTGCGCCGACGAGGCGGAACTCATCGCGAAACGCGACGACTATTCCTCGCAACTCTTTGATTCTACGGCACTTGAGGACAAAATCACATCTCTGGAAAAGCAGATAAACACGGCCCAAAAGAAGTACGAAGACATCTGCGCAACCCTGCACACCGCGAGGGAAAAGGCTGCTCCAGCATTCTCCTCAAGAATCCGAACGATGCTGCGATCGCTGGAACTTGACCGCGCCGCCTTTGAGGTTGAGGTGCAGCAGGCTGAACCGAACGCTAGCGGCAGCGATGCGGTCTGCTATCTGTTCGATGCAGCAGGCGTACGCCCTGCCGATGTGGCTAAATGCGCATCAGGTGGCGAGAGGTCGCGTATCATGCTCTGTCTCAAGGCTGTAATGGCTGAGTTTACGGGCATGCCCACCATGATTTTCGACGAGATTGATACGGGTGTTAGCGGTAGCGCTGCCGACGCAATGGGCACGCTCATCTGCGACATGGGCCGCAATATGCAGGTAATCGCGATTACCCATCTGCCCCAGGTGGCAGCAAAGGGCAACGCCCATTTCGTTGTGGAAAAGACGGATACTACAACCCTGCGAAGGGTGGAAGGCGAAGAGAGAGTGCGTGAAATTGCGCGTTTGCTGAGTGGGGCAGACATCACCCCTGAAGCCATTGCAAACGCTAAAAGTCTGCTTAATAAAGCTTAAAGTCCAACATCTTGGCAATATCCAGAAGGCTTACCCTGTTTCGCATCAGGCGGAGACGGGATAGGATTTTGCGTACATCGCGGCGGTTAAGTCCCAAATCTGCGGCCTTGCTGGGCGCTCCAACTCGGCGGAGCAGCCTGTGGATGTGCTTGTAGGTGTAGACCTGGCCGCGAAGCCTTGCCTGAAGATCGGGCCATTTGGCCTTGATTTTGGTAAGAATCTGCCTTACTTCGTCCTTGGTGTAATACTTCTCTGCTGCTATCTGGCGGCCCAAGTCGGGTTTTACGAAGTCGGCAAAGAGGCGGTCGGCTTCTGCCTGTTCCTGCTCCAGTGTAGGCCATTTGGCCACCAATGCGTCAACATCTATGGTGGTGAAGTCGGCTGCAAGGAACTTTTCAAATAGGCGGCACATGATCAGCGTACCAACTCCCACCTGGAATCCGTGCGAGAAGCGGCGGCCGTTGAAACTGTGCTCTATCATGTCCAGATAGTGGCTGAACAGGTGCTCGGTTCCCGATGCGGGGCGGCTGGAGTGTACCAGCTGCATTGACATTCCGCTGAGACACAGGGCCTTGAACATGTCATCAAGGGCATTGTGGTCGCCTTCTGCCACCTTCTTTGGCCTGCAAAGCGAGATGTCGAGTACATCCTGAAGTGCGTGCCAAGCGTCGCTGTTGATGGGCTCCCGTCCTACGAAGTCGCCCAATATCCATTCTGCTCCAGAGATGATTTTCGCGGCAAGGTCGGCATAGCCTGCTGCCGTGGTGCTCTTTGGAGCGCTGGCGATAATGGCCGTATCTGCAACCACAACGCGGGGTGCCGGGCACTCGAAGGTGGTCTTGACCCCATTAACGAATATTGATGCGTTGAAGGCCGTGTAGCCATCTACCGAAGCGGCGGTGGGGAAGCAAAGATACTGCTTTCCTGCCCTGTACGAGGCCAGTTTGCAGAGGTCGTTTATGGCTCCTGACCCCACTGCAATGGCGATTGTCTCGGGCTCTTCGAGGGCTTCTTCAATCTCCTCGACATACTTGAGCTCTGCCTTGAAGTGGTCGTCGGAAATCAGGTGGTATTCGCTCGGCAGGCGGGATTCCTGGATATGGCAGGTCATCTCCTTGCCGCAGATGCTCCAGGTGATGGCATCTGCAACAACCAGGGCCCTTTTTGCGGGGAAGGCCTTCTTGAATACCTCGGCGACCTCGTAGATGGCCCCGGGGTACATCTCGAAGAACTTGGTGTCGGCCGCAATGGCGAGCACCCTTTCCATATATTCTTTGCTAATCACGAGTGCAAAGATAGTTTATTTTACTGACAAAGTGGCAAGTTTTTAGCCTCTGGCAGAAGTTTTGTTTATCTTTGCACTGGAAAAATGAAATATGACTATGGAAGAAGAAATAAAACAGCCTAAGGAACAGCAGGAGACCCAGCAGGAGCCCCAAGAGCAGCAGGAACAGCCCAAGAAGAAAAACTCCAAGATGGACGAGCTCCGCAAGAAAAACGAGGAACTTAGTGCCAAATTGTCCAAAGAGCACGACGACTACCTCCGCCTGATGGCAGAGTTTGAGACCTTCCGCAGGCGCAGTGCCGAGGATAGGCTCTCCCTGATTGCTTCGGCCTCTGCCGACACCATCAAGGGTCTGCTCCCCGTACTGGACGATTGCGAGAGGGCGATGCAGCTGCTGGAAGAGTCATCCGACGAGGCCGCAAAGCAGGGTACATCCCTGATTTACAATAAGTTAATGGAGTATCTCAAGAGCAAGGGACTTGCAGTGGTCCAGGCAAAGGGGGAGACCTTCGATGCCGAACTCCACGAGGCAGTCACCCAGATTCCCGCTCCCTCCGAGGATATGAAGGGCAAGATTCTGGATGTAATCCAGACGGGCTACACCCTCAATGGCAAGATACTGCGTTACCCCAAGGTTGTTGTAGGAGCATAAACTATGGCAGAAAAAAGAGATTACTACGAGGTCCTTGGCATTCAGAAGAGTGCAACAGAGGACGAGATAAAGCAGGCTTACCGCAAGGCTGCCCTAAAGTGGCATCCTGACCGTTGGGTAAGCGGAACCGAAGAAGAAAAGAAGACCGCCGAGGAGAAGTTCAAGGAGGCCTCCGAGGCCTATTCCGTACTGTCCGACCCTCAGAAGAAGGCCAAGTACGACCAGTTCGGCTTCGCTGGCGTAGATTCCGGTGCAGGTCCCGACTTTAGCCAGGGCTTTGGCAACCTGAACGACATCCTGAACGATTTGTTCGGTGGTGCCTTTGGTGGCAGTTTCGGTGGCTTCAACTTTGGCTTTGGAGGCCAGCAGAGCGCATCTTCATCTTCACGGGTACTTCGCGGACGCGACATCCGTACCCGCGTCAAACTCACCCTTGAAGAGATTGCAACAGGCTGCGAGAAGGAGGTTACAATCGAGCGTAACCGCCCTTGCGAGCACTGTGACGGCCGCGGCACCAAGAACGCATCCGATATTAAGGTATGTCCTACCTGCAAGGGTTCAGGCCAGGTCCAGCATGTTGCCAACTCCCTGTTTGGCCGTACCGTGACCTACGCGACCTGCCCCCAGTGCAACGGTGAGGGCAAGATTGTCTCCAACCCCTGCTCCCACTGCAAGGGCACAGGCTTAGAACGCAAGAAGGAGACAGTCAAGGTGAAGATTCCCGCAGGCGTCGAGGACGGCATGCAGATTACCGTCAGGGGAGAAGGCCACTCCGCACCCCGCGGTGGCGTAAACGGCGACCTTCTTATCGTAATTGAGGAAGTCTCCCACGCCCAGCTGCGCCGTGACGGCCAGAACCTCTTCTACACCCGCGTAATCAGCATCACCGATGCCATCCTCGGCACAGAGATTACCGTTCCTTGCCTCGGTGGTTCCCAGAAGCTCAAGATCGACGCCGGTACCCAGTCAGGCACAGTCATGCGCATGCGCAACCAGGGTCTGCCTTCAGTCAACAGCTACGGCAAGGGCGACCTCTATGTGAAGATTCTGGTCTGGATTCCCAAGAAACTCCGCGGTGAAGACAAGGCCGCCATCGAGAAACTCGCCCAAAGTTCGGCCGTAAAGCCCGACCCTTCGCGTGAAGACAAGGCGCTCTTTGAAAAAGAAAGCCAATATTTTTAATAAAATATTTGCTCGGTCAAAAATAATTTATAACTTTGCAGCCCCAAATGAAACGGCAGCCTCTCTTCGAACGGTTTGATGACGCTGCATAGGGATAAAGAATTAGAGTTATGGATTTACTTAAAGTAGTTGAGCAGTCTTTTGCAAACGAGAATGTTGCAAAATTCCCTCAGTTCAAGGCTGGTGACACCATCACCGTGACATACAAAATCAAGGAAGGTGACAAATTCCGTCTTCAGGATTTCCGCGGTGTAGTTATCCAGATTAGTGGTGCAACCCCTCTTACCAGGACTTTCACAGTCCGCAAGGTTTCGAACGGTATCGGTGTTGAAAGGATCTTCCCTTATCAGAGCCCTTTCATCGACAGCATCACTGTTAACAAGGTAGGTAAGGTTCGTCGCGCACGCATCTTCTACCTCCGCAACCTGGCCGGCAAGAAGGCCCGCATTAAGGAGAAGACCTATAGCGGAAAGCCCGCCGCCAAGGCTGAAGCTGCTGAATAAACAAAAGGAAGCAGCCAAGCCCAAAAGGCCAAAACAACAACCCGGCTCCGGCCGGAACAACGGCTCCTTAGCTCAATTGAATAGAGCATTTGACTACGGATCAAAAGGTTACAGGTTTGAGTCCTGTAGGAGTCACGAAAAAACAAACACAAATCAAAAAGCCGCAACAGAACCCCCTCTGCTGCGGTTTTTTCATTTCACAACTTTGTGTACCGACTGGTGTGTGCCGAGAAAAATCAGAAGGAAAGGAATAAAATCATCAAAAAGTTCGGAATAAATCGGTCAAAAAGTTCGGAGTGAATCAGTTAAAAAGTTCGGAATAAATTTGTCAAAAAGTTCGGAATTGCCTATATTTGCCACAAAACACAAATGTATTACAAATGGAAAACAAGGAATATAAGCCTAGGGTATGCGATAATCTCCTGCAGAAGAAGTTGCGCACCAGCGGTGCGGTACTCATCACTGGCCCTAAATGGTGCGGCAAGACTTGGACTGGGTATAATGCAGCACAAAGCGTGCTCTATATGCAGGACGCAGATAGGAGAAGCGGCTATTTAAAGATGGCCCAGACTAAACCTTCCCGCCTTCTGGAAGGTGATAGACCAAGACTTATTGACGAATGGCAGGACGCTCCAATTCTTTGGGACGCAGTTCGAAATGAGGTGGACAAGACCACTCAAAAAGGCCAATTCATACTTACTGGAAGCACCAGTTATGATGAAAATGACGAAGGAAACAAAGACGATGTAAATAGGGTTATGCATACTGGAACAGGTCGCATATCGCGCATGAGAATGCTCCCTATGTCTCTTTTTGAGTCTGGAGAATCCAATGGAGCCATATCGCTTAGTCAACTCTTTGATGGTAATACTGATGTTTCCGCAACAAGCAGCACAAGCATAGAAGCACTTGCATTTGCCATTTGCAGAGGAGGTTGGCCCGCTAGCCTTGAATTGAAAGGCGAGGATGCTCTGGAAACCGCCAAGGACTATGTTGACTCTGTATGCAGAAAAGATGCAAGCGCAGTTGATTCTGTCAGAAAGGACCCAGATAGGGTACGTGCTATCTTGCGCTCGCTAGGGCGCAACATCTCCACAATGGCAACAGATAAAACAATCATGGATGATGTAAAAGCCAATGATATATCGCTAACCGATAAGACTCTTGAAAATTATTTATCTGCTTTAAGAAGATTGTTTGTCATAGAAGACATCCGCGCGTGGCAGCCATCCTTGAGGTCAAAGACGGGCTTCCGGACATCGTCCAAAAGGCAATTCTCCGACCCTTCAATTGCCGTTGCAGCTTTGGGAGCAAGTCCAGATGCAATCCTGGATGACTTTGAGTACTTTGGATTCTTGTTTGAGTCTTTATGCGCCAGAGACTTAAGAGTTTACACCGAACCACTACGAGGCACAATTCGCCACTATCACGATAATCGTGGACTTGAATCAGACTTAATCATATCTCTGGATGATGGCAGATGGGCCGCAGTCGAAGTCAAATTAGGAAGTTCGGAAATCGAAGAAGGAGCCTCCCATCTACTGCAATTGGCAGATGACATTGATACAACCAAGTTCAGAAAGCCATCGTTCCTCATGGTGCTCACAGGGGGAGAGTTTGCGTATCGCCGCGATGATGGCGTGCTCATCGTTCCCGTTGCGACACTAAGGGACTAATGAGTGGAGATTTCATTTGGTACACAAGTTTGTGGACCACAACTTTGTGTACCGAGTGGTGTGTACCGAGAAATGTAGCAGGTGGGGACTAGGTTTGCTTTTCGCTGAAAGGGAGGAAGATGGGGGAGCCATCGCTATGGTCAGAGAGGGTATTAGCTGGTACGATGTCCTTGACGGAAAGGGAGCACTCTATACCCTCGCCAAGATGGTAGATGAAGTACTCATTGTCGGGAGATGCACCTTCAGCGAACGGATAGCCTAATGATTCCAAGTCGCTATGCCCTAGGATTTTATGCTCACTAGAAAGAGAGAAGCATTTCACTTCACCTGAAGAATTACTATAGTTATAAAGGAAGAGGTACGCAGCAGTAAAGATGTTCTGCGTGTCGGCATATACATTACCCTTACGATACTTGTCAAAACAGAGATTATAAAGCCTGTTTTTGAGAATCCATTCCAGATGTTCAGGCGAGCGGTAGCAGCCCACCAGAACAGTCTCCTTCTTGTATTGCGAGAGATTGCCAACAACCCCGTTATCGCTAATCAACCTGCGATTTTGCTCCTGTCCGTTAACCATATTGTCATAGCAAATATAAGGTTCCTCGCCAAGAGTGTACTCCTTGATGTAAAAGTCCTGCTCCAACTTAATCAGCAGGTCGGAGTTCTCGCGGGCAATATCGCGGTTATGTGCCTCGATTCCTGAGCCTTTCAGGTTGATGAATTTCTCCTTCTGCATAGACTCCTCGGGGCGTTCAAGTCCTAGAATCAGAAGCCTGTCAAGCTCCTCATCGCTATAAGGTGCGAACACCTTACCATGAATGTCCCAGAAGTACTTTTCGCGCACCAATTTAGTCAAGTCCCTACCATCCTTTGGACTCAGCACAAAGAAGTCGTAGTGCGCCTTGACATACGATATAAAGTTCTTCTTAAATATGCCTCTGGCGAAGGTCTGGAACCGTTCGCGGTCGCTTTGCGACTTGCTGACATAGAGTTGCAGCACAAACAAAAAGTTCAGTTCATACTGCCTTAAAAACAGGGTATCTCTATCAAAAATCCTGTTCGCAAACTGGTAGTTGATGGTAAAATCTGCATCCTCCTCTTTGCCAATTTCCTCCAGACCATTATCGTTATATCCATGGTCCTTATCAATAAACCCGCGAATGAAGAAGTTTGGGGTTAAGTTGTACCCTTCGGTAAGGTCATCCCTATAACGGATAGACCTCTCGTCGCCCTGATGATACCAGTCTATTTCCTGCTGGATTATGTTCTTGGCGTAGGTGTATTGCTTGAACAGAGATGCACCTTCGGGCTTAGACCCGTCCTTGTAGTATTTGCTATCTCCTATGTAGAGTATATCCTTGCTGTCACCCAGCACAGACTGCCCGCGGAATATATGGTCGATAATCTTCCCATCTGGTTGATTCTTAAGGGCTTCCATGCCTCGCAGGGTGGCCTTGTCGCAAAGAATATCGTCAATCATTGCCTCAAAGACAATGTTGTAGTTGCATGCCAGTAGGAACTCGCTGCCAGTCTTTCCGTGGCGTGTTTTGTCCTCTTTGTCCACAAAGATATGCAGCAGTTCCCAAAGCTTAAGAAGCCTCTCGTTAAAGTAGAAGTTGCGGATTGCCTCCAGCCTCTTTTTCAAGATTCCACCACTTAGCCTTCGGGCGTACTCTTTTTCGGGTATCAACTCGTACGGCTGGTCGAACTTGAACCCAAAGTTGTACTTTTTGTGAAGATACTGGAGCGTACTGAAGAACAGAACCATCAGTTCTTCATCGTAGTTGATTTCCTTCTTGAAGTTTACCACATCGGGATATACCACCTCTCTGCCGGAGATTAGGGGAGTCTTGTTCCTGATTGTTTTGGACCAGTTTACCTTGTTGTATCCAGAGTGAGCCTGCTTGTAAACCAGAACAAACAAGTCGGGATTTTCCTTGTAGAAGTCCCTGAGTGCCAGCACAGTATCAAGGGTTGTCCTGTCGTCGTTGTCCTTCTTGGAGGACATCACGGCCGAACTGTCAGCCTGATATGCGATTGAAGTCCTGCTATGTGTCTTGCGGAACTTTTCAATTGACTGGTACAGATACATCGAGAACTCTTCGATAATCTGCGGCTTCCACCCATCGTCCTCCAGTTGCTTGTATAACTCGGAGTCAAACTCTATGGCCTTATCTGCTGGAATTGGAATGCTTCCAAACAGCTTCTCTCCTTCGCCAAACCTAAACACCTTTGGCAGAAGGAAGATATGGTCGCGCTGATGGGTAGAATTTTCCTTGCTGAGACAGTACCCGACGCAGCTAAGTACCTGGGTGTCCTTCCCTGGATGTTCCTGTATGACTGTAGAGTATATACTATCGTCAAGGAGCGTTTTAAGCACCTTGCGAGTATATTCTGAGCCTTCGACGAGGAACTTCATAGGGTGGGGTTATTGCACTTTAAGAAGCTTAGCGGTGTAGTTCTGATTATCATCTTCGCAAAGGTCCTCGAAGAACATCTTGCCTTCTTCGCCAAAGTCCTCTCCAAAGAAGTCCTGTGCAAAGCTATCGTTATCCTTAAACACATCGCTGAACAGGTAGAACAGAACCTTGTCGCGGAATGTGCTATAACTGATTTTCCTATCGGGGAACTTGTCGAAGTCGATGAATCGGTTGCCTATCATCTTGTTCGGAGACCCTGTTTCCTTTTTGATATAGCTATTCAGTGTCTTTAGTGCTTCACCCCAGTCAACCTCAACTACTTCCTTGTTTTCAGACCCGTCCTTGCTGATTTCAAGCACTAGTTTTGCCTTGCTGGCATCCTCGTAGTCAATGGGGATGTATTTCTGCTCCCAACGGCGCTTGAATGCGCTATCCATGGGGAACAGACTCTGGTCTGAGGTGTTCATGGTAGCGATAATGTGCAGGTTTGAAGGAAGAAGCAGCTCGCCATTCTTTATGCCTGCGGCACCCTTACCTAAAACAGATTCGAGATACTGCCTAAGGTCATTATCCGCCTTGATTGGATACTTTGATACACCTGCATTATCCCTATCCAAAAGCTGGAAAATATCGCCAAAAATCTGGGCGCAGTTGCCTCGGTTGATTTCCTCAATTACGAGATAAACAGGAGCCGGCTTTTCATTATTGTTGAGCTGCCAAGCCTTTACATAAGCGTTTGTAAATGCTTGTGGCACAAAGGAATATGTGATATGGCCAGTCTTCATCGGCACTCCTACGAGTTCCTTGTATATTGCCTTGCACTTGTCAAGTTCAGTCCTGAATGATTCGCCTCCACCAGCTCTTTCGATGATTTCCTTAGTAGAGTATTCATCAAAGTACTTTGCGTACTTGATTCCGAAGGTATGGTAAGGGCGTGCTTCAAGTCCTTCTGCGTTCCTCTTAAGTGCCTTCTTTAGCTCGTCTGCCACTTCCTGGATTGATAGCCCGTCGGGAGCCAATGCGTTTAATGCGTCTGCCAATGGAGTAGTTTGATACTTCATTGTTGGCTTATATGCTCCGACAAATGAAGCGTAGTCGCTATCTGGATGGAATGTGGTGCGGAATACATTGCTATTATCTGGAATATACTGTTTCAGAAAGTTTATGTAGTGATAAATAACAGCCGTCAGTCTGTTGTTGCTGGTCTTGTTAGCTTCTGTCTGGCTTACTTCAGCCTTAATATCAACGAGCTTGTTTACATCTCTAACCTCCAGAAGAGAAGCCACATTAAACCCTACATGCTCAGAAGCAATCCTAAGAACCTCGGTACTTTTCAATGCGCCTAAATATACTTTAATGGTGCTATCTTCTAGAGTTCTGTCCTGCTTAGGGCTTTGTTGTTGTGCTAGATATGCTTTAAAATCTGCTTCGATGTTGCTGGATGTAGTGGAGCTATTTACTGCTTCGTTTACCTTATGCGATTTACCCGCTCCAGGTGCACCGTAATAAATCTCGTTGCATCCGCCAGCAGCACCGTTGCCGCTGTTTGCTGCCTTGATTCTATCCTTGTAGCCTAGGGCCAAGCGGGCTACATCTATCAGAAAAGAGCTGTAACCGTACTGGAATTTGTCAACATCGCTCTGGCCACAGAGTAAATCTCTCGCCTGATTGCCACTTACATCGGGGTGAATCTTGATTAAGTCAATATATTCTTGCAGTAGTTTCTTGGAGATAGTCCTAATCCCTACTGCTCCTTTGTTGCTTGACTTGATTAGATAGCACAGTCTGTCCTTATCTACTATTTCAACTCTTCCGTCGCTTGACTTGTCTCCAATTTGCAGGATTTCACATTCCTTCATAGCTTTAATGTTTTAAAAATGTTTCACTTACACCACACGGATGCCCATCTTGCGAATATACTAATTTTCTTCCACTTCCCATCTTCTTCACCCAAAAATTCTACCCCACCTCCCTAAACCTCTCCACCATCCACCACAGGTGCGCACCGCCGCCAATCTCTTCCACCACCGTCTCCAACTCCCCAAGTACGCGCCTTGCATCTTCAAGGGACTGCACCTCCGTCTCCCGACCGGGGAAATACTCCGCCAGAAAGTCCTGGATGATGGCAATTGCAGCCTGCTCGCTCTCGCAAGTCTTCTCGTCGCTGCAAGAATATCTGCCACTTCCAGGGTCTTCGTAGTCAATGATAAGCACATAGTCCTCTGGGAAGATGGGGTCGTCGGGATTGTCGTGACGGCAGCAATAGCCTGTTCCGGGCTCGATGCCGATGTACCAGCAGCGGACGCCCAACTCCTTCTCCAGCAGGTGATAGAGACCGTCTGGCTGGTCCCAGGCGGAGTCTATGCATATGTGGAGCGGGTCTCTGCCGTAGATGGGTTCGACGAAGTAGTAGATGCGGCCACGGAAGTTCTCGAGTTCAAGGCCGTGCTTCTCCGCGAGGTCCCGCCAGTCGCCCAGAAGGTCTTCCAGGAGTTCGGGAATCCAGACATCGAGTTTCTCCGTTCCGTCGGGTTGGAGGAAGCAGCTGTAGATGCGCTTGAGGGTGGTAGGGGAGCCCTCGATGTAGACGTCGTTGTTGCACCAGTTTGGCATAGGGTAATGTGTTAACGGTTAATGCCGCAAAGGTAGTGCAAGGTTTTGACACTAATCGTCAAAAAACGCGCTCATTAGGCCCAAAGTGGTCTATTTTGGGGGTACTTTGGGCCTATTCGGCGATGTTGCAGAATAGGTCATCAGCCACTATAATGCGTTGAAACATATCATTATACGCGGATTTGGCCACTCCGTTAACGGTAATTAAAACGAGGTGTAATCCTTTACCACTTTTATCCCATTGTGAAAATGCATCCAAACGATTCTGAATCTTATTATACTCCTGCGCCGTCATGGCGTATTTTCCCAGAGAATATTTAACCTCACAGATGTCAATGAGACCATCGCTACGGTCAATGACCATATCAATCTGAGCCTTCTTGCCATCAGCATCTTCGCAACGAAGAGCATAGAACTCTGTATGGATAGTGTCAAGCCGCAACGCTTTAAGTATGTGCTGGATGTGGAACATGCATACACGCTCATAAGAAAGACCATACCAGTTGTTCTGGGCCGGAGTGTTTATCGTATTGCGCCAGAAATGTGTGTCTGAAGATGGCTTCTTTACAAACTGATTATGGAAAATCGTGAAGAAATCTATCAGTTGGTATATCTCGGAATTGTTTTTCATGCCATTCCTGAACTTGCGGATAAAATCACAATATTCCAAATCATCCAAGATGTCAGTGAGGTGCCTGCTTGATGCAATCTTTAACTTCTTGCTAATCTCGGCTCTGGTCAAGCCACCTCTGTGACTCGCGAGCAGTTCTATTACGTCGATATATTTTTCAGGGCTTTTATACAACGATCTGAAAAGTCGACGATACTCATCTTTAAGCGGCGCGTCATACGCAAAGAACAAATTATCAATATTGTTCGCCGTGCTGTCGTCCATATCCAACAAACTCAGATAATAAGGCACTCCACCCAAAGCCATATAAGTCTGGAGTATTGAAACACGGCTCCACTTGCTTCTTTTTGACTTAAAGTACTGCTCTGTCTGGTAAAGGTCGAACGGCCTTAGAGACAACTCGTGCGTTGCTCTATTATGTAATCCACCTTTATTGTTGATAACGTTCCTGATCATCCAGGAAGTGGCAGAACCGCAAATAACGAAAAACACATTGTCCTGGCGTGAAGCCGTATCATTCCAGAAATGCCCCAGAGCCTTTACGAAACCGGAATTCCTTGTATCGAAGCAGGATATTTCATCAATAAAAATCACGCACCTCTTTTTGCCCGCCTTCTTGTTAATCAAGCTTGCCAGCGCCTCGAACATGTTTAGCCAACCGCTTGGTTTCTTGCCCTTATACCCATATTTCCGCAAGGAAAGGTAAAAGGCATCAGTCTCATCCTTATAACTTCCTTCAATAATGCCCGTTGTGAAAAAATCAAAACGCTCATTGAAATAACGTCTTATCAAGAATGTCTTGCCGACCCTCCTTCTGCCATAAACTGCTATAAATTCAGGCCGGTCGCTCGCAATGTACTTGTCAAGCTTTGCCAATTCCTTTTCTCTTCCGATTAATTTTTCCATAATTTTCAACAGTTATTTTGATGCAAAGTTAACAAATTCAATGAATTATGCAAATCTCATTAGGCCCAAAGTGGCTAATTTTTGGGGTACTTTGGGCCTATTGAACGAGATTGCAAAAAGTCTAAAATCGCCATTCCATAGGTATGAGAGGCTGATTTTTGCGAAAATTGCAAAGAAGAAAAAATAGAAAATTTGCAAAAAGTTTCCACAGAAATTTGCGGGGTTATTTTGCTTATCTTATTGAATTACAACACTTTGCAAAATCTCATTAGGCCCAAAGTGGCTAATTTTTGGGGTACTTTGGGCCTATTGAGCGATGTTTCGGTGCCACGCATCTGGGTACTTTGTGATAACCCATCTGCTTAATGGTTAATCCAGTGAGCTTCGAGGAGTTGCTGGAACTCTTCTTTGCCATAGCTGTACCAGTAACGGCTGCTGGGGTGGGGGACTGCGTAGAGGCCTTCTTCCTTCAGGCAGGGGAAGTCCTTGATGGCTATTCCTTCCTTTGCGAGGAAGTCGGTGAAGCATCTGTATGAGAACTTGCTGACGAAGATTACCATGTCTGCTGCCAGCCTGTAGATGATGTGGGCTAGGGCAGTGCCTGCAACCTCCAGGTCCGCGTCCTCGTAGCAGTAGCCGAAGTAGTAGTGGCCCTTTTCCTTATGGGCGGGACGGAGGAAGTAGTTGTAGTAGGACACTTCGTTTAGAAGGTAGTCGCCGTGAGTGATGTCGTGCTTGTCTAACTCTTCACGGATGGCTTTGAACAGCCTTCCTGTGTGCCCTTTGGAGCCATCTTTCCAGTTGCTGAACTTGCTCTCTATTGCCTTGGGTATCAATTGGTTTTGGTCGGCATCTTTATACCAGAGTTGCGGGTTGCGGATTGCTTCGGAGTTGAGGGCTTTGATGTAGTTGCTTTCGCCGACTATCAGCAGCTTTTTGTGGACGTTGTCTTCTCTCCAATAGTGTTCGCCTACCGCTGGCCTGAGGATGGGGAACCGTTCGAAGATGCCGCCTGGGACTAGGTCTTTGCCTATTCCTGCATAGAAGTTGAGGTCGTTTTTGCTTTCCCCTTCGAAGGGCTTGAGGTCAAAGCTCTGGATTTTTTCGAGTGTGGTCATACCTGAGTTTCCCTAGCGGATTTTGAAAAAATCGTCAGTAGAAATGGAGTAATAGTTTTTCTTGTCAATGGAATCAAGTTGAAAGGTTTCGAGGATATTGCTTTTCATTCTAATTGAATGTTGAGCTCTATTGACAAGGTCGTTCGATGTCTCATCTGTATTGTAATAAGCTAAAACCACGCAACTACCGCTGACCTCTTTGTCCTTTATTAATGTCCTCCAAGTTGCATCCGAATTGCCAAGAGATGCTCCGTATATGATAATGAGTTCTGCTTTATTAATCAGGTTCTGGCTATTGAAGTAATCTCTGTGCTGAGCAGTTTGGGCAAGAAAAGGCTTTTCAACGAGAGCTCTAATTTCTTCCTTACGTTGAATCCCGTTAGAATGGATTTGCCCATAGCCATTCACGCCCAATATTATACCACCCTCACTAAACACGCTACCATGGGGGTGCAGTACTTTGTTGATATGAAGCACTTTGCCTTTGTGCTGGATGCCCTTTCCTTCCGAAAAAATTCTATCTGCAAATGATGTATAATTAAAGGTGACAACATTTAAGTTAATTTCATTGGGTTTTGAGAATGTTGCAAACTTTTGGGCCAGTCCATTTCCGTCGATATGTTTGTCGATTTCGCAGATGTCCTTGCAAAATGATTCTCTCAAATTACTTGGTATTTCTCTTTTGTCAATCTCCTTAAGATATTTTGTAAGTTCATCTCGGACATCGGCACACACTGTTTTGTAGGCTTCAGCAAGGTCTTTAGGCAAGGGGAGAAACTTTTCCAGGGTATTGGCGAAATCACCCATAAAGAGTTCCAAATCGACCCAGTTGTCACCAAGAAAAGTGCCTGAAATAGTAATAGGCACAGGTGCGTTTGTCCTAATGGGCTCCGGCCGATGATTATATTGGGGCTTCTCTCCAAAAATCTTCCTTAACTCATCCTGGAAAATCTGTATCCATTTGTCAGACTTTTCTAGATTATAGTAGTATTTAGCAAATTCCTCATAGGATGTCGGCATATCCAGGTTACGGTCAAAGCCGTTACCCAAAATCAAAACAACATTCATCGCAGGTAGATTTTAAAGGTTAATAGAATAGGTGGTTTTTGTGGCTATTTATCTTCGGGGATAGTTGCTACTTCTCGTTGTTTCTTGCCTATAGGCTTGAAAATTAGATATGATGTGAATTGTCGCTGATTCGAAGAGTCCCACCCAAGAGGTTCTAGTTGGTTTTTTGCGTCATTCAAGGCCTCTTTAGCCTTTTCTAAAAGGACTGTCTCTTCAACATCTTTAACGACAAATACAATAGAATAACCATAGTCAAATGGGCTTCGGCCATCCAGTAGTTTTAAAAAATCAAATTGTAATTCCTTAAGTTCGGTATCGTTAATGCCATTCATTACTTTGAACTCAATGGCAATCTTTGGAGATTCGTAACCACCTATGGCGAAATCAATATGGCCAGCTGCAGAATTGTTGCCTTTAAGGACTGGCTCCTTTTTATTGTAAAATGCTTTTTTACCTACGTCTTTCCCATCTCTAGCTACTTTGGCCGTTGCCCACTCTGGATGCAGTTGAGAACTGTCTCCATCCAATTTGGAGATTTCTATTTCTTGACATTCTGCCTGAATGCGATGGGAGAACAGATGGTGGATATAGCGCTCGTTCTCGCAGGTTTCGTACTCGGTTAAGGACCTGGCAAACTTATCAATAAACTTTAGTTTTTCGTTTATGTCCATAGTGGTTTTGTTTTGTGATATTAACTAATAGGTGGCGTGTTTTCTTAATTGGCTATACGGGGATAAATTGATTGTTGGTAACCTCGTAATTATAGTCTTCAATAATGTTGTTTTCAACATCCGATTCATTAATGTCGAAAATATAGTCGTAAGGGTAACAATAAACCGTTTCTTCCACGTTTATGCGATAGCGACCATCTGGGAGCTTTATATTATTCTCTTTCAACTTTGCTCTTAATATTTCTACTAAAACATTGTGTGTGAAACATTTAAGGTCTTCAGGGTTAAAATCTCCAAGTGATTGAGTTTCTATGAGTTGATTGTCTTCTGAGTCAAAGAGAGAAAACTCAAAAATGGCTGATTTGGCTGAACGCCGCCAGAAATCACCATCATTTTGAAGTCTCAAAGCGGGTGCGTTTTCTTCTATCTCGGATATGATAATAGAATTAATGTTCTGACCTCTCTTCAATGCCGCCATCTCTTCCTTGAAATGGATTACGCTAAAGTGTCGCTGAAACTTATCTAATAGCATCTGAGAACTGAAATCCTCAGGCATTCGCAGGATTGTGAATTTATAGTCGTTTAAATCAATCATATCAAACGTGGTAATTTAGGCACCAGAGGTCGGGTCAGCGGCCTCTGGCGAAAAGGGTGTATTGGATTAATTGCTACTTGAAGCAGTATAGGTAACAACCATTTTTGTTATTCTTGCCTGTGATGTTCCATTATTTGTAATAGTAACACTACTAGCAGAACCTGTCCAGGTGCCATCACTATAGGTGCCAGAATCAGCTCCAAGAGAGCCAGTATTAGAGCCGCTAAAAGTAAAGGCAATATTTGTTATTGTTCCTCCACTGATAATGATTTCACCGCCAGCCTCAGTAGAAGATCCTGCGTATAGACGCAATTGGCCAGATTTGTTGCTAGCAACCTTGGCATTATTTGCAATAATCGTTATGGGCTCTGAAGTCGCTACAGTCGCATTACTAGAGAAAGTGCTAGTTGATTTAAAGAGTGAGCTAAAATCGAAGGTTGCTGTCGAAGATGTAGGAATCTCCTCACCTTCAGCATACACGGTAACAGTGCAAGTTGCAGAATTAGCCAAATACTTGCCGTCGGCGGCAACAGTTACTGTAATTGTGGCAGTGCCTTTAGCAACGAATGTTACGACGCCAGCACTGGTTACAGTAACAACTGCCTCATCACTTGATTCATAGGAAATCTTGCCTGTAGATTCAGTTGTAACAGAAAGAGTTACATCATCGTCGCC
>Ga0065711_1040500_pt1 | contig 16895 bp, 7 predicted proteins | sample Hoacrofraction12_FD_59098 | JGI IMG/M metagenome (GOLD analysis project Ga0065711, IMG submission 59098) | Hoatzin crop microbial communities from Cojedes, Venezuela - Epithelial fraction 12 v2 (version 2) | ecosystem: Host-associated > Birds > Digestive system > Esophagus > Crop | place... | reverse complement strand
TTGGTTGACAGTCGGCTGAACATGAGCCAGCAGTGTGCCCAGGTGGCCAAGAAGGCCAGCGGCATCCTGCCTTGTATCAGGAATAGTGTGGCCAGCAGGAGTAGGGAGGTGATCGTGCCCCTGTACTTGGCACTGGTGAGGCCACACCTCGAGTACTGTGTTCAGTTTTGGGCCCCTCACTACAAGAAGGTCACTGAGGTGCTGGAGCGTGTCCAGAGACGGGCAACGAGGCTGGTGAGAGGTCTGGAGAACAAGTCTTATGAGGAGTGGCTGAGGGAGCTGGGGCTGTTTAGTCTGGAGAAGAGGAGGCTGAGGGGGGACCTAATGGCTCTCTACAGCTACCTGAAAGGACACTGTATTGAGGCAGGTGTTGGTCTTTTCTCCCAGCTAACTAGCGATAGGACAAGAGGAAATTGCCTCAAGTTGCATCAGGGCAGGTTTAGATTAGATATTACGAAAAATTTCTTTACTGAAAGAGTGATCAGACATTGGAATAGGCTGCCCAAGGAGGTGGTGGAGTCCCCATCCCTGGAGGTGTTTAAAAAACGTGTAGATGTGGCACTTGGGGATATGGTTTACTAGGCATGGTGATGTTGGGTTGATGGTTGAACTTGATGAAGTTAGCAGTCTTTTCCAACCTATGATTCTATGATTCTATGATTCGTATAGCAGCTTTGATTTCTTCAATGTTAACAGCTGTGTCACTGACTCTATATTAATGTCCAGCTCAAAACTGACAATGTAAATTATTTCTTTTTAGACCTCCAGTTTATGTCACAGACTACGTACCTGTATTTCTTTTATTAATTCTTCTAAACGTCTATAAAAGTTTGCCCTCAAAAATGCCAAGAATTAACATGTTCTTGTTAACAATATCATCCAAGCAATCAACTTTGCAAACCTCTTTCTTTATTTTCATAGCACAGTTTGGACTTAGGCAGCTGGACTCTGCAAACCATCACATTTTTTTTTACCAAAAAGAGGTTTTGCAAGAGGATATAAGAAAAGGAAAGAAAAACATGCCTGAATACTTTGAGTGTGGAGACTATGGACAAATTATTAAATATCTCCCAATGCGTAGTAATTTCACTAGATACCAGGACAGTAAACTCTGTTATGAATCTAGCACTAGGCTACTGCTATGAAAAGGAGTGATTAAGCATACTTTTTAAAGATATATTTAATTTTCCTCAGTGGTAAATGAAAAGGTAGGTAGACTTCATTGAAATATGTATGCTTACCACTTTTCATTCAGATTTTTAAAGAGGTAGCGAATGTGTTACTAAAGAGTCAGAAAAAGAAACAGGAAAGTGTAAGTAGGATGATTAAAGAGACATTCTGCTACACAAGGAACAATGAACAATCCAGCGACAGAACAAGTGTGCAGAGAACAGAGGTCTATAAAAGCAAGAATGGCAAATAGAAGGTGACAAGGAAAAAATCATTCACTGTGTCTTCCAGTAGAAGAGGGGAAATCAGATTAAACTAGTAAATGAATTTTTTGCACCAGTTGCAGATCAAGTGCCATCCATACTACCACTGGAGATTGTGGATGCTCATCACGTGTTTAAAAACAGCTTACACAAATTCATGGAAGAAAAATTATCAGTGACTATGGAACACAAGGATAACATGGCTGGTTTCTATGTTTCTAAGCTCAAGAAAATATTTTGACATTATAAAGCAAATGACGGAGGAATTCTTTAAGCGCAAGGCTGGAAAAGCAGTGGAACAGATTACCTAGGAAAGTTGTGGCATCTCAGCCATGAGAGATCTTAAGAAATGGTATGAAATAAGTATAGAGGATCCTGCTTTATTGCACAGGGTCATCAGCTGATCAGTTGAAAGGTCTCTTTAAATCCTATCTAGTCATATCCGGGCTGAGTCCAGGGTATGTGTGAACATGTTGTGTAGATATAATCATTAATACACTAATCAGCAAAGGTTGACCAGAAAATTTCTCCTAGGATTTATCTTGAGCAGTCGCAATATGTTTACAAGCAGCTTTATGTGTTTGCAATTCTATGTATAAATGGATTAATTAACAAACAGTAGCTAACACATTTAAAATCTCTTTCAACTATATCTGGACAAATCTTTTTTTAGAAAAAACAGAAGCAGTCACAGGAAAGAGTACTGATATTTCTACACCAGCTTCACAAATAACTGAAAATTAAGAGGCAGAATTTTATATGTTGTTGGGTTCAATTCCAGTTTCTAAGAACAGTTACTGATGGTTCATGAGTTTTAAATTTATTGGTACTTGAACTATTCTTAAATTGTAATCCCAATTCAGGTAAAATGTCTATACTTAGTAAACAACACATCTTTTCCACAGGTTCCCACAGTGTAACATCAATGCTTGTATTTGGTAATTGAAAATAAATATGGTACTGAAAGAAAGTAATAAAATAAAACACATTAAGCAAACATCTAAGGAAAATGACTTGGTACTAACCTGTCCTCTTTCAAAATGTGAATGTCTTAGTCTCCTTTTGCAGGAATCTCCCTGCTCTCCGAATACTGTGATAAATACATCTGCATCAGTCCCTGATGCAGGCAATGTTCCCGTATGAACACTGATCAAGTAAAGAACTTCTGTCACGAAAAAACAGTGACACAAGGCATTACCAAATCAGACTATTTAGCAATGTAATTACCAAACATTATAAACCAATTTATCATAGGCAAAAGATTAATTTCAAGACCAAGGAACGAAATTATAGTAACTGACATTAATGTTCTGTCTGAGTTTCATACAGATTGCTAGCTACCTCACAATAGCACAGCACAGCATTACAAATGAAATGTCCTTTATGAATCAGTGCAACAATTCATGCTTACATTACAGAAAAAGAAAATGTTGTAGTTCTGGAGTCTTATTCAGTGGTCACAGAAATCAAGTGAAGGAGTCACACTGATATTATCAGGCTTTGTAAAAAGCTTTGAATTCTTGTAGGAATTGAAGGTCTTAAATTCAGGTAGGATTTATCTACTCTAACAACATTTTACCAAAGAAAAAACACAGGTGTAACAGATGAAATCCACTTTTTGTTCTGGATCAGCTGAATTCTGGTTTAGTCTGGCATTTTGATAATTATGGCTAGTATCAATTAACATGTCCAAGAGAAATGGCACAGCTATATGTACAGATATGCATTGTTATTATTCACAGCAAAGGATAGCTTGCCATGACTTTTGGCTGATGAGTTATACAGTACATATTCCTTGAGACAGCTTGCTAGAGGATTTTTTATGGGTTCTGTAAGCTTTGTGAAGAATTAAATGTTGTAACAGACTGTTAAGATAGATTTCCATTTGCAGTATAGCCTTCAGTTAGATATTAAAGGCAAAAAGTTTTAAATATTTTAACTAAAACTTCTGTTCATAGAGTATAATGAATAAGAGTTCTTTTCTAAATATTTTATAAACTGTAATCAGACCAAAGGAAGATGTTATCATATTTTAAATATAATGATAAAATGAAACAGAACTTCTGGGGCAGAAATGGAGCTTGTAGAAAACTTCATAAAATATTGTTTTTTCTTTTTGTGATTAATGTCATTATGACTTTGCACATGCCTTTTTAAAATCCTATGATTTAGTACCTCACTGAGTGTAAATCAGTTGTTTTCTGAAAATTTCAACAGAAATACACTAACTGGACTTTACACATTTTTCGGACTTTCAAACTGGTACTTCGCCTAGTGGAAACAATACATGTAAGTTGTTTTAAAACAGAAAAAAATGCTTTAATACAATACACATTATTAAAGACCCCACAGCATTTACACAGGTATATTTAAATGAATCTTCAAAAATAATTTTGAGCATTTATTTAATGTATGTAAAATGCTTTGCAGTCTTGCCCATTGTGTTCATCCTATTAGGCAGCTCACAATTTAGTGTGCATGTATGTGTGCATTTGATCTGCTATTAATTTTTCTAGTTCAGCAACATACCCCTGAGAGGTGGCTTGTCTGGCATGACCGCTGCCAGCTCTGTCACTGTCTCAGTTCCATCTTCTCCAAACAGACACCGGGCTTCAGTGTGAAAGCCCAACTCTTGTTTAGTGTCCAGGTCTTTTAGATGAAGCTGCAGGCAGAATCGTGAAAAGAAATTCATTTATCTGAATTTTTTAATTTCTTATTTCCATCCCAACAGAAACTGACATTTCTTCCTACTGTTCATGCCTGCACACACTTAATAAAAGCTACCGGATTCTGCAGAAGAGCTACAATAGTTGCTGCCAACCGCTGATTCTGCAGCCTGCTGTTTATAGGTATATTCTTCATTGCATATTGACACAGGCACAGGACCCATTTGTAGATAACTAATGAAGGATACAGATTAAATCGACCTGTATATACTTGCAGCTTCAGAATGTCAAATAAATGACTACGGTTACATCAATCTTAATAGCACAAGCCCGTTTCACAAAAATATTTGTTTTGTTGCTTTTTATTTGTTTGCATGTGACTTGCTATATCTCAGCTAGGATTGTCAAAGTTGGCAGAAACTAGTGTCCAGTGGCCTTTGGGGTTCCTTGTGGAAAGAAGTTATTTGAAGCATGAATTCCAATAGAAGGTGCGAGCTTAGGTGCAGCTTCATTCCACTCAACTTTAAATATTGTGTGGAGACTGAACAAATAGGGTTCCAAATTTCTGAACTTAGAACCTCCAAATCAAGTGAGGAAGCAGAGCCTTGGGACCCCTTCTGTCCCAGCTACTGAGACAGTCAGTGTGGAGATCGGATTCACAGGAAGGCAACTGAGATTGTGAACTTTATCCTAGATCAGGTTATAAAACATATAATGACAAACTATCAAGCATATGGAGAAACATTTCTGTAACTGTTATATGCAGGATTGAACTCGGTACATAGCTAATGACTAAAAGTTTGAAGAAATTGTTTCTTCAGTCTTTAGAATCTCTTTGTATAGAAACATTATATACAAGACACTAAGAACAAAACAAAATGAAACAAAAACTTAACTCCATCAAGACATTAAGTAATTTAAATTGTGGCTCATTGTACAGGATACACATATCACTGTTTGGAAATCCTGAATACAGATTTCCTTACATAGACTTCAAGCGCAAGCTTTGAAATACATAAATATTTATATAACTGAAATTATTAAGAATTTGACAGTGCCACTCTTAAAAAGTTTCTTAAAATGTCTCGCACTTGAGTTCCTAGAAATGTAGTTACTGAACATTTTCCATTCCTGCTTATGCTTTGTGCCCAGTGCTCCACAAGATCAGGCACAAAGTTTCCAGATGAAAGTCAACGGTTCCCCATGATCATTTCCAGAATTCAACCCTTAATTACTTGAATGAACAGTGTTATTCTTTAAACAGTATTAAATTCCACTATAACTGCAGTTAGTTGTTTACCCATTTTTGCTCTTAAATAACTGAATTTTCTCACACTAAATATCTAACTTCTCATACAAAAAAAGTCCTCCCTAACCTCTAACAATATAAGCATCCCCAACTAAATATCATTAAGTATCACAATTTTCTGTCCATATTAAAATTGGACTGTTACCTGCATATGCAGGCAGACTACCTGTAGAAACTGGACTCCTAAAAATGAAATGTGTAAATTTATACAGACTTTGTCCTTAAAATAAAATGTACCTGACAAATTCTTGTTAGTTTTAAGATTACATGTAAGTGTGAAATTTATCTCCAAATCATACAGTGTTTCTATATTCTATATGAAAGTAAAAAATGATTTTGTATTTTATTTTGGAAAGGGCCAGAAACTCTCTTTTAGAGCAAGAAAAAGCTACTCATTCTAGAGCACATAAATCTTCAAAAGTTGCAGAAAAGACATAAATGTTAGCTAAAGTTCTATCGTTTTGTACAGAAGTGTACAGAAAACTGTAAGAGATAACAGGGAACTCCGGTACTCTGAAGGTGCAAACCAAAAAGAAACCAGAGAGTAGCAAAAGGAATGTAGGGATTTTATCTCCTTTTTAGACTCTGCAGTTTCATTTGTAATCTGTGTTTTTATGAAATTTCTGAAACTTCTATTGTTACTTCTTTCACTTAAGGAGAAAGCAAGGAAGTGAATTCTTTTTGATTGGGGCTGGATTTTACCACTGATTCATAGTGGACTTACACATACTGACTGCCTCCTGTAGTCTTGCTATTTCTATACAGCATCTCTATTTTTTACTGCACTGTAAGAGTCCTATTAAACTAAAACCAAGTTGTTACATTTTAGATTATGCTTCCATGTATAAATAATTTATAAACAGACTAATAAAGGAGTAACAGATGTTATAAGCATGTTACTGGCATAAGCATTATATGTTATTGCGGCTAATGCTGTGGGTTATAAGTGCACCAATAGAAGAGACTACATAGGTCTATAACAACCTATTGACTTCTTCTAGGTTGCAAAAATTTACAGTTACTAATAAATCAATTATTAAATAACTTTTGAAGCGTTTAAAAATATGAACAAAAATCGGTTAGCCATTTGCAGAGGGTTGTCTTTTACATTTATGAATATCCTGCCATGTTTAGAGCCACCAGTTTTGGAGGCTGAAATCTTATATCACATCATTGCACAATGAATATAGTGAGGGTGGTGTCAACATGTTTTTGGAATGCTGTATCAAAGGCCTGGAGATGCATATTTAAAATGAGAAATTAGTTTTCTTTACCTATTTTTTCCATCCATGTAGTCTAGACTGAGACTACAAAATCAGCTGACAAAGAAAAAATTTTGGGAGAAAATATGAACAAGATAAACTCCTCCTCTATGCTCAGAGGAGCTCATAAACTCAGACTTAATGATCCTTTGAGTACCATAAACCCATTCAAATTTTAGCCTAGAATGAAGCCGTCTTTAGCATTTTCCACCAGAAAAGTTTCTGGACTGTTTATTCATTTAGGGAATTGCCCTCTGATCTTTTAAACCCACAGTAGGGTTGAGATTCTGTGTGGCCCAGTTCAGAAAAACATTCTTTTCCTAACTTCAGAACAATTCAATGCTATGACCACAATACTTTTTGGGTCCTTGTCTATGGGCAGAGCTCATTGAAACAATTTTTCTTTGCGTTACCTTCAAGTCTAGGTATTTCCCCAAAGCCCAAGTATTATCAGACCCAACACCTTGCTATTCAACCTTCCTACTCACACTGGGGAAAGGTATACATTTAATACCTGGTTGAATCATAAGATTGACAGCATTAAATCATTTCTCCATCCCTTTTTATGAGAGGTCTTCAGTACATATTAACCTGCAATCAGATGTTTAAGGCCCACAGATGACCATGTTGTAATGAATAACTGCTAAAGTATCAGCTTCATTGGTTTCCACAAGTAGGTTGCTCTGTGCCAGGAGACTGTTGGTATTTCCACGCAGGGATTAACATTTCCTAGCATCAGCAGAAAACACCGCCTCCCCTGTCATGATGAGCTATGCAGAATGGATCTGCACATCAGTGAATAGGTATAGCTATCTGCACTTCGGCAGGCACAAACAGGGTAATTCTGCCCACAAAGAGATCTGGAAGCTGTAGGCAATCATCTGTAGATACAAGGTAACTGAGCCAGAAGATGTGAAGCCTTGCTGCTGTGGTGCTGTATCGGGTTTGCGTGGCAAGGTTTTGATAGCAGGGGGGGCTGCATGGGTGGCTTCTGTGAGAAGCTGCTGGGAGCTTCTCCGATGTCCGATGGAGTCAATGCCAGTCGGCTCTAAGACAGACCCTCCACTGGCCAAGGCCACGCCAATCAGTGACGGTGGTAGTGCCTCTGTGATAAGATATTTAAGAAGGTAAAAAGAACTTCACAACTGCAGCCCAAGAAGAGAGGAGTGAGACTATGTGGGAGAAATAACACTGCAGACACCAAGGGCAGTGAAGCAGGAGAGGGCTGAGGTGCTCCAGGCACCAGAGAGGAGATTCCCCTACAGCTTGTGGTAAAGACCACGGTGAGGCAGGTTGTCCTCCTGCAGCCCATAGAGGTCCACGGTGGAGCAGATATCCACCTGTAGCCCGTGGAGGACCCCATGCTGGAGCTGGTGGATGCCTGAAGGAGGCTGTGACCCTGCAGAGAATCCACTCTGGAGCAGGCTTCTGCCAGGACCTGTGGACCCGTGGAGAGAGGAGACCATGCCGGAGCAGGTTTGCTGGCAGGGCTTGTGACCCCAGGGGGACCCACGCTGGAGCAGCCTGTTCCTGAAGGACTGCACCCCATGGAAGGGACCCACACTGTGGCAGTTCGTAAAGAGCTGCAGCCCGTGGGAAGGAGTGATGTTGGAGCAGCTTGTGGAGGATTGTGTCCCGTGCGAGGGACCTCACGCTGGAGTCGGGGAGGAGTGTGAGGAGTCCTCCCCCTGAGGAGGAAGGAGCAGCAGAGACAACGTGTGATGAACTGACCATAACCCCCATTCCCCGTCCCCCTGCGTTGCTCGGGGGCAGGAGGCAGAGAAATGGGAGTGCAGTTGAGCCCAGGAAGAAGGCAGGGATGGGGGAAAGGTGTTTTGAAGATTTTGGTTCTATTTCTCATTATCCTACTCTGATTTGATTGGTGATAAATTAAACTGATTTCCCCAAGTCGAGTCTGTTTTGCCTGTGACGGTAATTGGTGAGTGATCTCTCCCTGCCCTTACCTCGACCGACGAGCCTTTTGTTATATTTTCTCTCCCCTGTCTAGCTGAGGAGCGGGAGTAGAGAGTGGCTTTGGTGGGCACCTGGCGTCCAACCAGGGTCAGCCCACTGCAGGTGCAAAGTGAAGCAAACAATCTGCCTCTCAACAAAAGATATTTACTGGTATTATGAAGAATATTCCAAGTTTATATGTAGTGTATTTTGAATACCTTGTGAAGTTTAATTCCTCTTCCCAAGCACGGACCAGATAACAGAAAGGAAACTTTTGTTATATCTCCAATATCACCAACACTCAACTGTTAGAAAAATAAAGGAAAAAAAAATTTACTATACATTGTATGTAACAGTTTGGATGATATACTTTAAGCCCAGGCAAAAAGATAAATAAAATAGGTAAAATTACTAGTCAAGGGCATTAATGTTATGGTAAGGAAGTCCCATTAAGATTGCAAGCTAATTTGGACTCACATTTGTATCATAATTTGTTTATTTTTAACTGGGACAACTGGCTGCTGAGCCTAGGCCAAAATATGAAAGGCAAGGTAATGCCTGACTGATTCTATATTTCCAAGCTGAATTCATATTACTATTCTTTCTCTTCACTTTCCTACTTACCTCCTTTTCATCACATCTTTATTCTCAAACTTGAACTGAAATTTTGAACTCAAGATGATTTTTAGTCCGGCTATTGGCTCTGTTGTCAGTTACTCTAGTGCTCAAAAGAAAGGATGGCTGGTTTCCATAAGTCCTATCATATACTGCTGCTTTTTGCTTTTAATTTTGCATCTGTTAAGTGAGTGATTTTTATATTGCCTTTTTGAAAAAGATGGGTAATGACTTCTTTTTCCATGTTTAAGAATAAAAACCTTTTGAAAGGGGTGACCCATGTTCACACACCTTTCCTGAAGCTGCCATTAACTTCACGTGCAAACTACAGAATTGATATTTGCCCAGGCCCAAGCTCATTGTAGAGAAAGACAGCTTCTAATTAGTGAAAACAGATTAGCTGAGGTTTGAGAAGTAGAACATAAAGGAAGTACGGAACAGCTTCAGTAATTATTGTCTTACTGTTAAGGCCTACTAGTCTTAATTCAAAGCTAAAGAGGCTTCTCATGTCAAAGTTGTCATTTGCTCAATAGAACTTTCATAAGTGACTTGTATTAGCCCATATGTGAGAAGTTCTACAAGTGCTACTTATTTAAGACATAGAGGTATAAACACTAGCTCTGACAAACAAAAAATCATTCTACACAACTTCACATATGTTGGCTAAAACTCCTTTTCTGAAATTATTTCATAAGATTTGTGTGAAATAAAAAAGAAACCAACCAAAAATGGATGATCATGTAGATTCTGAACTTTCTGTGCAGGGGATTTCCCTTTTCTTCCAAATACAACAACTTGAATATCAGGAACATCTTCTGGTACTTGTGTACAGTGCACCCATGTTTGCCATCGTCCTCTGCTTTTAGTATCAAAATGTTTTGTAGGAAGAGATGTCACAGATGTTTCTGCAAACAAAACAAACATATGTTCAGAATTCATGTCTCAGTTGCAAGGTAGTATAAGCCAAAAGATACAAGATTATGTTGCCTTGTAGTGCCGGATGTAGCCAGACAAGTCTGGCAACAAAGCCACAAAACCCTCATTACTTGTTTTAGGCCTGTGGAGGTATAGAAAACCAGGCCAGCTGCTTCATGAATCCATGTCACACATGCAGGGGCCATGCTATCTTTTGTGTTTTGTTCCAAGCACAGAATACTTGCTGCCAGAGGAGACGCTTTCGATACTGCCATTTCCATCTTCTCCATCCCATGCATAATTTCTCCTTCCTTGTTTACAGAAGGCATGATTCATAGAATGATAGAATCATAGAACGATCTGCGTTGGAAAGGACCTTACAGATCATCTAGTTGCAACCCCTCTGCCACAGGCAGGGACAACTTCCACTAGGCCAGGTTGCTCAAAGCCTCATCCAACCTGGCCTTGAACACTTCCAGGGAGGGAGCAGACACAACTTCTCTGGGCAACCTGTTCCAGTGCCTCACCACCCTCATAGTAAAGAATTTCTTCTGTCTTCTTATATCTAATCTAAATCTACCATCTTTCAGTTTAAAGCCATTACCCTTTGTCCTATCACTACCTGCCCTTGTAAAAGTCCCTCTCCAGCTTTCTGGTGGGCCCCCTTCAGGTACTGAAAGGCTGCAATAAGGTCTCCTTGTAGCCTTCTCTTCTCCAGGCTGAACAGCCCGAACTCTCTCAGCATTTTCTCATAGGAGAGGCGTTCCATCCAAGGATTCATCTTGGTCCAGGTCCCTGCCCCTCACCATTGGGGTACCAAAGCTCGGTTCTGCCTACATTGTGAAGCAGCCTTTTACTGGCTCTGCTCCACACTGCCATGCAGTAGTGATTCATGCGAGTGAAAGACATTTCTGTTGGTATTACCTTTGAGTGGAATTGCCACTTCCACAAAATCTTTCTTGGAGCATTTATTGATCCAGTCATTGTGAACAAAAACATGTGCAGAAAAAGGGTAGAGGACTTCTTTTATAACAATTTTTTCCAAGAACCACTCATCTGATATAAAATAAACAGAACATTATTAATTCATACCTTTTAAGCAACAAAATGTTCTGTGTATGCAGTCATAAGTTTGTATCTTTACAAAATCAATAAAATGTTTTCTTTTGCTGGACTTCTTAAGGAAATAAGACTTCTTAAAATATATTGGCTGTGTGTATACGTGTTTCTGTCTGTTCCCCTACACTCCAAAATATTTGACAAAGTGGAGAAGTCTTGAAGTTTTTACAGATATTGTGAAATTAAACATAGAGATAGATTTGATTTAATGATCTACCAGTGTCCCACAGTATGGAAAGGCTTCTATATGAGATCTCTAGACACAAGAAGTCCCCCATAGGAAATGATATTATCAATGTTCTAAAGGAAAAAGAATCAGGATTTCTACCACATTATCCATTAGAAAATCCACTCAACACACAACTAACTTTCTGGTGAGGTTCTATGCTATCTAATAAGACACAAACTTCAGCTGAAAGTTTTCTTTTGATTGAGACCATTGTGTTGATTCTCCGTAAACCAAGCATTTCAAGACTTGGACTTCTGAGTCTTGATAAACTCGGTTATACTCCAAGTCTTGCTGAAGTCAATGAAAGTTTGATCATTCACTTTAGTGTTACTGTCTAGGAAATATATGGCAAATACTCTCCACATCAGTTTGTCTGAGTCTGAGCTTAACCTACAGAGTCGTCTCAGAGTCTTTTTTTTTTTATAAGGAAAAAAGAACAAGAGACTCATGCTCTGGAACAAACTTGTCTCAATTATCAGCATTATCTGCAGAAGTAGAATATCTCTAAAATCTCTGTTCTGTTGCCTCTGAAAAACAATGGGCCAAAATTGTAGCCAAAGTATTGAAGAAAATATCAACTTCTGATGCTCCTTGCTATTGCTACTTATATTTTAGAAATATGCAATTTTCTTTAACTCCAACAGCTGCTGTGGAATCGGAAGGAGGATAAGAAAAAGTGCTGCAGCAAGTGCAGATTTTTTATCTGCCACTCAACCTCATGCATGCAGAATCCCTTAAAAAAGAATAAATTTCTCATGGGTTAGAAGAAAAAAAGCTCTGAGGCCAGAACAGCCGTTCTTCCATGTTCCACTTCCCAACCTAATGAACTGATTGCCTGTTCTTATCTTTACCTAGAAACATTTAGTCCTGAAAAATAATGCTCTTTTATAACAAAAAAGTCCATCATCTAAAAATAGAGAGGAAGAAAAAAGCAAGTAAAAAGCTACAAAAACATGATGCGTATTGCTTCCTGAAAAACAAATGCTTTGTTGATTGTACTCATAAATACATAGTAACTTCTATGGAGAAAAATTTCACATAGAAGTTTATCATTGTACATTGTCACGACATTTCCTAGGAATCCTTTGCACTTTTCAGTGAAACAAAGCTGGATACTTCACATCTACAGTCCAACAGAAATAATGAAAAGCAGAAAATGGAGAGCAATTTCAAATTTTCTAGAACTTCTTAAAAAAAAACACTTTTGATTTTTAATCTTAAGTTTAGGATATTTCTGAAGTTCTAGGATCTCTCAAATCTGATAATCTACACTATCATTACCATCCATTAACTGAAAAAATTGCTGACCTTTTTTTAGACTCTTAAATCCGACAAGAACTTGATTCAACTTGCCAAGATATACTGCTTTGATTTTGAAAACTTCTACCTGCAATATGAAAATATAAAAAAAAATTATATTTTAGTTAAACTTAATATGTATCTGCTGTTGAATATTTATCATTTTAGTCTTGTGTGCCTGGTCACTGTTTTGCATCTCAATGGAAGCAAATTTATCTTGTTTATGCAGTGCTATTGTCTTTGAGTTCATAATTAAACACTACTTGCTATAACTGATATTTTCTGATTGAGTTAATATTATGAGTTTTGAATTTCAAAATGCTGCTGTATTCAATAGGAAGTAATTTTGGAAACATTAGATACACACACTAACAATAAAGTGGTCATTTCTAGTACCTTCATGGACTGAAATAACCAAATGCGATCGATTAGTACTTGTGTTGAAAGTTGCCTTGATCCAGAACCTAAGTCCCAATGAAACTGATGAACAATAGGTGCCTAAAAATTCTGAAAATCTGGAGCAATTCCATTTTCACTACAATTCACATTTAATTTAGTGGTAATTAGGCTGATAAATGGGAATGAAGTGAATAGCATCTGGGAAGATTTCAACCACTGTGCTGTTGGGATAAGGATTTTTCAGTGAAGCTGTCTCTATAACAGGTTAAATTTTCCACATACAATAGACTTGCATGATGAATAGCCCTCATGGAATCTTCCTTTTTTTCCCTACAGTAAATCTTCATAGTATATTCACCTTCTTGCATATACATGTTTGTCTTCTTCTTTGCACAGTCATCTTCCTTCATAATCAACTGGAAAACTCACAAAAGTATGCACACTGACACTTGGTACACACATTACTTAAATTTTTTCCTTTTGGCTTTTTTGAACTAGGCCTGAAGAAATGAGGTCTGGAAACACACTATTGATGAATGCATTTGTACAGTCTTTTAGGAAACCAGCTGTGGAATAAAATCTCCACAAGTAAGACTGTTTGATTTCTTGTGACTTCATGAGCTATCCTGTTGTAGACGGAAGCAGTTGTCTTGGAAAAGTTGGGTTGAAAATGCAATTTGAAGATAAAAATTGAGGACCAGTTTGGAGGTTTGAAAACAAACAATAAAAACTTTGTATTGTTCCCATAGTTGCTGCCAAGTACAATGACATACCTGTTAGAACCATATTGATCATAAGTCATCTAGAAAAAAAGAGCAAAAAGTAGGAACCGAGAATTTAGCATTTGAGGGCAAGCTGGAGAAAAGAAAATTGTGAGAGAATGAATACTCAAACAGTTGCTACTCAAAATCTGTTCTATAAGAAGATGATTAGGATGCTATAGCGCAGAATACAGAAAAGCCCTTTAGAGTTTCACATGAAAGATTTAGCCTCCTGAACAGACCCATTCAAAAACTGACACAGAATCTGGATTAAACAGAAAAAAAAATCTTTGTGAATTTGCAGATGAGTTGTATTTCCACAGGAGTGAGTATTCACAGAAGTCAACTGTATTGTTCACATATTTTTCTCTAAGTTGTATTCTTAAAGAAAGTTTAGCATACATTATTACAAAATAAATATGTTTTTTAAAAAGAAAAAACTCAGGACAGTCCAGTTTTTTGAAAGAAACAGGTATCAGTCTTTCTTTCAGACACAGTGATACCTTATCCATCGTAGCAAGCAGTCTTGCTGTTCAGATTTATCTAAGGTATTATCTTTAAGCTATATTAAATACAATTATCTGTACCATCCAAAAATCAATCTATAAAATTCCTGCATTATTTCTTAAAGCCAGACGAGCCCTACTATCCTGTCATTATTACTTTCAGATTTATTTTGTGACGTCTGAGCTAGCAGTTTGATGAGTTCCTGATGAATGTGACATTGGGGATGCATGTTCTTTTCCACAATGAAGAAAGAAAATACAGGAATACAGGGGACATAACAACTGACAAAGACTTAGTCTGGTTTTCGTACAAAAACCATTGTGTCTTCTAGACTCTTCAGAAGTGAAAAGAAAAGCAGATAAAATAGACAGCAGACTATCTAAACAAGAAATAAAGCATACTGCAAGCATATTTCTCTAGATTTCTACATCAGCGAACCAACTAATCTGAGTTGGCTGCCTCCTCCAAAGAAGATTCTTATGTACTTTGCAATGAATGTATGATTTCCTCAAAACAAAAATTAAAAAATCTTCCAAACCTAAACACCGAGCAAACAGTAGGGTCTAGTGAAGTATCAGCTGAATGCTTCCTTTTGATCTGAAATAGATACTTCCTTTTGATCTGAAATTTGTTTTAGTTACTTTGTTCTTATGCCAATAACTATTCCAGGAATTACTCTTCTAGGAAAAGCCCTTTAAGCCTCAAAAAGCAACAATATGTTTACCATGTTTCAAATCAGTAAGTGGGTGGAAGAACTGGAAATATGAAAAAATAAAACTCTGCTTGGAACATTGACATTAGTGTTCAGGAAAGTTAACATGAAAGGTCATGGTCTAAAGTAGGTACAAAGGCAAGATACCCTACAGACATGTTATCAGTTCTACCAATCAGGCGTATTTTAACAAAACACTGATACCTCCCTGGCCTTAAAATTCTGGAATATTAAAACAGAATTTTTGGAGTATACGTAGTGCAATTCAAAATTACTTTATCAACTTAACTGTTTCACTGTTGCACAATGCTGATGATGCTTAAAAGCAACATGTTACCTGTGGACACAATCACCTGTTAGTTATGAGAGAAAATTATGACTATATAGAATACAAAACATGAGTATTTTTGATACTTTGTCCATTAAAGGATTTATGTAAATATAAGTTTTAACAAAAAGGCACAGATTCAGTTACATTTTTCGTCACTGTTTTACCTGTCCTCTGGCAAAAGTGATCAAGCTGTTTCTCAAGTTAAGCCATCGTTTCCCTGAGTCTCTCTTCTCTCCTTGTATACAAAGATAGGCCTCACCAGTGGCATCTGCTTTCTTCAAGTCTCCCGTATGTAGATGGATTTCATATTCCACAACTTTAGAAAAAATACACATAGAAAAACAAGAAGTCAGCAGGAGAAAAATGCTCTTTGTCTTCTTATCTGACACCTGCATGGTGTACCAATTCCTGGTAGAAACCCTCGCAAATTTTTTCTGAATCCCTTACTGTGCCACAGAACAGGGAGCACAGGTCTCTTCAGTCCTGGTGACATACATAATCAAAACACGTTCTTGCTGCATAACTCCCCATTTGGCAATCTGCAGGATACAGATATGTTCTGCTCTGACACCACTCCTAGAAAATGGGCACTGCTGGCTGCTGCTCGGGGCACAGGACCTCCTATGTACTGCCCCCTTCCCCTAAGGTAGGGAATCCCTTTCTAAGAGATACTTCATGTTTACATGCTCTTTGGAAAGTCTGTTCTTAGCTTACATTTGTAAAGTGGCTTAGAAGAAAGCTGGGACCTGATTGTCTTAAGCTTTAAACTCAGGTAATTATCTCCCAATGAATGAACACATCAGGACTGTCAAGCTTTCGCACTAGTCAGACCATAATACTATTACAATGTTCTTGAAGCTTAAACACATTAACGTGAAACTGAAATAATTAATTAAATATTCTTTCATCAGCTTTAATACATCAGTAGAAAAACCTCTTTATAGTTTGTATCAGTCTCCAAAGAACCTCCCATGTACCGTATAATAACCCACAAACACAGATCACCTAAAAGAAATCTGAGTTTAAGGGAAAGCATTCCTGATATTCTCAGCTGTGGTCATAGTGTAGCGGTTCGAAGAGCGACCAGTGGCCACTGCGTGGAGCTTCTGCTTTCTTGCATTTTTATGACAGAATGTACAAGGGATGATGTAGATGAGACCAGATTGCATTAATTCTGAAGAAACTTCATGGGAAACTCCTATGTTCATTTTTTAAATGACCTATTTTATCCCCGGAGTTTATCACGGAAACAAGGAACAAGAAAACACTTAAACAGAAGCAGGTCACAATCTCAATCAATATTCATGGTTATTTGCATTATTTTAACAAGGATCCCAGGAAAAATAAGAAGAGTTTTTTGGGGATTCTTCCCCCCCCCCCCCCCC
>Ga0065711_1008028_pt1 | contig 16895 bp, 9 predicted proteins | sample Hoacrofraction12_FD_59098 | JGI IMG/M metagenome (GOLD analysis project Ga0065711, IMG submission 59098) | Hoatzin crop microbial communities from Cojedes, Venezuela - Epithelial fraction 12 v2 (version 2) | ecosystem: Host-associated > Birds > Digestive system > Esophagus > Crop | place... | reverse complement strand
CTTTAGAGTGATGATCCATAGACTAAGGGAATGATATCTGGAGACAGGAGAAGTGGTGGTGATCAACTGGACAATGGGGGACCTGGGCATGATGTAGATGGTATGGAATAAGGGGTGGATAATGTCCTGGTTTTGTCCAGGACAGGGTTAATTTTCACCGGACTCCAGGAAGGGGCACAGCCGGGGGGTGGGGGCTGACCCCACCTGGCCAAACAGAGCTGGGTATTCCATACCATGTGACGTCATGCTGGGTTCCGGTGGGGGGGGAGGTGCAGCAGGAACTCTCTCGCGGCTGGGGAGCTCATGGTGTTGGTCCTGTCCGGGAGAGAGGGTCTGTTGTGCGAGTTTGTGTCGTATTTTCTCCTTACCTGTATCGTTGTTGTTACTGTTCCCATTGTTTGCTGTTCTGTTAAACTGCCCTTATCCCGACCCACCAGTTTCTGCCTCTTTCTTTTCATTCTCCTCCGTACCCCGGCGGGGGGAAGGGCGGCCACTTGGCGCTTTTGTTGCCAGCAGCAGCCGAAACCAGAACAGGGATGCATATATATACTTTAAAATTTGTAACCTTCCACCACCAAAACAGCCAACCAACCAACAAAATACAAACAAAAAAAAATAACTAAACCAAGGTGACATCCCTTCAACTCCGTAACATGAAAGTCTTCAAGGTTGACTGTCTGAGACTTCCAATGTGCTCCTGAACTCCTGACTTAGAAACAGCTTGATATCTTTATTAGGCCACAAAATCTCCAAAGCCTACTGGGAAGGAATTCCCTTAGACAGAATAAACTTGAAGAGTGGGGAATGAATCATATTACTCATGACTGGTTGGTTACAATATCTGTGTCTCCAGTCCTTTTTCTCTGTCCCAGTGAATATTTCATTACTCAGTACGCGTGGTACACTCTTAACATAAAGAATTTCCAGTCTTTTGATAGTTACATGAATGAGAACTAAAAGGGTAATTGGCATGACAACCTCAACTTGTTATTATGTGATATGTTAAATTTTTAAGATATTTACTAAACTTGTTGGCTTATTTTGGATATATTGCAATTCTTGAACTATAATAACATGAACTGGATACAACTACAGCTTTAGCAGCATCAGTCCAAGTATAAAAGTTCATGTGCTTTTCAAGAAACATTTCAGTATAACATTTACTCTTTGTAAACAGTTTGATGTGATGAAATTCATCAGGTCTGTTTGTGACAGACCATAAACATTACTCTACTACTTTAAATAATACTCTTTCCCTTTTCTATCTTTCTAAGTACTTATCATGATCTAGGATTTATTGAGTGTAGAATTTCATAATCAACTGCATTAATTTAGCATATATTTCTGTCTATACTTAAATACTATTATGCAATCAGTCTTTCCTAACTCATTACTGCGTGTCCCATATTTATATCATTAGTGAATTTAACAAAAATTCTTACTTAGTTACATAGAACTAGATCCAGCACTTGGCCTGTTAAACTTTTTTAATTTGCTTATTTGCTACTGAAGTACTGCTAAATTTAAGAACACAGAGTATTTCCACTCTATTGGCTACTGCTTCATGTCACTGTGTTGCTCACAGAGCACAAAAGATGGAACTGAACAGTGAAAGACCCCTTATGATTATCAGCAATATCTCCCTGGGCTGTGCACCTCAGCTTCTCCCATACCAGTGTTGTTGCTTGGAAATCTGCTGCACTCAAAGGAGGTAAAAAATACATTTCAGCCTGTTTGTATATTAGTGTTTCTCATAAAATACTGACCCGCTGTTATGTACAGCACCTTGTGTAACTTGGGAAGGAATAAACTCTCAGTCTGCCTCGATTCAGATGAATGTCTGAACACTATTAATCTAAGTCCCCAGTTTAGGATTAAATGAGTTGAATGAAAGACCAAACTGGAAATCAGTGTGGCAGTCTAGTTGTCTTGGGCTTACAAGGCAAGGTTTTGGTAGTAGGGGAGGTGTGTCAAGGAGCTACAGGGGTGGCTTTTGTGAGAAGATACAAGATGCTGCCTGCATGTTGGACATAACCAGTTCCACCCAGCTCCAAAACAGACCTGCTGGTGCCTAAAGCTGAGCCCACGAGAGATGCTGGTGATGCCTCTGTGATATCATATTTAAGAAAGTGTAAAAAACACTGCAAAACATCTGTGAGAGAGGAGAAAAGCATGAGAGAAACTGCCCTGCAGACACCAAGATCTGCGAAGAAAGAGAGGAAAGAGGTTATCCAGGTGCCAGACAGAGATTCCCCTGCAGCCTGTGAAGCAGACCATGGTGAAGCAGCTTGTCGCCCTGCATCCCATGGAGGTCCATTCTGGAGCAGACACCCATCCTAGATAGCAGCCTGTGGAGGACCTCATGTCACAGGAGGTGAAAGTGCCCTGAGGGAAGTAGCAGCCCATGGAAAACCCACACAGGGTCAGGCCACGTGGGAACAAGTTTTCTGGCAGGAACTGGGGCCTGTGGAGGACCTATGCTGGAGCAGTCTGCTCATGAAGGACTGTATCCCGTGGAAAAGGACCCAATGGCCTGGACCAGTTCTTGAAGGACTGCAGCCCGCGAGAGGGACCCCACAGTGGAAAGAGGAAAAGTATGAGAAGGAGGAAGTGGCAGAGATGAAGTGCTGTGAACTGACAACAACCTCCAGCCCCACCTCATCCTCTACCACTTGGGATGGGAGCAGGAGGCAGAAGCTGGAGTTGAAGGGATGAATTTAAGACTGGGAAAAAGAAGGAGGTGAGGGGAAGGTGGTTTCAAATTTGTTTTTGTTTCTCATTATTCTAATACTATTAATTGGCAATAAATTAAATTAGTCTTCCCCAATCTGAGTCAATTTTGTCTGCGATGGTAACTGTTGAGTCATCTCCCCGTCCTTACTCGACCTGTGAACTTTTCGTCTTATTTTCTCCCCCTGCTTTGCTGAAGAGGGATTGTGAGTGAATGACTTGGCGGGCACCAGGCAACTAGCAAAGGTTAACCCACCACACTAGTACTTTCAGAGTCAGTTGAAAACTAGGTCAGCATCTGAAAACATGCAAGTACAGTAAGAGGAAAACTCTGCTTTGTACCCAGGTACTTCAGTAATCTGTGGCCAAATTTAAAAAATGCACGTACACAACAATGCTCAATCTGAAATGTCTTCATATTATGAAACTTACTATAAGCAGTTTGTATATTCATAAAATTTCTGAAAGACAAATACACCTTTATTTTTATATTAAATATATCTCTGACTTTAAAGAGACCATAAATTATCTGGCATTCCACCTAAGGAGAAATATAATACTTGTAGGTGGATATAGAACAGTAGCTACCACAGGGAATGGACAGAGAGACTTGAATCAATTTCCTGTTTTCCTGTGTACTATCTGGTTGTCTAGAGTCTGTATTTATATTTATATTTTGTGTAGTAAATGTGACAGTCCATAAAATACATCCCCATGCCTACAGCTCTTGTTTCAGCAGTTTCTCACTATTGTTCCTCCTTAACCATTTTTTTTCCAAATATAACCTAGCTAGAACAACATATTTTCTCTGACTAACCGCTATTTTAGCTGAAATACTTTTAGATGAAAGTTGTCACAATCTGTCTCACAGTAAGCTAAGTTTCTGGACAGGCAGGATTTCAAAACAGCAATACTATTAGGCCAGACAGATACCCTGCAATCCAGCTTCAATATGTAGCATTGGATAGTCAGTTTTACTGTTACCTGTTCTTACCTTTTCCCTGCCTGATTTTGCTGACTTCACAAAAAATGGCCCAGCACTTTTTTTTTTTATCCATTCCTCTTGGAATCATGCTTAGTGGCTCTGCTTGAGCTTTTGTTTATTAATATTTTTATTTGCTTGATTGTTTTATTTCTGCTGCTGATAAATATTTTGGGTTTGGTATTTCTTTTTTTTCTTTTAGTGTACCAAGCAGACAGTTAGGTGTCAAATTATTCAGCAACTTGCAGAACATGTTCCTGATATAGAATACGTAATACTGAGAAGAGACAATATTAAGCACAGAACAGGAACAGAATATACAAATACAATACCCAAGGACAAACCTCATACTCACTCTTCAATGTTTTAGTTAGTATTCCTGTCAAACGGAGAGTGCTTTAGCAATAATTTATTTCTAATATTAATTCCATGTATCTTTATTTCTTTTTCTTTTTGCAAGTCTCAGTATTTTTAATGTATTTTTTTGCACACTAGTGGCAAATTTAAAAATGTTTTTGTGATCAATTTTTTGTCACTGATCACTCCAAAAATCAGATTTCAATAACTGATTACACCAAGCTGTATCAGACTAGTTTAATTTCTATCAATTCATTTTTATTCCATAAATTTCAAGTTCTTCTTCCTCCCAAAAGAGGCTATTACTCTAACTCTGTTGTTTGCCCTCTTCCATTGCGATGTCCAGTACATATTGCATTGTTACAATGCATAAATCTTGTAAGTCAAATGCGTCAATAAAAACAAAAAAGTGAAAAAAATTATTGCTTTCCTAAATTTGAAAAATACATACTGGCCTCATGGAAACAATATTACATTACTTTTAAATATTCTAATTGTTACAAAATAACAGTCTTTTCAATGTGAATTTGTCAGATGTCCCCTAGGTAAAGCAGTAGATGGCTTTCTTTTGCTATCAGTCAACCTTCCAGTTCAAATAAGTAAAGAATGATCCTTTATCGAACAGGGCTCTTTCAGACATATTCCTGCTTCCACAGTCCATTCCAGTTTGAGACAAAATCCTGAACAAGGTTTCTGATGTTTTACACAGTGACAATGCGTTGAATATACTCCTGATTCACCTCATTACCCCAGGTAAATGGGTTGCAGTGCTTACTGCTGAGTGTTTGGATTTGAACTGTGAATTTCATCAGAGTACCTCAGCTGATGAAATGCTTGCCATAAGTCACCTTTTGCATAACAACAGCTTCCAATGCCTACTTCATAACCTTGCTCCTCTTGATACATTTAATTTATGCTGGTCAGTTATGCACCTGTCCTTACCAAAACTTCCTGGTGATTCTGTACTAGTTCAAGAAAAAAGGACATATTGTAAATATACTCCCATGCAGACACACTTCAAATATGTCAGCAAATACAACTGCTCCTAAATGTGACTCACTTTAGATGGTTGTCCTCCAAAAGCCTTGCCAGAATAGAAAGCTTTTTCTTCATGGAAAGGCTCACATTTCTGTAAGCAGACTCAAAATAGATAGAACCCAATTCCAGCTCAGGAATAAAAATATTATCTCTGTTATCCTCAAAGAATTTGGAGTTCAGGATTGCCTGACTAAGGCTTCAAATTTCCTTTTTGTCTCTTTCACATCATTTAAAAATATATGCTGGTTTAATGAACAGACAAAGCTTTAAAACCTCTCTGTATTCCGATGTGCAAAATAAATATTAATTTCAACTACTGAATGCATGAAGGAAGGTTTTCCTGTTATTCTTTCATTTTAGTGAATGATTAGGTAATTCTTACTTTTGCAGTTCACATATTGAGCTGATTTTACAAATAAGGCATACAAAGCCTTCTGTTTCTACAACTATTCTTATTTTAGTCCTCATTGATTGATTGATTCATCTTGGAATCTTTATTTTGGAGGGGGAAGGGACAGTGAGAAGTTTTGTAGTGTTTTTCAGGGGTGAGGAGAAGGAGGGGCAGGGGGTGTAACACCTGCGCATTTACTGATCAACTTTCTCCCTGGCACCCGTGCTGAATATTCAGTTTTCTAAAACTGTATTGCTGATAGCAATGTTTGTGTAGTTCACTCCTGAACTGTGCCTTACTGTTTTGATGTTTTGAACTCAAAAACAATTAAATGACATTGCCCATTCGTCATTTGTTTGCTGAGGTTGAAATTCACTCTAAGGCTACAGCTGGAGCAAGGCTTATTCATCACCAATGTGTCACACAGGCTTTATTGTTGCTTGGCTTGTATCTCTTCCCACAAAACTCTACTTGCTACTTCTACAGAGTAATTTAGGAAATTACAGTTTTTTCACAGTAAATACCAACACGCAGCATAGACATCCACAGGACACTACTTCAAATCCAACACACAGAACAATGCTACCTCTGCAAAGCCAGTCTCACTCAACCTGAGTTACATTAACAACATTGATGGTATGCTGAGCGAGTGAATCAGGTGACTCTGCACTGTACTTTGTCATCTGTAAGAAAAAAACCAGGATGACTGCTTATCTCAGACCATGATGTATATTTCAAGATATTTGGCTTGTCCCCCTACATTTACACTGCTGTGTATCATTCCTCCAGGTGTTCCATTTTTCTTCTTTTTTTGTTTTATTTCTACAGCATTTTCATAAATCAAAGTATCAGACTCACTTTCAGAAGACATAGTCTCCACCATTAAATTCAAGGACTTATGAAAGTCAGATATAGAGAGTACTGAAGTACGCAAATGCTTCTCATTACAGAAGACTTTAACTGCTTTAAAAGATTTCTAACACCTTAGAAGTCTTACTTTTCAAGATACTTAGGATTATTTCTTAATCAGAAGTATAGCGACTTGCTAATATTTGTAATTAATCTTTATTGTTACATGTTCACTGAGATGACTGCAACATGTATCTCAAGTTAATATCTCTTCTAATTTCATTCCTCTTTAAAGGTGTTAAAAATTTATGAAGAGCCCTTTTGGGATGTCATGATGGACAGCCAGTATTTCAATTTACTTAATGCTCTGACAAAAGAAAATATTTCTTTGAAATTTTAACACATTGCCATCTTCAGAATTAAGCATCATGCACAACATTATGGTCTGAACAGAACAGTTATATTAATATACTCTCCCCCTTTATTCTGCCCTAGTGAGGCCCCATCTGGAGTACTCTGTCCAGTTCTGGGCTCCCCAGTTCAGGAAAGATGAGGAGCTACTGGAGAGAGTCCAGCAGAGGGCTACAAGGATGATGAGGGGACTGGAGCATCTGTCCTATGAGGAAAGGCTGAGGGAGCTGGGCTTGTTTAGCCTGAAGAAGAGAAGGCTGAGAGGGGACCTTGCAAATGCTTATCAATATCTCAAGGGTGTGTGTCAGGAGGGTGGGGTCAGACTCTTTTCAGTGGTGCCCAGCAACAGGTCAAGGGGCAACAGGCACAAACTGAAACTTAGGAAGTTCCATTTGAACATGAGGAAGAAATTCTTCCCTCTGAGGGTGGTGGAGCACTGGAACAGGGTGGAACCCAGGGAGGTTGTGGATTCTCCTTCTCTGGAGATATTCAAGACCTGTCTGGACAAGGTCCTCTGCAGTGTGCAGTAGGTGACCCTGCTTCGGCAGGGGGGTTGGCCTAGATGACCCACAGAGGTCCCTTCCAACACCTAACATTCTGTGATTCTGTGATTCTGTAACATAAATGAAACGTTTTATTAAATAATAAGATCTGTGATATCCTCTCTGTGAACATTTGAAAATTACAGTAACTAAAATCCATTTGGTAATTACATAAATTTTAAGCACAGATATTTTAATTTGTTAAAAAAATGTTAACGAAGTATTATACATAGTGCTTCAAAATTTCTTACTGCAGAAAAAGTATTGAGGATCTTTAGGACACAGAAAAAACTGACAATAAAGCAAAATTAAATATATGGTTCAACATAATAATTATTAAAGATTTTGGCCCAAAGCTTGGTCCCAAATTTAGTGGCATAAATCTTCTAAGCATCTGGATCTTATATTTTGCTTCACCAAGAGATCTGGCTGCTACATCAAATTTGCAATTAACATTTCTTTGTGCACAGGTTATGTCTAACTATATTTCTAGACTAAAAAGTTCTAACCAAAATGGCTAGAAGAGTGGTATGTGAGCGGTTGACAACTGCCTGAACTATAGTATCTCTCAAAGATCATACTGGGTTCTACTGAAAGGCATTTGAAGGACAGTGTAATTATCAGGCACAGTCAATATGGATTCACAAAGGGAAAGCCCAGTCTAACTAACTTGGTATCCTTCCATGATAAAGTTACCTGCTAGGGGCTGAAGTGAAGGTGGTGAATGTAGTTTTTATGGATTTTAACAAGGCTTTTTATACTGTCCCTCACAGTAGCATTCTGAACAAACTACTAGCTGTGAAGAACTGACTGAACACCAGGGCTCAAGGATTGTAGTAAAGGCTGCCACATCTGGCTGTCTATCAATCACCAGTGGTGTTTCTCAGGGCTCAACCCTAGAGATAGCTCTGTTTCACATTTCTATCAATGAGTTGGAGGCAGGAGCTGAATGCTCCATTAGCATATTTGTCAATGATACTTACCTAGGAGGTGTTGTTGACTCTCTTAAGCGACAAGAGGCCCTTGCAGAGGGATCTAGATAGATTGGAACATTGACAAATCATCAATGGCATGAAATTTAACAAGAATGAATACTGGATTAAGCACCTGCGACAGACTAACACTGGACATGAATATGAACTGGGAGAGGAGTGGCTGGAGAGCAGTCTTGCAGAGAGGGATCTGGGAGTGCTGGTTGACAGCAGGCTGAATAGGAGCCAGCAGTGTGCCCCAGCAGCCAACAGGACATACCTCAAGCATTCAGCATTGGTGAGGCCTCATCTCGATTACTGTGTGCACTTTTGGATCCCACAGTTTAAGAAGGTTGTGAAGATCCTTGAATGAATCTGGAGGAAGGCAACAAAACTGGTGAAAGGGCTGGAAGGCATGTCCTATGACAAGTGACTAAGGACTTTGCGTTTGTCTAGTTTAGAGAAAAAGAGGCTGAGGGGCAACCTCATCGCTCTCTAAGAAAACAGCTTCCTGAGGAGGGGAAATGGAGACGGACATGCTGATGTCTTCTCCCTGGGACCCAGTAAAAGGACACAGGGGAATGGTTCAAAGCTGCTTCAAGAGAGGATCAGACTTGACATTAGGAAGCATTTCTTTACCAAGAAGATCATCAGACAGTGAACAGGCTTCCCAGAGACATCGTCGATGCCCAGTGATACGCCCTTGGTAACATTCTTTAATTTTTGGTCAGCCTTGAAGCGATCAGGCAATTAGACTAGATGATCATTGCAGGTCTGGAACTAAGCTATTCTATTCTGTTATATTCTGTTCTGTTCCATTCTATTCTATCCTGACTTAAACTTGATCCATTCAAAACAGGGAGTATGGGCCATCAGCAGAGCAGGCTAGCTGAGAAATGTTTCAAGGAGGTTTAGGCATGAGCAAGGCTACTGACATCCAGTTGTGCTTCAAGACTTTTATGGTGCCCGTACAGAAACAATGTGACAGCATATTGAGAGGACAATTGTACTATTTCCTCCAAACCTACATGGACATTTACTGTATTCTCATCTTCTCTTGAGTGAAACTTCTCAGTGAAGGCAGGTTCAACAGTTGTATTTAGTTATCTGAATGGCCAGTGCCCAAGTCAGAAGTCCAAACTTGTAACAGTAGTATCTGAAATTATGTTTCAGGAACAGGGAACAGGATGAGGAGAAAGGAAAGATTTAAGACAAACTGTAATGTGGTGAGATTGTTGATGCTATTACATGAAGACTCTGAAGCTCTGAGGTTTCAAGGGTTGAAGTATTATTCCTGCTATTATGGTTAGTATTTATAAGTACAAATCAAGTAACTAGTTTGTTTGAAAATATAAACACATAATTTCTTTATTATGTGAGAAAAGATATTGTTGAAATGCAACAAACTACCCTTATGCTATGCATGGGTAAGGACAAATAAAAAGTATTGTGCTACATGGATACTGGTACTAAATCCTGACCAGCAAAAGAACAGCAAAAAAGCAGGAGAGGAGAGTCCCTGCACGTACAAACAGCTTAGAGCTACACTCCAACTTCCAGCAGGAGTATGCACTTTTTCAAACTTTTCTGGAATTGACTAGGCAGAGGAACATAACATTAAAAATTACACCTATTTTCTGCCTCTCCAACTATCATCTTTGCATATTGGATAGAAAATATCACAAATAGCAATCATAACTCAAAATTAATTGGCAAAGCACACATAACCATGATACGGAATATTCTCTGTACAGTAACAATTATTTCATCAATATGACGTGCAGCATAACTAACTAACGAATTTACTAACTAATAGGGGTAAATAATTCCTGAGACACATGAGCCACCCCTAGAACTGAAAATTAAAAAGGAAAAAGAGAACAATAAGAAAAAGTAAATGAAAAGAGACTTTTGTTGTTCTTTCTTTTTTATTTCTGTGGCTGAGTTTCAAACGAGTTTTCAAGTGTAGGTTAGGCATCTAATATGACAGAGAGAATACACTTTCAAGCTTCTGCCGGAGAAACAGTCATCACAAATTTCTGTATTAGTTACATCTCTTGGTGGTTTATTTTCTTGTGGTTTGCGATTTAGGCTACCTGAACCAGTAATTTACCTAAGAAACATTAGTAGCAAACCTGTGGAAACTTTGTTTCCTGCAATAATATATAAGAAAAAGGAAAACAATAACATAAGAATTAAGAATATGTGTTTCAAGCTTCTTGCTTCCTTGCACTAACATTTTGAAGGAAATCACAGAACATTTGTTTAACGGTAACTCCTAATATATTTTTATCATTTCCCTCTCATACTTTAGACTAAAGTCATTTTTTAAAGGTGAATTTGAAAATAACTTTTAAAAATGCCTTCTTTGTTCAGCACTTCTGTCAAAAGAACTAGAGTGGCATGCCCAAATGCCCCCACCCCTCTTCACCTACTACCTGTGTGAGCAGCAGGCATGTGGAGTCAGAGGACTCCCAGTTTGTGTCCCACCATTTCAGCCGTGCTGCAGCTCAAAGTAAAGTCCAGTATGGTTTGATGTGGTGCAATATCCAAAGGTGATGAGGTCTTTGGACAGAAGAAGATGAGTGACAGTTAAAAAATTTCAATATTTATGTTTTACTGTGTTTTTTTTTTTTGTTTTTTTCATTTGTGTTTTTTTGTTTTATTTTGTAGAATAAGCAGAAAAACTGTATTAACAAAGGTGAATAGAACCAAAATTCACTGTTTAAAGTGTCCTTTCTGTGTGGTTTGCCTGGTTTTGGTAGCTTGTGTTGTTTACTCTAGAAAGGATAATTTCTTGTGGCCTATTTCTTCTCCATGCAAGAGCAGCAGTTCAGCAGTGGAATGTCAGTTTAAACTTAGTTAGAACTCACTTTAAATTTTATAAAACCCACTCACACTGCTGCGGGGAGGGTCATTGTTTTTAACAGAATAAATGACAGTCAGGAATTCCAGTAGTGCTGAAGTGCTTGGAGAAAATTCTCTGAAATTCGTAATCCATTTACTGCACACACAGAGTTGTCTTTCGTGTGTATTTTAGAGCACCACAATGTCTATGCATCTGAAAGCTCTGGGACTCTGACAGTCAAAGATATTTTAAAGTCTCCAAGTGTCAGAAGAACATCATCTAGTCTCAGTTAAAACAAGAGTAGATGGTAAATTATGTATAAAGGTGAACATGTTGCTACACAAGGGATGCTTATTTCAAAATGGACGAAATATGTGAAGGCTCCTGGCTGCCAGAAGTATGCAAGGTGCCTTACAGAAACGACATGCACATGGTCTGTCGGGTAATATGGGTCAGATAACTCTCTTGGTTTATTCAGTGTTCCAGTGCACTTTGGTTCTGAGGACAGATAGTGACATGTTAAGCTTGCCAGATGTAAGGCACAGCCAGGACTGTAATGAGAGCTGGGAGCAGGAGTGCACGTGAAAATGAAAGAGCATTTATGTTTTGGGAGGAAGAGAAAGTAAGGAAAAGGAAAGTGGGAAAAAGCCATCTACTTACAGAAAATGACAGAAAAGGGTACTCTTCTCTGCTACATAGGAAACATAACAACGTAACTCTGTGAATTATTACATGGGAAAGACTCCTCTATTTTCTGGACTAACAGCAGACTGGTGTCTCCCCCCAACCCCTAGAGACACATGTAAGAGTGTCCAAGTTCACATTCACATCCCCCATCCACCCATCTGCCTACTAAACCAGGGAGCCCACCATCCTAAGCTTCGTAAGCTTCCAAATCCATCAATATCCAAAAGTTTAGTAGTTCTTCTGCCTGTAGTCTATGGACTGGCACTGCCAAGGCACGCATTTGCCTAGTACAAGATCCCTTGGCCCAAAAGCTTTGCAGTGTGTTCTACTAAGGTCCAATTTCTAAGGCTATCCAACAGATTAAGCAGGCATATCAAAGACATTGTTTTCTGTCCCAGGACACTGGATGGTCATTTCTGAAAAACAGTCTTTGTACAGAACTATACAACAAGTTATTTCTTATTGGGTGTAAGAAAAACAAACATCTAAACAATGCCAGCTTAGCTAAATACTTTTTCTGTCTCAGTTTCTTAATGCAGAAAAAAAGTCTTTTGGGTTTATTAGTGAATTTTATAGAGTAGCTAAAATTTCCCTAATATCAGTGTTTTGTCTTTGGAATTATGCAGTATGTCCCACCTCATCTTGAGGTGACTTTTTGAAATACCTCTTTTGTACACCATGACAACACAGTCATTTTTTCCATTCCAGGTGCATATTTTTGCTGGTTTCTTTGTTGTACCAGGTCCCTTTTGTTTGAAAGGTTACCAGAGATATCTTTGTTGTGCATTTTCCCACTACCAACTACCATTTTTCTTACAGTGCATAATGATTCTCCTTGCTTGATCCAGCCAGCTTTATGAAGTTTCCTCACCCAACTGCATAAATATTGATATATACTAAGTCATTAGGCTACATTTAGGTTCATTTGAAATGTCATGATTAAAAAAGTTTTGAGCGAGAAGTTCTCTTATACTACCTGAACTTTTATCAAGACCCAGATATGATCATCCCTACATTTTTTGAATATTGAATGCAAATTGTCTGGGTTTGCTTTTTATTAACTTTGGTGTGTTGACCCTGGCTAGACGCCAGGTGCTTGTCAAAGCCACTTAACCACTCGGCCTCCTCAGCTGGACAGGGGACAGAACATATAACAAAAGGCTCATAGCTCAAGATAAGGAGATTACTAACAAATTACCATCACAGGCAAAACAGAATCAGATTGGGGAAAAATTAATGAAGTTCATTACCAATCAAATCAGAATAGGGATAAAGCGAAACAAAACCAGATCTGCAGACCACCTTTCCCCGACCCCTCCCTTCTTCCTGGGCTTAACTCCACTCCTGAATTCTCTACCTCCTCCCCGCTAGCGGTGCAGGGGGACAGCAATTTGGGGCTCGGTTCATCACATGTTCTCTCTGTCACTCCTTCCTCCTTGCTCTCTTCCCCTGCTACAGCGTTCCTAGAAGAAACAGTCCTCCACGAACTTCCATGGGGTGCAGTCCTTCAGGAACAGACTGCTCCAGCGTGGGGTCCTCTCTCTCTGGGGCCACAGGTCCTGCCAGGAGCCTGCTCCAGCGTGGGCTCTCCATAGGGTCACAGCCTCTTTTGGGCGTCCACCTGCTAAGGCGTGCGGTTATTCATGGGCTGCGGGTGGATATCTGCTCCACCATGGACCTCCATGGGCTGCAGGGGGACCGTCTGCCTCACCATGGTCTTCAGCATGGGCTGCAGGGGAATCTCTGCTCCGGTGCCTGGAGCACCTCCTCCCTCTCCTTCTTCACTGAACTTGGTGTCTGCAAAGTTGTTTCTCTCACTGATCACCTTGGTCTCGGCCAGCAGCAGGTCCATCTTGGACATGGCTGACACTGGCTCTGTTGGACATGGGGGAAGCTTCTGGCACCTTTTCTTAAAAGCACCCTTGTAGCCTCCCCACTACCAAGATCTTGGCACTTAAACCGAACAGTGACATCAATGATGTCTGAAAGCAATGAGGATTGATGTTCGGCAAAAAGCTTAAAAACATATATTTCTTCCTGAGCCTAAATATTAGTTCTCTGAATAGGGATATAGACTCCAACAAAGACCCAAATAATTAGACTTGCTAGAAAGACCTCAGTATAACTTCAGCTCATTTTTAAAAAATGTTAAGCCATTGATGCAGAGTATAGTATGATTTGACAGTTTGTGTTACTGAGGATGTGCCTCCGGGAAACCTGAACAAGACCTACTTAGTATTAATGGAACAGATGTTATTTAGTATAAGTAGTTGAGGGGAAAGCTGAGATTGAAATGTTGAATTGCTGGAGTAACATTAACTGTAACCGATCCCTTACTCACATTCATTTCAACTCAGTCAAACATAATTCTGCCCTTTGGGAATTCAGACATATTGAAAATTTGACCCCCTGTCTGTTTTTTGTTTGTTTGTTTGTTTGTTTGTCTGTTTTTATTGATGTGGCATAGGAATTTTACAATGTCGTCTTAGCAGTATGTCCTTTTTAAAGACATGTGATTTTTCTTTTATTTTCTTGAAAACATTGGAAAGATATGTTATGCTATAAAAATTATCTTTACATGACTATGAGATGTGAGGTATACACAAAATTAATGTGTAGTTCAAAATAGCATATTCAAATATTACAGATCTTCAGGATTCCAGATAATAAGTCTTTATTTCACAGTGTTGCTCTTAGAATTCTTCTGGAGGCTGTAAAATCAAATAAGATCAATTTTCATACTACAAGCCTCTGCTTTTGAATGTCAATTTTTTTAACCACAAAAACAAGGGAAACTTTTATGTCTTTGTGTATATGTCTTATAAAGTTCATGCCCATTCACAATATCACAATTACCCTAGAAGGTTTTGGGGGTTATATTGTTCTCTTAATGAAAAAATAATCTGATTAATCACAGCATTACAAATTTTATTCGGCAAACCCACTTTGACATAAATATGCAGTTGTGCACATTGTGCTGAGCATGGCTGCTCTTATCACTACTGGGACCATCTAGTATCTCAGAGCTGTCATAGCACAGAGGTTACTTGAGATAAATCACTTAACAGCAGCTGCAGGCCCTTCCAAAGTAGCAGATTAGATAGAGTATATGCAGGGTAATGCAGAGTGAAACAGACTGACTGAATATTCTGGAATCTAAATCAGTAGCATCCTCCTCCCAGGGTAAAGCCCAGACCTGGCAAAGTGTCACAGAAACTGTGAAGATCATTCTTCAGTAAGGTCAGTGCAGTCTGGAATAAGCTTATATTGAGCCAGCATAGCAAATACATTGTCATCATGGACATTTTTTACTGCTGTTTTCCTTTTCTGACAGGTTAATTTTTTATTCTGCTTTTATTGTTACACCAATATGGCTGAAGATCCTTTCCTGTGCATGGTGTTTCTCTCTAGGAGGGAGTAATTGCCACAGGATAGGCCAAAACCAAATTATGAATAAACTTTGATAGCTGAAGTCTGGAATAAAATTAGATGCAGTTCATAATGATTTCATCACTAGTTTGAGGTCAGTGAAAGAAAACTAACTCTATTCAAATGAGATTTGCAGATATTAAAGCCAAGCTTCGGCTAAGAGTTTACCAAGAAAGAGTAAATCATAGTACATACGGTTTTGTTTAGAAGTAGATGGTACTGACTAACAACACAGCACCTTCATCTCTTCCTTCTTGTCAACAAAATCAAGAGAATTTGTCAGTACACCTTGCTAGCAACTCCTCTGCTGTATTGTAAGCTATAGAATGTGTTCAGAGCAGAATACAACACATAACTTTTCATTTACTGCCAGGCATGGTTAGAAGAAGATAGGGAATTTTGTCATCAGGCTTTTCATTTGACACCTATAGGACTGCTATCCTTTTTCCTCAACAAGTAATCTCAAGTTTGCTTAAAATCACTCAGCTTCCCACAAATTCATGAGTTCTGAGGCTATTTAAAGTTGAATCATCTTGTCAAAAGTATATGTATTCAATGAACATGTATGAAAATGTGTCTTCTAAAACTAACCTTCTACACCCAAAATGTCTGTCAAAATAAGAATAATTGTGGCAAGAATTAGAGTTTACAGAGAATTTTTGCTCTAAAAATGGAGAGAAAGCAAAAGGACATGCAGAAAATGAGACCTTTAAACTACAACAGGAGGAAATTAAACTTAGGGGGAGAACATGGTGACTGTTGTAGGGAGAAAATGAAGAGGAGTAGGAAACCAAGGAGGGAGATTTAGCATAATATCATTAGTAGGCATAATGATGTTTCTGCTATGCTGTAAGAGCATATGAGAGCTTGTGTACTATGAGAAGATATTCCTTTTTGAATGTCAAAATGCTTGCCGTCAGACATCATCCAGAGATTTGGATAGATAAGAAGATATAAATATATTTCTATGAAATACGTAGCTAAGTTGCTAGATGTAAATAAATTCTCTGAAACAGTAGGAAAATATCAAATTACTCTGCTTTGGTCATCAGTCAACACCAAACACCATCAAATATTTTTGACTTAACTTCAGTAACGCTTATCTTTAATTTGCACTGAAAGAATAAATAAAATAAGTTTGAAACATTTTTATATAACCCAATTTCAAAACAGAGATTTGTGTTTATTGCCATTTATTCTTTATTAATCTTATCCTAAACAAAGGAGATCGATCAGCTATACAATTAGTAGTTTGTATTCACATTGTTTTGGCCTTATTTTCCCTCATGAATCCTTGCTTAATGTATTCTGTTTGCGTGGCAAGGTGTTGGTAGTGGGGGGGCATCTACAGGGGTGACTTCTGCCAGCAGATGCCAGAAGCTTCCCCCATGTCCGACAGAGCCAGTGTCAGCCATGTCCAAGATAGACCTGCTGCTGGACAAGGCCAGGCTGATCAGCAATGGTGTTAATGCCTCTGTGATAACATATTTAAGGGGGATAAAATTGCTGTGATGAAAAAAGAGCACTGGAGAGATGAGTGAGAATAAGTGAGAGAAACAACTTTGCAGACACCAAGTTCAGTGAAGAAGGAGAGGGAGGAGGTGCTCCAGGCACCGGAGCAGAGATTCCCCTGCAGCCCATGCTGAAGACCATGGTGAGG
>Ga0065711_1040499_pt1 | contig 16896 bp, 15 predicted proteins | sample Hoacrofraction12_FD_59098 | JGI IMG/M metagenome (GOLD analysis project Ga0065711, IMG submission 59098) | Hoatzin crop microbial communities from Cojedes, Venezuela - Epithelial fraction 12 v2 (version 2) | ecosystem: Host-associated > Birds > Digestive system > Esophagus > Crop | place... | reverse complement strand
GCCTGGACGCGGTCCTGTGCAGCCTGCTGTAGGTGACCCTGCTTCAGCAGGAGGGTTGGACTAGATGACCCACAGAGGTCCCTTCCAACCCCTACTATTCTGTGATTCTGTGATTCTGTGATTCTGTGGAAGGAAGGAAGGAAGGAATACAAGGTGCCTCCTTCCCCAGCAACTACTGCAAAGCTGTGCTGAATAGCTGTTGTCTTTATCCATAGCATCTGCTTGGATTAGAAGTATTCAGAGGAGAAGGTGGGGCTCTGATGGGTGGCTGTGAGTGGGGAGACTGAGCACAGCAGGCCTCGTCCTTTTTGTGCTGCTATGATAAAAACAGTTAATGCTAATATTATTTTTCTAAAGGCAAAATCCTGCTCAGCAGAGCAGAAATATTTATGACACTCCTTGTGTAATTGTTACCACAAATTATTTTTAAAGCTAAACATAAATTTTTCTACAAGACCAAGTATGCTTGAAATTATCTTGAAGTTGTTCAACGTAATTAGCATTCAGATATTATTTCTATGTGTTAAAAATGTACTATGAAGAGGTAGAAACCTGAGAACACACTGAAGTGCAGAGTGGGCTTGAAGAATTAAATGAATGTAGTCAGAGAGGATTATGTATTACCAAAAGGAAAGGTTCCCAGATCTGGGAACCAGTTTACTGATTCTTGTCAACTGAAATGAGATCTGTTTTCTTTTTTTTTTATTTTTTTTTTAACTCCCTAGGAAAGGAATTCTGATTCTGAACTCTTTGTAGAAGAAGGTAATTCAGTGAAAGAAGTTGAAGTGGATGTCTCAAAACCTATGCTATTTTGTAAATAAACCCAGTATGATTCTCCAAAGAGAAAAAAGATATCATAGAATTAGTAAAATGCAGAATCACTCATGTTAAGAAATGATAAAGCTCTTTCCAAAACCTGATCTGACCGGCCACGTTGTTTGCCAAGGGTCAATTTACAACTGCCACACAAGGATCATTTTAATTACTTTGTCCAGACTAGCCTTAAAAGTCCTGCTTTCCCATTGGTGTATCTGAGAGAGTGTCACATAAATTGACTGATCACTGTTTTTCTCGGCCATTTCCAATGAACCCATGGGGAAGAACGGGGAAAACTGTCAATGCCTCACTTCTGAAAAGAAAAAAAGACAGAGGTGAAGGCTTGAAGTTAGCTGGATGGCCCTTAAAGAGGGGTTGACAGAAAAGGGCTGGGATTGATGTGCTGCTCCAGGGTGGCAGAAGGAGGATGGGGAGGAGGACCAGCACCTCTGTCTTACTCCAGCTGGGCCAGTTGCTCTTCTGCTTTCTCCTCCTGCTACAGGAGGGACTGAGTGTTGGGTGAGGGCTTAACAGGAGCCGGGCTTGTGCACTGCCTTGAGAGCAGCTCTCGGGACTGATTGTGCTAGCATGATTGCTGCTCTGCTCCTTCATTCCCATGCTACTCCAAACTATATGCAGGAATGATTTTTCCATATTTTGTGCCTTGTGTTTTGAATTCATGAGAACAACTCAGATATCTGGTATGTAGCACATTTCTGTTACCCATTGAAGCCTGGACCCTTGGTGAGGGCTGGAGGGTTTGCATGGGGCCATGCGGTATTGTCCTTCCCCAGCTCTGGCCACATTGTTGCCCAGCCTGTAGTCCTTGGAGCCCTGTCACTCTGCACTACAGAGCACAGTCCTGCCTGGAAGAGAGACAGATATGAACATTGATTTATTTTGCAGAAGTAGGAGCACATGGTTGGCAACATCAGGAGAACAAGAGGAGCTTTCTGGAGTGGCTCAAGTCTCCCCCCTGCTTAAACCAGTGATTGCAATTGGGGAAGGACCAATTGCCCAAGCAAAGCAATTTAGGCTTTTTCCCCCCATATTTTCAGTCAGAATTTCAAGCCAGACCTCAAGCAAAGTCTCGTAAATGCCCAAATGAGGTGCTCATACTCTTCCTTGCTCATCCTTGGCAGACTAGCCAAGCAGCACCTCTCTTCCTGGGGCCAAAGCACCAGTGTTTAGAGGTTACACAGCCTATGGGAATCTGCATCAGCCACAGCTTACTGAGTCCCTGGTGTCCCCGCCTCAGACCGATTCACCAGCAGCTCACTTGCTAAGCTGGCCCAGGCAGCAAATCCAGAAAAGGCAACCCTTTTCTCCAAGCCTGTGCCTCTTTCACAGCACCAGCCCACAGCCGGGTGTTACGGGGAGGGTGGGAAGCAGCCAGGGTTGGACACAGGACCAAAACCAGCCCCTCTTGGTCTGCATCCTCAGAGGGTTTGTCCTACCCTCCACTTGTAGACTCACGGCCAGGACTGCTCACGTGTGTGGGGGAAAGCCAACCTCTTCCGCCAGCCCTCGTTTGCCGCTGGGTTGGGAAGCGGGTCAGGCTGGGCAGCCAGCTCTGGCAGCAGTGCACGGGGTGGGTGAGGAGAGGGGTGGGGGCACAGCGGGATCATGCCCTGGCACAGCAGCACGGTCCCAACCACGGCCCCACTCCTTCCACCTGCCCTCTTCTGAGCGGAGTGCCGAGGCCGCCCAGCTCTGCTCAGGCAAATGAGAGGAAGCAGGTTTTCCAGTGGGGTGATCTAATTTACGTGCAGCTTATGCTGCATTCTAAAGGAATACGTCTGACTCTTTGATTTCCTGATTATAAATTTTACTCCTGCTGACAGAAAGAGTAATTGCCATAACCAGAATCAAACTGATTGCTTAAAATGTTGAAGTTGACTTTTTTGTTCCACTTATACAATATCTACATTCCTGAAGTTTGCGGTTTAGAAGGATAAATACGGTATTGGTGTTTACCAGAAGTATATTTGAAATCCTTTGTAGTGCCAAAGTATATAGAAGGTTCATTTACTGTTTTGGAAGAGTAAATGCAATAGGAGTGTTTCTGCAGAAATAAAATACATGTATGTTTTTATTTCCTATTTTCTTACATAATCTTGGTATTAGTTTGAACCTCTCCAGGCATTCTGTAGGTGATAAAGAGAGAAGAAAAGTTATTTCTAGACAGCTGAGCAGTTCTAATTTCTTCTGGTTTTACACTAAACATGCCAGCTTAAGCAGAAAGGTGTAACCACACTCCACTTCGGGGACAGGATAGCAGTTGAGCCAACAAATGAAAATAGAGGTCAAAGAAATTTCCAGAAGGAGATGCAACAGAAGGCCACCGATCTGCTCATGTAGACATCTGCCCGCTGCACAGGATCAGAAGGGATAGCAAGGAGGTCTGACATTGTGAAGGGAAAAGCAGTCCCCAGAAGAAAACAGAGGAGGGGTCATTCCTCAGCTTGCACCGTGACTTGCACACCTCTCCTGTGAGTTTAATGACACCCTTCCAAATCTGCTTGCTCCCACATAAAGTCATACAGATGGCTCAGAACTGCCTAGAAATTGCAGCAGGGATTTGGGAGAGGGATGGCAGTCCCACGCTTTCAGCTGTTCCCTGTTGATCTGGTGCTGGACTCAGGGTAGCCACCCACGTGGTTTGCTCCCAGCCCTTCTCCGTGCCTTCAGCCAGTGACACTGCTATTAATACACACTCTGGTGTAAATTATACCCCACACATATTATTTTAATTTGCTTAAAGTCACTGAAAGATGGAGCCTTTGGGGGTTAATCAACTGCTGAAGTGAAAAAGATTATTTTGATTAAGGTTCGGTAGGCTAAATTCAGATTAATATTGCTGTCGATACAGAGAAATGGGGTAATAATCCCCTGTGCGTTCAAGTACTTCATTTTCCTAGGTCCACCCCTTTTCTAGCTGGTCATCCTTCCCACACTGTACATGTTCTATGGATATATCACCACTACAGATGATAAAGAGGAAGACTGTCACGCAGCAGTTTCTCCTTCTAGCCTCTTTCCCACAAATTGTGTCAGCTGAATAAACACCCCTCTCTGCTCAAGAAATTAGGAATGAGCTCACAATGGGGTTGATAAGGGTGGAATCCGCCTCCCTGACCCAAATATGCCCGCAGGAGGGGGCAGACCTGTGCCCCTGCTGTCCTTCGGGCTTCTTCTATCCCTCCCCATACTCATCTGTAGTGATATTGCAGGAAGAGCCGCTGGAAATTTCATATCCTCAGCCCTGTATCACCTGGCCCTGGCGTCACTTAAGGCACCTGAAGAGCAGTTCTGATGCATAATAGTAACCTAACCTTACTCAAGCACTTACCTTAGCTCTGTTACCCCATAGTTCTCCTATACAATATAATTCTTATTAAATCACTGTAATTGTTACAGTCTGTTGGATTTGCATCCTTAAGAACATTTCGAAGGAGTAGAAAGAAATTTAGGTCAGCACTAAGGACCTCTGAAAATCCTCTTACTCTGTTTTTCAAAGCAACCCCCCAAAAAATCGAAGTCTAACACTATTTGGGGAATTTCTTATGGATAAACATGGAAGTTCCTGAATAATTTGGTATTTAAAATGATCCTCTGAAAATCTTCAAAAATCACTCATGGACTAAATCTAAATGGCATTACACAGCCTTGAAAAAACAGATAGAGCATCACTTCATGGGAATGTATAAACAGAGAACTAATTCTCCTTTTCTGTGGTAAAAACTGACAAAAGGGAAAGCCATTGTAAAATATCTGCGTGGCTGAGGAAATTGTCGCTTTACCACAAGGACTGAGATTTATGGACATGAGCAACGGGACAGCACGCATAAGCAGTGAGCTGCAGAGATAGGAAATTCCTGCACAGCCACAGCTGCTCCAGCCAGAGCAGTCCACGGGGACAGAGGCTGCAAACAGCCTGGGTCTTGCTTAGAAAATATTCTTTGCTCCATCCCCTGCATGAGACTAAGCACCAGCCTGTATCCATGTGCCACAGACATACAGGTCTCAATGCCATTCCCTCCTCCCGGTTTTCCAGCCCCTTGGAGCAGCCATCTGTGGTGACTGCTTGTCGATCTGCAAGTCTTACTTCCACAAATCCCATACCCTTTATATAGTCTTCATATAATTAATGTTCTGCTGGGTTGTTGCTCTGTATTGCTCATGCTGTGAAAGCCTGTGAGAGGAGAAGTGTGCAGAGTTGCTCCACCTGTGGAGGTTGGAAGCACTGGGGCAAAACACAGCTACCTTTATTCTGAAATGGGCATCTCTCATGCATGTAAGCCACCTCCGTACTGCTCTCCATTTGGCTTCACAACTACACCACTCAAGCCTAGTTCAATTGCAGTACTACGCAGAACTGTTTCAACAGGCTTTAACTCTGAAGTCCCCAGGCCTAGTTTATTAATTCTCCAGAGACTTATATTGGTGCCACTCAAGGGAACCTAGCCCATAAGAGAAAGGTATGTTAATCTTTTTATTGTTATATAGAGAAATTAAAATTCATGGGTTATTTCACTTGCCTCATAACTGTGCATGGTTACATGCAAAAAATGACAATAAAAATGAAGTCATGCTTTTTATAATGTGACTACTAGAATAATTTTATGTGAGTAACTACTATTTGGGATACTTTTAAAATACTAAGAAATCCTTAGATGGCTGTTTCAGCATACTGTATTAATCAACTCAGGCGTAATTGTGTGATGGCCCAGAAGTCAAACTTTTCCTTAAGTTTCCTGACCTTGACCTGAAGAAAATGTTATAACAAAATTTCAGATTGGGTTTCTTCAAGGCAACAGTTCCTCTTACCTAAACATACCTTTGAAATGGAGAGAAAGAGCTTGCTGATAAATGTTTCAACACCATACTTTATTAAAACAAGTTATTTCTGTTGTTTACTATGTGGTTAGGCCATGATGAAAAGCAGATCTTCACCAATACATTTTTGTGTAAATTCCTTACCTTTCTGTTTACAAAAGAAAGTGAAGTACCTTTCAGTGGTATTTGTCACAGAGCACTAGCAGCCAACAATGCACACTGTCAACTGCTTAAGGTTTCACTTCCTAATTAACTTTCCTAGAAGCAAAAGAACTGTCTAAAAACACAAAGCTCTCACATTTACCCTCCTGCCACTCCATCCTATTCACCCGCGGCCCCATGGCTGTGGCCACCGAGAGCAACAAAGTCCTGAAGGAGGGTCCCCACAGCCCAAAACATCAAGGGGGTAACCTGAGCAGCCTGACTACATAGCAAATTAGTTATCTGCTTTAGTGGGGGCTTTTTTAAAAGATTATGACTCAAATGCAACTCCACCACAGACTCCTCAATGCTAATGCTTTTCTGAAACAAAACATTTCTCTCTTTTTTTTTGCCTTATATAGATAACTTCCCATTCAAATTCCATGGTTTCTTTCTAGGCTTGTTGAGTTAATGTACTTTTTTCAGGTACAAACCATCTTTTGTTCTACCGAATAGCAAATATACTAAAAACGCAGCTGAAATTACTATGAAGGGTGTTAAGATCTACTTGAATGCCGTCGACAAAAAAAAATATTCCATGGACCAGCTCACAAGTATTGTTACGTTTTTCAGTCACAAAACAGTTTTAATTTGAATAGTTCATAATGCAGATCAGTACAAAAGTAGGCACGAATCCTGCCTATTTCAAACATATTCCCCTGTTTCTTCTCATCATTAATCATGGATCCACTTTTGAGTACCGCATATGTCTTTTAGACCACGACTGGTTTACCTGAAGCAAACACCTGCAATAGTTATCAAGGCATGAACCAGCTGAAAAGTGCTGAATACAGATGTTGAACACAAATATGATTTCACCAAATTTCAGCAAACGAGTATTGGCTAAATCTCCTCTGAACAATGTGCCCCATCTTCTGCTGTTTGCTGACCCTCCGGCTGGACCGGGCTTGTATTACCCTTACCACGATTTAAAAACAATTTTAGCATGACTCTCGAAGGGACAGAAAATCAACACATTTTGATTTTTCTACTATAAGTTTATTTCTTCTCAGGATGATTGTAAAATATTAATTGCATTACACCTTGAATATCTCCAGATGACTGCAGACTGTGAAGATCTTCCAAATACAGGCATGCAAGCTGATCGACTCAGCACACATTCTGGTAGCTAAATTGCAAAATGACAGACTCATCAACTGAATGAGCTGCTATCAGATAATATTAGCTGGCAGACGTCTCAGAAGAAATAGTTGACATCTGCAGAGCTCTGGCAATTAACTGTTTACAGGTCCAGCACCTGCCCTAGTGATAGTATTTATTTCACAAATCATTTTAATGGCCATTTTCTCCAGCACACAAAATCCTTAGCCTCGAAGGTAAAAAGTTCAGGGCCAGCCACCTCTCTGCTGCAGCGTACAAAGCAGAAAGGGAAGAAAGGGAGACAAAGCCCTGCAGAGCTGGGCGTTGAGTGATGTCCCTGCCTCCCACTGCCACCCAGGTGAGCTGGGACTCCCAGCAGGACGGCCGCGGGGCCGATGGCCAGGACCGGCCGCCAAGCCCCTCTCCTGGAAGGGGCTTCTTGGTGTTTGCTAACAGGCAGCGGGGCTCTCGCTCGCAGGGGAACAGGGCCAGCAGCAACAGGAGGCTCTGCTTGAGGTCACAGCCTCCCCATCCCTGTCACGCTCCCAGGTGTGAGCCGTGCCGGGGCAATGTCGCTCGGCCACTTCTAGCACAGCCACCACTCTTATAGTAGAAGAGGCAATGACACTAATAACCACTAATCCTCCCAAAGGCATTCTGGTCCCTTGCCAGGTCAATTTTAATAGACTGTGACTGTAAAAAGGTAAAACTTTTGAGGACTGGGTTATATTACACAGCGAACCTTACGAATGCATCCAAGCCAGTGTCCTAAAACCAGGCAGGATAGCTGCTTAAATAGCCATCTGCTCACGGAGAGCACTGACAATCTGCTTAGGAAAACACGACTATCAAGTAATTGTGCGAGTAACAATCTGATTTCCAATACGTTTGTTTCACTAAGCAGCCATGTTTCAAGTCAGCAAACCCACAAGTACCATATTTCAGTGGTAACCTGGCAAGGTTTAGATTCCCAGTGATGTCAAATGTGAGACTGAAATACTGTGCTCTAAGCTCCATTTCTCCTGCAGACTCACAAGCATACAAATGGCTGTAAGCCGCTCAAAGCCAACGTGTCGATGCCACTTAAGAGCAACTTCTGGGCTTAGGTACCTCAAGTGTTTGGAAATGACCTTGTTTTCCATGTCTGAATCAACAGTCCAGCCACACAGTGAAGATTAATAACATGATTCCTTTCTATAATATAACAATATTTATATAAGGAAATACAATAAATGTATTAACAGCGGGAAATCCCATTTTCACTGGGACAAGTCCAGATGTTGCTTCCTAGCTGCACTATAAAATGCAAAGTGCAGTGGGCACCAGTGAAATTGAACTATCTAAACTAAGTTAATGGAGGCACTTCCTATCCTGAGATTTCGGAAACAACAAGACATCTGTTAGGATAAACAGGAAAAACCATAGAAGTGAAAAGCTTACCGAGTAGCCCACTGAACAAACATTTTACACTTTCTGTTCAGGAACTTCCTTCAGACCATTTTCAAGCAAGGCACTTAAAAATTTCCGTATCTGCAGGGTCATGTTTTTGAGAACACATGAGTTATCTGAGAACGCAAGAAGTAAGGTATGCCTCCTGTCGTGGTAAAAAATCTGACAAATACCCATGAGCCCTGTCTCAGCCATTGTGCTTAATCTTCTTGGCAAATTGGTTGGTTTTTTTTCTTTTTTACCAGACTGATTCTCACAGGGGTGCTGCTTGCTTTTGCTCACATAGCAGTTGCGTGCAGATAATGTCCATGCCGTGTAAGTGCTCTCCCTCATGGACAGCAGGTAACACCTCACTGCAACTTCAGGACAGAGACACATAACACCATGCTATGATTTCACAAGGAGAAATCAGTGTAAAAGAGTTGTGCCTGGCAAGCCTGCATTCCCAGATTATTACTGATTTGTAACAGCTCGCTGGACACCGCACTACATACAGAAAAAGATTATATTTGGCTCTTATGAACTTATACTTTAAACAGGCATCCTGGCAGAGGAGGGCTGCTTTGTGTCCTAAAACATCTTGCTTTCCCTCCCTCGTCCCTGCCTGCCACTCATGTTTTGCAGACCTGTAAGTAAACCTGGTTGGTATAGATAGCCCTTTGAAAAATGCCAGGTGTTCAGCAAAAAGATGCAAAGAGCATATTTTTATTGGCTAAAACACAAAATGTTCAGATCAGGAAATACACCTCTATTTGTACAGAAGAGCTACAGCCCCAGAGACTCACACCCATGTTCTCCTCTGAAAATCAGGCTACACCTTTCTTGTGCATCTCCTCAAAGGCCCCTTCTTCCAGGCTGCAGCCAGACAAAGAGAGGGAATTTCCATTTTATGGGACATTGAGTTCCAGATGAAATATGTAATGCACATTTGGAATTTCCAACATTTTTTCAGCAAGGGAAAAATCAAAACACTTCCATCTGAAATGAAACAGAGCAGCTGACTGAGCCAGTCCTGGACCATCCGAAGAGTCCCATAGGCTCAGCCTGCCTCAGGATCAGGGTCAAGGCAGGGACCCCAGTAGATCCCAGATTACCAACAGATGGGCAAACCTTGGCAAGCACCTCGGTACTCCCTGACACTGCTACCCCATCCTGCCAAAGGCAGGTAGGCAGGAGCATCACCGTGCTCTCACCAGCTGCATTCCTGTTGCTGCTGGCCACTAGCGCTCTCCATTACATATTGTGGCTTTTGAGCTATTTTGGGTTTTTGGACTAACATTCTTGCATTTCCTAGAGGGTGCTGGGGACACAGAGGGAGGGTGAGTATATCCACGTGCTCGTATGGGCTTTTCAAGATGTGGCCTTTAGTGCTCAGGTTTTGCACTGGCGGGATGAAGGGAAACCAAACCCAAATATTCTGTTACTGTCATAAACTCCTCGCATTCTCCCACTTTCAATACTTCTAAAATTAGGGCCATGCACCATTGCCTCACTATACCCTTTTCACTCTGCTCTTTATAGATATTCTATATGAGGCTAGTCTACAGTTTCTGTCATCATTAGAGGATTTCATGACAAATGGGCTGTGAGCCTGAACCTTTAATCCTTCCTATTCATGCAAGCGTAGAGACCCCAGGGAGTGCCCGCATCGTATTCTCGCGGACAAGATTCTCTCAATGTGAATCTCTTTCCCCTGAGGATATTCAACATCCACCTCACCTCTGGCAGCTTTCTGAAGGGAGGTCCCTACAACTCCTCCATGTGAATCTTCACACTAATGAAGTAGTCATGGATAACAAATGCTTCTTTACACGGGGCAAAATCCCTGGACGCAAGGAAGTCAAATAGCAAAACTCCTGTTCCTTTTAGGCCATGCTGAGCAGATCATGTAGTCCAAAGGCTACACATGGAAACACTGTCAGTCCGCCCCTGTTTAAAAAGATAATATCCATCTTGGGTTTAGTATTCCTATTATTTCCTGGTCCACAACAAGATCCAAGAAATCCTAAATTTCATCTTTCCTAGAAAGCATTTTAATAAGCCTAATGCTCCTTCCATCATATTCCTTGAGAGTAGAAAGATTAGGCTGGATTCTCAGAAAAAACATCTGTTAGCTGGAGAAAAATTAAAAATGTCAGCCGTGAATGTCATAGGTAAAAAACTAAGAAGAAAACAGAGTTAAGATTATACTTAGAAAAAAAAAGTCAAATTCATTCAGGTAAGAAATGCATGGTCGAGATCTTTACGGTCTCTTCATAATAAGGTGTAATAATGTGACAAAATAATTGTGTAGTTATGACGGAGTGATTTTGATTGCCTGGTTCCAGATTAGATTAAAGTTATTTTTAAAGACACTTTATGCATTTTTCACTTCCTGGTACTCCTAAAGATAGTGTTCCTTGGATGTTTTAACTGTAAAAATTCTCATTTAAAAACCTCTTTTGCTTAATTTTATTTTTATGAGCAGGTTTACTAGTGCATTAAAGGCACACAAAACTTCCAGACTTGGCCAAAACATTTGTGTGTCTTTGAATTAGATTGGTCGCACCTGAAGAGTGTAAAGTAGCTGGAGCTTGCTGACCTTTGTTATTGCCAATGGAGCATGTGATAGGATGGAGAGACCTGAATCTCAGCATCTCAACTTTCAACTGTGCTCTGCACCATTTCTCTGAACACAGTGGGATCGTATGGGCTGAGCAAGAGAAACTTCTAGCAGTGTCGCTCCCAGAAGTACTACATACGCATAATCTGCAGACGCAAGGCTGTGAATGGCAGTGTCACCTCTAAGACCCTGTGGATTTTGTAGCTTGAGTCATCATTACGTGCACACTGCTCCACTGGCAACAGAATTAATGAGTCTAGTTTTCTACAGCCTTATGTCCTTTGTCCCCTGTTTACTCTTCCTCCCCACCAAAATAATCTCATCGTCCTTCTCTTCTGTGTGGGACACCCCAGAGAGCAAGAAAGAGCAGAGGCTGACAGTCTGGGCAGGCTGCATGTGCCTTTTGGGCAGCCCAGGTCTTCTAGGCTTTCCTGCAGCAGCAGCATCGATCTGAGCCATTCATCTCAAATGGAATCCCTTCATAAAACTTGTAGGAAGCTGCTATTTCTCCCAAATCTGGTTAATTTGGCTAAAAATAAACTAAAGTAATGAAGCATTCAACAGTCAGAAAACATCAAAATTAGGTTTGTCTGCATAACTAACATCTAACTAACACTTCACTGTTTTTTATTAGACACGGGTATTTTACCATGGGATCCCTATCCTGTTCATTTCACATGGCAAAAGTGTTTTAGAAATGGTTCCAAATTATGAAAGGAAGTTTCTTATCTGTAGGACTTCTCCTACATTAAAAAATGAATGAGGCAGGAAACTGCAGAAGGAGAAAGGAGAAATTCGTGCCTGCAGCTTCTGAAAACTTGGATACCAGCTCAAAGCCAGGCATTTCACATGTGGTCACTAATTGTAAAGACTTCATTTTCTGAATGCCTGGCAGAAGATCTTGGCACTTGGGTCCTAAGCATTTCCAGATTCAAGTCCCTGGGAGCTAAGTCCATCCAAGGTTACGCACTTTGCAGACCCTCTCCTTTTCAGAAAGGGTGACCAGTATAAATAATCAGTTCCGGTCTCAGTTCATAAATATTTTATCAGCCCACTTCTACAAGTGGGTAAATATCCCCTTCATATCACAAAACCCACTGTTTTAATGATGCAGCCATTAATAACAATAAATACATCTATAACACACCCATTTCCATCCCTAGAAAATATACCTGCACTAACGAATCTGCCTGTCATCAGAGCTGGGGTTGAACGGGGTGCAGTAAATCAGGTGTGGGGCACACTCACTGAGTATGGAAGGGATGTAGCAGTGTTAATAGCTGCTCAGTAACGAAGAGTTTACTCCTGCTGTGTGTGCAGAAAGAATTGTCGGTTCTGTGGAAAACGAATCATTTAAGTAAGTAATTTGGACCTGTATATGTAAAAAAAGGGGGCCAAATGAAGGCTATGTGACCTTAACATTTGCATTTAATACTGCCTATTCAGTGCTTCATTTTGCAGTCTTGATGATGTTGCTTGAAGAATAAACTTGTTTCAAACTTATGAAACTAGAAGTGAAAAACCTCATAAAAAAAAAAAACTGTCTTGGGATCTTTGTCTCTGTTTTGTCTCTCACAGGATTTTAGCTGCTGTAGAGTTTTCTGTCCTTCAGCTCCAAGCTTATCTTGTCCTTCTCTACTTCCTCAGCCCTGTCCTGGCCTACTCCTGTCTCTTCTTCACCCTTGACTCCATCCCTTTTCCCAACACCCATTCCAAGCTCTCTCTTTTTGTCTTCTCCTGCCATCCTCAGTGCCCCATCCATGCTCTACCAGCACTTTCCACTGTCCCTGTGTCCTGAGCTCTCCCTGCACTGCTCATGGCTCCTGTCGTCTTGTCCTGACTACCCCAGGTCCTGCTGCCAAGCTCTTCATCCAGACTCCCTGTCCAGCTTCCACTCGTGCCAGCCTCCCGTGTGTCCTGCCCTGGGCAGGGCAGCTGAAACCAGGCAAACCAAGAGTCAAAAAAGAGTTTTTTAGCTCATTATGTCAAAGAAGTCTCTTCTAAGCATACACAAACCTGGGTTTTTTTCAAAAATTTGTAATATGGCTAAATTTTATGTCATGAAGATAACCAAGAGTACAGTCACGAAACGAAGGCCGTATTTCCAGTCCTGACACCAAAGCCTGATGGGACTCTGAATCAAGCGGCATTTTTTCCAAAAAGTGAAAAATATGAACAAGAAAATATGTTAATGAACTGCTTCCTTAAAGCTGAAAAAGCTTGGTAAACCTTGGTTGCCAAAACAACCCTCCACCTGCATTATGCAAGTAATCTTCATTTGGGTGAAAAAAAAACACAGAAAAGTAGTCAAAGTTTAGCAAAATCTTCTGAGAACAAGATTGAAAATATGTAGCATCAGCAAAACTGCTTGTAATAGCGGTTAAAGACAGCAGTGTGTAAAAACTTAATCATAAATTATTTCTTCAGCTGTATTCTGTGCAAAATATCATCTTGCACAATGCATTACAGCTGAACTATAGAGGAAGTGTCTTTTTTAAGCAAGAGCATTTAACAGGCATAAATGCTAAACTTGTCCAAGGATCACATCTCTAACTACGGATCCAACTTACATCTAATTTTAGCTTAGAAACTGGTTGGAAGATTTACATGTGAAATGCCAGAAAACTTCTCCAATGTGCAATGCTGTAAATTGCTATGGACTGGGCTGCACGTTTCTTATAAACCCAGAGATTTAATCCCTTCAGACAAAATGTTAGTCTTAAAAACGTCATCATGCTTGGGCCTTCCAGCATGCTTTATCATTTACTATTATTTATTGATTCCTACACCTACAAACTCAGCTAGCAGAAGAGGATCCATAAACTAGACGAGTACAGAAAGAGGCAATTCCTAAGGCTCCCAGTTAATTGTATTTCTATCTGAAACCATTACACGTGGCCATTTTTTTCACTTTGCACTGTTAATTAGTGCTTCCCTGATCAAATTCACTTGCTTTAAAGTTTCTTGATTGTTAAATGGTACTTGCTAGTTCAAACTAACCCCAAATAAGAAAAAAAAATATTTAGTTGTGCAACAGAGATTAAAGGGCTTCAACATGCTCACTGTTAACAGGAAGTAAAGCACATACATTTCTTCATCAAATAATTTTCACAAAGTCTCATATATTTCATCAAAAATGGCCATTAGTGTTATTTCAAAGACGTGCCTGTGGTTTCTGCTAACTACTTCTTACACAACCATCATTTTATAATATAAACCAATGACTTGGTGATAAAGTACACCAGTTGGAAAGATAAACAGATTCATTATGGATAACTTAAGTACTGCTTTCTCTTCTACAAATTCATTCTATGTCACTTAAAAGGAAAAATCAAAGGAACCTTATGTTTAATAATATTTAGATATTCAGGATATGCCTAAACTTCGCAAATTAAAGCAGTTCCAATATTCTGTGTTGCAGAATACTGAATTCCATGTTCAAAAATTAAATGAGATGGAAAATGCTTATGATCCCTTGATAAGCATAGCTGGGAATGAATTGGCATATGGAGGAGAAAGAAAAGCCAAAAACAGCAAGAGTTGTGCTGTGCAGGGCTTTTGTAATGACTTTGTGGCCCTATTTCCCAGATAATGTTTCCAGTTTTTGAAATTCAGACAGGCAAAGAAGTACATGAAAATCATTTTGAAAAATCAAATTCTTCTGCAGAACTATCTACATGTTTTTATAACTATTGCAGACCCAATCTTACAATGCATAAATAAGCATGTAACCTCACCTGCAGGATAATGCACTTGTCTATAGCAGTGCCTTCAAGCAAAGTAACGCTCCAGCTGTGCAGCAGAGTTTTCCTTTTTGCTGGTATGGACAATCTCATATTCAGGTTACTTGAGAAAGAGTTCAGGCCTTTACTACTGCATACTTTAAAAGAAACCTCCAAAAATTTATCATCCTCCACTTTGTAGCAAGGGATGAGTTGATTGAACTGCTCTTGGAAGGGAATTTCAACACACTGTGTCATTTTTTAACAGAAAAACCCTAGAAACCACCCGAGTAATTTCCTTTTCTCGGGACAGTCTCCACTAGCTGTCTCACAAATTGTCCCTTTAAATGTAGCCCCAAGAACAGCACCCTTCTCATGAGTCATGTCCCAGCAGAGGAACGGCTTCATTTAGCAACACTTTCAACGTGGTCTCCTACAGCATCCTCATGTCCAAGGTGAGTCTTCACAGTTCTGATGACTGGACTACAAGATGGAGGAAAAACTGGCTAGATTGTCCATTTTGAAGGGTGGTGGTTACTTGGTAGTACACTATGCAGTGGCTGGTAAGAAGAGGAGCTCCTCAAGGGTCTGTCCTGGGACATGCTGGGAAGACTAGAGACAACAGGTGTAAATTAGAACAAGACGGATTCAACCTGGATACAAGGAAAAAAAATTCACCCTCAGATAATTCAGCACTGTAATAGGTTGTCCAGAGAGGCTGTACAGTCTCCATCCTTGGAGGTTTTCAAGCCCAACCTGAGCAATGTGGTCTGGCCCCATAGAGGACCCCAATTTGAGCAAGAGGCTGGACTAGTGACTTCCTGAGGTCCCTCCCAACCTCAATTATTTTACAGTTCTGCAAAGAGAAACAGCAGTGTCAACCAGTGATAAACAGTGATAAGCCATTATTCCTCCTTCAACAAATAAGAAAGATCCAAAGTTTTGGTGCTGTACAACCACCTATGAGCTTGAGAGCTGTGACCAACTCACAAGTTGCCCAAACCCCATCAGGGGATCCTGGCGAATCTGTTTTCCAGAGACACCTGTAATTCCTCCGGTCCTTTCCAAGTGCTGGCAACTACCTGGTAACGCCATTTGTGTCCTAACTGATCCAGGTCTCTCTTTGGCCAGGCACTGAGAACGCGAAGCCTGCTATGTCTGGCTAAGAGCATGCAGTGCTCCAGTCAGAGCTGCAAAGCACCTCACGGATCTTGACACCAGCCTTATACACAGGTTGGGGAAGTGAAATGTAAAAAAACAGTCCCAGAAGTTATCCAGGCCTCAAGTGAACAAGAAGTTTAACCTGAAAAGTTCATACGGATAGCTGTTAGAGGGAGAGAGGAACTGCTAAATCAGGATTCATATACCTGTGATTGAACCAACAGTAAAATAAGGCTTCTGAGATGCCCTAAACTTACACAACAGTTAACACAAGCACAAGCAAACAAGAATATTTCCGCTAATCTGATGATCACAGTTTACTCAGTTTCTACTTTTTATTTCTTTCCTTTAATCTGCTAGGATTTTTCTGTTATAAACAGTTTATATTGTCCATGTGTAATGCTTTGCAAAATGATCTAGGGACAGTTTGCATTAACATAACTCCAAGAAAAGGCAAGTCCCAAACCTGGATTGCATGGAATTCTGATATTTTTTGAGCATTCTTTACAAAAACTAAAAAAAATCATGGAATTAAAAAAATGAAATCTCTATTTTTATCTAAACCTCTAAATTTTGCTATTGCTTTTTCTGTATCAGGTTTTTTGAAAGTTTTTTCTTCTGAGAAAACTGAAAATGTCATCATGTTCAGAATATTTCAAGTAGCAGAAAAATAAACATTAATCGCAAAACTGACAAAGCCAATTGACTTTCAGCCTCACATAACTCAGCCACTGTATTTCTTCTTTTGCTGAGCCACTCTCCATCATCTTTGAGAGGTCCAGGAGGACAGGAGGTGACCAAGGACTGGAGAAAGGACAATGTCTTTCCAATCTTCAAAAAGGGCAAGAAGGAGGACCCAGGGAACTACAGGCTGGTCAGCCTCACCTCTGTCCCAGGAAAGGTGATGGAGCAGCTTATCCTGGAGCTCATCAACAAGCAAGTGGAGGAAAAGAAGGTTATCAGGAGTAGTCAGCATGGATTCACCAAGGGGAAATCATGCCTGAC
>Ga0065711_1040498_pt1 | contig 16896 bp, 6 predicted proteins | sample Hoacrofraction12_FD_59098 | JGI IMG/M metagenome (GOLD analysis project Ga0065711, IMG submission 59098) | Hoatzin crop microbial communities from Cojedes, Venezuela - Epithelial fraction 12 v2 (version 2) | ecosystem: Host-associated > Birds > Digestive system > Esophagus > Crop | place... | reverse complement strand
GCCTTTTTTTTTTTTTTTTTTTACCCAAAGCCAATCTATACTCAAGGCATTCAATTTCCTGGATATATTAAATATTTTGTATTAAGAATGTGACTAGCAAATATGCTCTTATACAGCGAATTATCACAACAAGGGCAACACTTGTATGGGAAATCCAGTTCTGTCAGAATTTCCATGGAAGATGGATTGAACATGGTCAAGCTCCTTTAGGAAGTAATTTCTCATTATTCTTATACAGTACTTTTTGAGCTGTCTTCTGTAGTATAAACAGAAACCAAAATATATATGAAAAAAAAAATCCTTAAGCCTTAGTAAAACTGGACATTTCACTGTATCTGAATTTTCTCAGTGTAGAATTTCAGTTTCCAAAACCAGTCAAAAGCCATTTCAGAGACTGTAAAAACTGCATCTCAGAACAGCGCTTATCACAGTATTATGAACTCTCACAGGTCTATGGAATTTCATGATACTTTATAATCTGCTTAAAACTAATGCTTCTGACAACTTGTGACTATTTGAAAAATCTCTGCATCACTTTCTTGATCTCGTAATTATGACAGAAAACTCAGAAAGTACACCTCAAAGACCAAAATCAGTGGGCAAATAAAAAACAACCTGAAATGTATTTTAACGATTTTAGGATATCACAGGACTATGTTGGGACATGATTCATATTTAAATGTCTGGCATTACGAACAGTGATCATTCTCTACGTGGCAGTTAAGCTACCTGCTTTCATCTCCATTCTACTTTCGTAATCCAGTGCCAAAGCACAGTGTTATTCTTCTACATCTGGCATTTGCAAACATCGTTGTTGGGACATACACTGCTGAAACAATTCTTCATTTTCTAAAGCAAGCACTTTTTCTAAAGATTCAGAAATCACTTTATTAATTTCCTAATTTCTTTTTAGTATGCTCATGAAGAAAGACTTCTGTATGTCTGCAAATACTGATACAAGAACAGGCCCTGAAACATGATAATCTTAGCTAATAAAATATAAAAGCAAAGCTTTGCGTTCCTGATGCTTTGCATGCACAGTAATAAAACTACTTCCCTGTTAGGATATAAAGTTAACATCTCTTTCTAAATTGCTTCAGCACTTGTGCTCACAAATGGTATGGGATTAAGCCTAAAGGAACATAAACATTGTTTTATGGCATAGTATACCCTTAGTATAGAAATACTGTGTGCTACTCAACAAAGAGGCTCTCTAAAACACTTCTGAAGACTACGGTTCCCACCTGATTGATGAGTTAGGAGATCACAGCGAGCGTTGTCACATATAAAAAGTCAGGGCTGATAAGCCTACAGGACACACATTTAATCCTCATGAGGAAGAATAAAAACTAACAGAGCAATACTGAAATGCAAAAGGCAAGAAGAAGCTGGCTTTTAATTAATACTTATCTAAATGGTGTAGATGGAAATGGGCCAAATTTCAAAGTAATTTAGAGGAACCCTATTTTTACCATATCACTAATTACTTAACTTTGTGAATTAGTTCTGTACTTTTTAAAACTCCATTAGTCATATCTACTTTAGAAAAAAGTAATCTTACATTAGTTCTTCAACACAGCAAATCATAACACAGTTGTATTTCAGGGTGGGATGTCACCATTATGAAGCTTATAAGCTGTAAAGCTCTGCAAGGTACTTGTGAAAAAGAGTAAGCACTCTAATAGAGGAGGAATTTCAATCTGAATATACTAAGAGCGCAACTCAACAAGAGTGCTGTTTTTATTACAGAATCCCCACACAGCAAAGGAACAGTATTCCCTGCTGAAGCGCCTTTTTCACCCTTCCTCCGCAGCGAAGGAGGAGGCAGGGTATGAATTGTATAGGATGCATAAGATTGGTTGCACTAAAGCAGTTCTAAATTGCTCTCCAACTTTAGCTTTAAACTACTCAAAGGCTAGCTAACGTTGCATAACTCAGATCTTGAGTGGTCATCTAGGAAATGAAACAACCGCAGCTGCTGTTCAGGTGGATCTCGCCGATATGCTTTCACATTTGCACCCCTTTGCTCGGGAACAGTCAGAATCTGAATCAGGCTGCTTGACTATGACTGCTCACCTAAACATACTGTCCTGCCAAAAACCATGCGGGCTTGCCAATGGTTTGCATGCAGATGCTTCCGATATTTGAAGTAATGGTTCTTCGCCAGAAAAGTTGTTGGATAATGGAGTTTAGCCAAACTCCAGATAATTACGAGTTCTTTGAACTGCAGTAATTCCCAGAAATTCCATCTGATATCAACAACGCATTGTGGTATGCACTATACAGACACACTAAAAATTAGGACAGCACTGGAGAGACTACTACCTGAATACACTGACAGACACAGGAGGAGTAATTTGATCCAGGCTGCACAACAAAGCTCTGGCAAAATTCATAGCACCAGCTAGATATCCTAATATAATGTTTCAAATATTGCATCATAAACTATAATAAACACTAATGCAAATGAAAAAAAAGAGAAAAAAATCCCAAAACTTCCAGACAAAATTATTAAAGGAAAAAAATATTCTTTTTAAAATAAAAGATTAAGTGTTTTCTTTTCCAGTGACAGAACCCAGAATCCTTTTAACTAATTTGTTGAGGAAATATGCCACAGTGGAATTTAGTATGACTGATTAAACTATGTTAATACATTTTCCAGCTTTGGGTCCCCAGTCCCATTGCCCTATTTATGACCTTTCTAACTCAGGAATTATGTTACTTATTCTACTAACAAGCATCCATCCATGCCACAGGATATCACGGCTGAACAGGAATGACTTGACGTGCGAGCACAAAACAAAGAATACACGACATACAAAGCATACTTGTGCATGTATTTGCTGAATATACTGTCTCTGATTATCTTACTGCCACTACATAAAATCAGTATCTAAAGTGGTGTTTAGAAGATTGATCCCTCTCACTCTGACTACGTATAACCTGTAAATCAATCCTGTACCCACCACAATCCCAGTGGCTTTCCTGGTAAGGTGTTCCCATTCAAAGGTGCCACGCAGGGGAAAACAGCAGCCAGGAAAATCATTTACCTTTATAAGTTACTTGTATGAAAGATTCAGTATGTTACTTCTCACCTTTGTTTCTTCTCATATATATCTCACTACTGCAAAACCACAGACACATGACAAATGCAGTGTATACACATTCTGCTTGGTGAGTGTTTTCATGAGCTTCTTTGGAGCTGTTACTAACGGTCCGATCAATCCAATCCCAAGATCTGTTTGTCGGAGGATGGCGAGCCAAACATCTGATGCTGGAAGTATCAGCAATCCTCCACATCTTTCTTCTTCAGGCTGGCACTCAATTGTAAGCTCCAGTTTAGAGTCTACAGTACAGCAATAGTAGCAACCGACAGGAAAATTAGTCTATGCAACTGCCTCACGAATCTCTTTACCAGATTCAAACCTCACGTGCCAATACAGCAAAACATGTAAGCACATAAAACAGCTAAACCCGCAAGTGAAAGCAGGACAAAGCAATCTTACTGCAGATCAGCATGTGGCGATACGGGTTGCCTTAAAAAAACAATATAATCTAACTCCAGTTGAAGGCTGTCCATTATTGCTGAGCTCTATATGGCTTTCCTAATCATACACACCACGAAACATGTATTTCTCTTCTCAGTGTCCTGTAATCTCACCCCTTTGACATTGCTTGATCTCTTGGTCCTGTCTTTCATTCATAAAATCCTGTACAACCACAGCACCTAAGCAAGAAGGCTGCAGGCTGCCTTTGGTATCCAACACCACTAAGAAAATGGAGTTGTCTTACCACCACCTCTTGATTCCCTGTGGGAGCGATTGTGTTAATTACCAAAACTTCGAGGAAATGATTCTCATTCTCACTTGTTTTAAGGCCCCTTTAAGGCTAAAGCAGTGTGAGCTGACTCCGTGTAAGTAAGGCTCATTAAGTTTAATGCAGTTGAGGCCTGGTGATGTCTGGCCAATGTTAGCACAAGGAAAAGTTTTGCTTGCCGTTTCACTACTATTTCTACTGCAGCACCTTCCGTTTCCTTCCTGAGTAAGGCAATTTTTAGCTATTTATGGACAAATAATGCAATCTTAACCTGGATTGGAAAGCAAGGGGCATGAAAGATCTGCTGCCCCATCTTTTGTCATTCTTACTGCTAAGGACAAATTATTCTGAAGGGGGGTAAAAAAAAAATCTACTATTTTTTCCCATGACATTTTTATTACACTACATCACACAAACTGTTCTGAAAAAAGGTAGAATTTCTACTGTAAAGTATCTGTGGTAACAAGAGGTTTTTTTCATTCAAAATGTAAATGCTGGTAGTATCAACATCTGGAGGACTGTAGCCTTAGGCACCATTACAAGAAGCAAGAGATTTGGACAGGATACATTCAATCTTGCTTTCACGGTATGATGTTCTGCCAAGACAAACTTCTAAGCTTTGACATATTTTATTTTGAAAAATGTTATCGTCAGGTGTAAAGGAAATTCCTCTTCACTGAGGAGAGTTATGTAGCACTGTATCTGATGACATAATTATTATGTGACCACATATTTCATGAACATCTTTCCTGACCTGAATAAACAAGAAGCAACACACATTCTTTCTGATGACATCCCCATATACCAGTAGATTTAAATAACAACAAAAAGGAAGGATGCAGGTTCTCACCAAGGGCTCTGTAAGGGAATTATTTTCCATCAGGATGCTGAACTTTAAATCCTTTGCTCCTAATTAAAGTAAGTCAGCCGCTCAAAGCTTCTTACGCCAAGCCTCTCTGCCTTCAGCCTTACTCAGAATCTCTTCTCATCAAGTCCTCACACAATTCCAAAGCCTTCACTTTTGCCGTGCTTTGCTTCCCACTTGATTAAAAAACAGTTGCCTCCTCCTGCTGTAACTGCTCTGATGTTACGGGTGCCACCTTTCTCTTAAAAATTGTCATTATGCACACTCTTATGGACTGCTCAAATCTGTTGTGGGCACCGCTTAGGTCTCTCTGTCCATCTCTGTCGACTTGGTTCAGTTCCAGCTTCCATGGGACTTCAGGAAATCCAGAACAAAGATGCACTTACCATGTTCTCTGCATGGGGCTCCAATGGCGGAATAAAAAAGTCATGTCTGGGAAAAGTGAACATATAATACAGCCTTACATGTTTACCTTCTGAACCTTTAACCACTGATTAGACATTTCTGTGAAGGAGTGGGAAAAAAGGAGCATGAGAGATTCAGGTAGAATTATAGGAAGCATACAGCTCACCTGCTGTCAAAACTTCCAAAGGCAACACATAGTCACAGGGGTGACCTAGGTGCTGCTAAATTCAGTCCTGCAATGCCTAACTACTAGGCATCCTCAAATTAGGATGTATGCTGCTGAATACAGCTACTTAGGGGCAAACATCTGCTTCCAAAGAGACCTGAAACCACTTTTCTTGGGACTTTGGAGCTCTCTGCCCCAAAAAGCTTACAGTACAGGAGCATACTTCAAGTGAATAGTACCATGATAATTGTGGAAAGATTCTCAGCTGTTTAAAATCAGTAGAGGTTTACTGAAATCAACCAGCTAAAAGTCAGCTGTGAGGATGTGAACTAAAATCTTAGAATCATGTGCAAGCAGCAATATTTTGTAGTAAATACACCAGAAACACTCATAAATCCCCCTTTTTTCTTGGACTAAGGAAATGTTTTCATGAAGAAAAGTTGGACATTTCACTGATAATCACACTGCACCCCCCTCAACCCTGTGTACTCAGCAGCAGCTGTTCCTGGGATGTCATCCCAAAACCTGCATTTCCACAGCTCAGACACATTCCACTTTCTTGGGTCATCTTTGCCTCCATAATCCACATGCATCACAGATGTAAAAAGTCATATCTTTTATATCTAATTCAATTTTTATTTTTTCACTGTAGCATTAGTGTAACACAATGTGAGTATTTCCCAGAAGAAGTATTTGTCATTATAACACAGGGCTCAATTCATTCACAGAAGGAAAAGTTTGCAGAGCTCCTGGAAGTGGCCAGCTTCAGATAACGAGACCATTGGATTAAATATAGGTTTAAATTTCTTTTTTTAATCTTTCCCTTTATCTCCATCCAAATCCCCACTCCCTTTTGGCTGCTGTCACTACAGCACTTCAGATTCTGGCACAGAACCAGTAAAGGAGGTATTTCAAGAGATGGTAAATCAACTTATTCAACACTCTCCCTGGCTTCCTTTCTCAGAGGTCAAATATGTTTTCAAACCAGTAAAAGAAGTGAAAGTTCTTTCAAGTTTCACTTCTCACACGGCAGGACAAGCAGAGGGGGGGTTTCCAATATGCACTGCTAACAACTTGCAAGTCTCAGACACGGCTCTTTTCTCCCAGAGCCATGCGATATACACAAAAGCTTATTCATTCTCTTTTCATATTTTCTCCAAAACGTCAGATACAGGGCTATCAGCATAATGGCACAAGGAATGTACATCACTTTTCATTATCCACCTTTATTTTTAACTCAGATTCCCCAGCAAGCTCCAAGAAAAAAATGCCAGCATTTACATGCATATGGGAACTCTCTCAATGATAATTTCATGAGAACAAGCTTGCACAAATAACACAGTCTTAACATGTATTTACTCTCTGTATATAATAATATCCCAGTTCCAAAGAGGTCAAAACCTGTATTTTTCTAAATATATTGAAAAACCTTGCATTCACATTACAACTAAGCAGTAAAAGACTGGAATGGCACAATTCACAAACCAGGTAGAAATGCCATTGCATCTCAGGAGGTACAGAAACAGAGCACACATTTTTGCAACCTTGTGAAACACTGACAGGTCTTTCTATGTAATCACCCTGACTTCAGTTCAAATCCAAAAGTAACGCAATCAGAATAATACAGCAAAATGTGTGTACAGCCATCCTGACAGCTGGCCAAGCCAGACTCATCTATTTGTCAAAAGACTAATCACCACTTCAGCATTTCACTGCTGCATGCCAAATTTACCTGTCATCTTTTACAGCAGTTACTGACCAACACTCAGCACTTATTTTCAAACATGATGATATTCTATGAAGGGGAAAAAAAAAATTAGTATCATCACTAGAAGTATTGGATTGCTTGTCCAAATTAGTCTTAAAAAATGACTTTATGAAAGTCGTGCTTTAGTCAAACATAAGCAACCACAACGAAAACAGAGCAGCTGGAGGGACCTCTATGGCAGGAGGTAAGATTAAATTATATAATGAGCATTATTCATAAGGCATTATTCACCTCACCTTAAAGCAGACCTCTGATGAAAGTCAAATGGATTGTGGCAAGGGTTCTCCGCTGACTAGAAAGGCAGCTTATAACAACTACCTCAGATGTACACGTCTGCACTGTAGCCATCCCTTAAGGCGAAATGAATTCCTGTTTCATTCATAAGGCATTTAGCCTTACTTTCTACGTAGTAGAACAATTCTGCCTTCAGTGCAGAACACTGTTGCCCCATCTCATCGTAAGAAACATACTACAAACCAAAAATCTAGTATATTTTTACCGGCTTAATTAGTAACTTTCAATTTTCCAGAATTTCTCAAAAACAGTTCACAGAGGCGGTAACTATCATTACCCCCGTTTTACAAGTCAGGAAAACTGAAATTTAATGTGAAAGTTAACGTGGCCTTGCCCATGAGCTGCTACAGGTCAAAAGGTTAAACTAAAACTAGAATCAAAACCCTAGGTCACAATCTTCCACTGTACATTTCATCCTACTTTAGAATGATCATGATCTACTGTCAATCCGACTGCTGCATACTATTCGACAAATCCGTAGGTCTGAAAAGTGACTCTGAAGATTAATAAGAAAAATAAAATATACAGTGAACAAAATGATTTATTTTCTTTTAACAGCTTAAGACCAACGCTATCCCTGTTTATCACACGCTGCATCCACACAGCACACTGGAGCATGATGCAGGTGCCTGGCTGGCACCAGTAAAGCTAGCGCCAGATGAAACACGCTACAGCAGTTTGAAACTGATGCTGAGCCCAAGTTATTAGGCTTGTGAAGAGATAAAACTTCCTACCCGGAGCAGTGGGCCAAGCAAATACAGTTTATATATCTTTTAGTACTTGAGCTAGCTCCAGTGCAGTGTGCTTCATAGATTTATCAGCCCAGGCGAGGTGAGTTGGGGACAGCTTTCATACTCTACCGCCCCAGGTAGACATCTTCTAAATTCTCTGTAAGGGAAGTTAATTAATATAATAGTGCAGATCATCCTATAAAAAAGAAAAACAGTATAGACAAGGATTAAATGTCTTTTTTGTTGTTGTTACATTTCTGAAACAGATAAACAGGTTTAATTATTTACTATAGCATAAGTTGGAGTACAAAAACACACCTGTACACAAACACACATACATACATGTGTACATGAACATATACACAGATACACACTTCTATATAAATACCATACTCTTCTCCCATTGATATGTTTACTTCTGTTCACTTCATTGCTACTTCTTGTAAGTACATTTAACTACTAAAGCATGGTTTTTTCTTAACTACCTACAAAAGACTAATTTCAGTAATATTTTTTCCAGAGTAGGCAGAAAACTGCACCTCAGCACCGTCACGCACTGGAAGGAGGATGTCTTCCAACCTTGTTATCTGTACTGCTGTCCTGCCAAGAACAAGTCTTTACCGGTAGTCTGAAACCCTGGCGCATGAACGCGATATTCTGCACTGATTAATACTGATCTAGCTGCCTGCACCCAGAATACAAGTCAAAGGAGAGGGAATGCCAGCACTGTACTGGTATGTCTGAGACAATGATCTTGCCGAAAGGCTACGTATTTAGCATTCTGGAACCGGTGCAATGAAAATTGTTGTTAGAAGACTTGGGTGATGTCAGGATGGAAACAAAACATAACAAATATTGACCATTATTTTCTTCCTTTAACATTATTTCAGCTCTTTTGAAATAATGTACATTTCTGTATTCCTTTGCTGATGTGGCTCATCCATTGTAAACCTCAATACTATGCAGAATTACATTTGCGGATATTGAGAACATTTCAGTTCTGTTAAACAGAAATTGTCCTTAGCAATGATATTAAGTCAATGGAAAACAAATATATGCACTATCAGTACAGAAAACCTCCAGCTAAACCTCAGTAACTGCAATGGCTCATAAATATTAGATTACTGATGAAAAAACATTTAACATACAAAGTCTGATCACACAAACCTAGCTGTGCACTACGAAACCAGGATTACAGATTTGCATATTTCAGTTAATGGTGAGACAAGGAAGTCCCTCCTATACTATGATCAAAAAACAAATTAACAAACAGTCAGCAATCAAGGATATACTTCTATAATAGAGGAAACAACACTAAATGTATGTTTTGCATTTTCCTCAGCTCAAAGTTAAATAGCAACATTTTTCAACTCTTTTAATTAAGGGCTGCAAGGACATTCTGTCTTTAACTGCTTCTTCTGCCATGCCGTTTCAAGTTGCCCAAATCAAAAGTCATTAAAGAGCACCACATAATCCATTCTGATAAAAACAAAAACAAAACAAGTAAGCAGTTTCAAAGGGAAGTTGTTGTTACGACGCTTTATAATATCATTCAGTCAAAACTGCATGCAGTTTTTTCTTCTCTCGTTGATACCCTCTTCCGGGTGGCTAGAAGACTAACGTGCTGCCCTGTCTCCTGTCCCATACTGTCCTTTTTCTGACTGCACCCTGGCTTGCCACATAGTGGATGCTGCTTGTTCAGGTTTTCTCTCCTTATTCCCTGTCGCTTTAGGTACCGAGTCGTGAGGCAGCAGAACTGCCTTTATAATGCCATGAGAGATAGGTTTAGACGGAAGTGTACAGGTCTAGATCTTACAGTGTGTCTTCAGAAACTTACAGCAGTATGTGGCAACACAAAATCTTTATATGGACAGCCAAGGCCAAAGTTACAACGCTGAAGAGCCCTAAGACATTCAAAGCAGAACACTGCAAACAACAGGAATCCCATGTCAAATACAATCAGCACAATAAAAAGGTTTATTATTCAACAACGAGAAAAAAGATCAAATTCATAAACCACGCTTGTTGTGGCACTTGCTTCTAAAACTCTCTGCTTCTGAAAGTCTGCAAACTGTCACACAATTTTACAATAATTGTCTACAATGATCAGAACTAGACATTTCTTTCAGCCTCCTATTGATCATGGTTCACTTCAAAGCTATTTTCTGACTGCAGTTCATACAAAACTCTCTTGCATTTGCCTGGAAAGACATATGAATATGTTAAATGTAAGAATACATAGCAGGAATTGCCAAAACACATGCAAACCTGGGTCTGTTGTGCCTGGTTTCTCATCTCTAGCAATTATTTATTTGCTTTACCGGGAGGCAAACACCTTTTCCAAGACTCGAGTGACCGTGATTTGGCAAGGGGGCTGAGAGTTTCACAGCAGCGCATGAGAATGAGCCCTAGGGACACTAAAGCATGGTCAGCCTCTCTGGGAGGTGATGAAAGGCATGCAGGAGGAGGAGGAAAGCGTAAGAGACATGAAGACTATGGCATACGTTTCTGTTTACAGCCAGAGATACACCAATAACTTCTGTGACACATAAATAAACAAAACTTTGACACGCTGATTTACTAAAGCGGGAATGGCAATAATAATAAAACCATCAAAACTCCATAAAGGCCTTCAATGTGTCTGAAGATATTTTCATTACTGCAATAAGTGTTAAGCGTCTCCTTTGCTGTTAGCAATTTTTATGGCAAAGCTTTGAAGAATGTCCCACAGGTTATCAGTAAAGGCCTATCTGTGGCACATAAAATAAGAAGAAACTAAACAATCCAGAAAACTACTTCTAAGTTGTGGCCCAGGACTAAAGTTAGAATCATGACAGGACAGATCTGTTGCTGGTCTCATCTGGCACGGTCCCAGTGGAAGGCAGCCATATCAGTTGACACCAGCTGAGAACACAGTTTGATGCATCCCCTTATTCGCTCACTCCAGTCTATATTTTTCTTCTTTGTTCCCTTTTATGTTCTAGTCACCAACACCATTCTGGCCAAGCACTAATAGTCCTTAAAGGCTAATCTTCCAGTTAGCTTGCATTTAAAAATGAATTTCAGATGCAGGAAATGAAAGCCTTCCTCTCAAACATAAAGCAGATTCCAAACAAAAACTAAAGAATTCACGCTTCAAACCACTCTCCGAGGATGTCTTTCTCTATTGGTAACATTTGGAGATGTTTGAAAGGCAGCTAACGAAGACAGGTTTATGTGGCTGGTTATAATTTTACCTTCCCAACTGCACATTTCACATTTGTCTCAGTGAATTATCTGGTAAAATATTTCATAATAATGAATTCTTTAACAGGGTTTGCAACAAGTGAAATATTCTGAGCTAGTTTCAAAAACAGTCAGCAACGTGAGCTTGCAAAAAATGCACAAATGGCTAATTGCTCAAAAAAAGTTAAAACATAGGTATGTACAAGCATAAAATGTTGTAATGCTTCAAACCACTAAATGATTGAATATATGGTGGCAAAACAGAGGGGGGCAGGTAGGAAAGGAACTGGGTAAGATTCAGGGTCAAACCATTTAAGCAGCCCGCTTTAGAAGCCATGTGAACAACCTCAGAGATTTTCCAGTGTTCACTACCCCGTCTTTCTTACAGATTTTAACTAAACCAAGTTTTTCAGAGAATTAAACCAACTGAGATCAGCCATTCTTCGTGACGAAGTGGCATTGCGGCATTACCATGGACCGCTGCGAGGGAAAAACCTCACCCGACGAAACTGTCAGACCTCACCAGTCCTCTTCCCAACCTGCCCATCACCTGCAGCGGGTCAAGAGAAGCAGGAAGCTGCCCTTCAGCGTCGCTCTCTGCTCTCCGTGCTTACAAACTGCAAAATATAAGCATGACTCTCTGGGGCTTCACCAAATTAACCTTCCGCAGAGTTTTTCCCCAGCTTTAACCAGCAGTGGAGCAGGTATTGACTGAATAGGCTCAAACCCTTGACTTTCAAAGAAATACTGAAGATCTGTGAGAAGATTATTTTATAAAGACATCCACCCTGCAAGAAGTCTACCATATTTGCTGTGGCTGAAGGACACAGTACAAATTTGCATCATTGATATATTCAGAATTACTGGTAGATGACATTTACTCTTTATTTGCAACATGGTAATACAGATCAGTGTCTCAGTGTGCTGAACACAAATTACGTTCACCATAATTTAAAATAAAAAAAGTGAAAAAGAGGCAACTGTACTGATCTACTTTTGTTAACTTTTTGCAAAATTTAACAAATTATTCTAACAAATAACAAGATTATCATTGCTCTGATTAGGTAACATCAAGCTATTTTTAACTGGCCAACTCACCTGTTACAGAAAAAATATTTTGCCACAGCTGTTGTCCTGAAATGCATGTGCATATCAAATGCATTCACTGTGTCACAGGTCTTTATAAAACCAGGAATATGACACAAAAACAATCCGACTCTACTGTTAGGTCACTGATGCTGTACGTCGCTAAGCAGCAGACACTTCTGCAGCAATTAAAGTGAGGAAAGTTCTACCTTCCTACTCACAAAGGAATACTTGCAAGAATGCTAAATGCTTGTAAGTGATTTTACAATTAAGATATATTTTCATGCACTGTGTATACATTTTGGAGGAAGTAATTACTGTAATAGTGTGAGGGGGTTTACAATATTGAAAAAATGAATTTATCCGCAGATTTTGTATTAATAATGTTTCTTGTGGCAGCCTAAGTGGAACACGGAGGTATTTTTTTCTATAATCATTTTTTTTGTGCACAAAGGAAATATTTGGACAGTGAAATCTAATAAATTAATAATTTTTAAATTCAGGTATTTGATTTCCTCTTGGCCCAGTTTCAGAAGAAAAAAGCACATTCAACAGTTATCTGTCTGTCATTCCCTGACATGAATTTTGAATTCACTAGGCAGTTTCAATCGCACTTTACTGAGGGGGAAAGGTCTAAAAAATCTGAAAACTCTTACAGTTTTCTTTAAAGTTGGAAACCAGAGAGAGAAAAGAGATCCTATTAATATTTCAACCAAGAAAAGTTAATAAGCTCATTCTTAATTAGACATCAAGAATGCTCATAAAAGAGAGACATCAGAAACCAGGTTCTCAAAATTCCTCCTTCCTATTACATTTCACTTAGTTGTCTTATCTATAACTTTTTGAAGTTCTTTTTGTTTTGTTTTGCTTTAGAATACAACTGTAAGATACCAAATGCTTAGATGTTTATCTAGCCATATATAGGGTTTGAAAAATCTGTTGTAAGTAGGATGTTTTCCTGAGCAACTGCTATCAGCGTCTGCCAAATCTAAAAAATACATTTCTAGTCCTTCTGCTTTTAACGAAAATCTTCCAATGCTCTCTGAGCAGCTAGCAAGCAAGCTGAGGGAGGCGACTGCTACACAAATGCTGGCCTGACCAACCGCTTTTGAAGAAACCAAATGTACACAGAAAGCACAGAAGGAAGAAAGCTCTTTTTCTTTTCAGTAACTACTGAAAGATGGTTTCTGATATATCTAGGAACACTTAAAGGTGGAGCATTCAACCACAGTTACCCGGTCAAATCCAGTATCTCCTCTGTTCTTAGCAGCCAGAGTGATATTCTATTGTCAGAGTATTTCTTGTGAATAACTTGACCTCAAAATTAGTTTTAAGTATAATTAGTGCTCTGATTATTAGGTGCTCTTTAAAATGCTTCTGAATGCACAGGTGAGATTGGCTGGTGACCTCTGCAGTGATTGTAAGTGAAATAGCTCAAGTTTTTCACTGTCTGTGTTTGTACAATGCCTTGGTCATGTAAAACGTTACACAAGCACTAGGTATTCTGGTTGGTATTTGAGGGTTTTTATGTCACAAGAACGTCTGTGAATGTAACACTGGCGGTGGATTCTTTGCAGAGGTGACATTTAATGGCTTTGAGAAGCTTTCATCTCAATGGTGATGATGATGCGCTCTGCAAGAGCCTTTAGGAAAGCAATCGCTACCTCGGACTGTTACCATTGGCATACTGGGGAAATCTGCTTCAATTTCCATATGCGACACTGGGCAAGTCCCTTACCCGGTCTCACCTGAATGAGCGTAAAAGTAATGCCAGACTCTACTTGCAGGGAAACTGCCAAGATAAACATTTTAGATTGCACACACTCAGCAGCCACAGCAGGGATCAGTACAACTACCTAGCAAGTTCATTGGAGGCATGCAGGAATAAATCTGCTGCTCTAAATCTGGCAGCTTCTGTAACTGTTACATTAACTTTAACAGCTACCTCCAAATACTTCACCTGCCTGAAAACATTACTACTGCTAGTAGTAGTAGTGTATCAGGTCCTTGTTTAACGGGATGAAAAAAAAAAAAAAGAAAACCCAGATCTATGAGTGTTCATACTGACATCCTTTCTAGTCCTACACAGAGAGTCTCACATGTCATTTCTTGTGGTTGAGACAGAACAGGGATAAATCATTCCAATTTTGAAACGCTTTTGCCAAGTACACTTAGATGACACACCTGCCCCCACCACCTCCTGACTCAGGAAATCCTTTACAAATCCTTTTACAATTTAACATGGAGTCATGAGAGTATATACATCACTTCTGACTAGCAAAGAAAACTCAGAAACGCACCAAAGCCTGGCTGTCTGTCAGGAAGACAGCTGCACACTTATCAAATAATATTGTGCTGTTTCTTTTGATCTGCTTGGTAGCTGAAGGCTGCAAGGGTGAGAGAGAGGCGTGTGTGGCCAGAGACATTTGCCTTACAGAGCATTCCTTAATGAATCAATAACGACGGAAGGGAAAATGTTCAGCAGCCCTGCACACCAGCAACTCACCCCTGTGTTACGCCCAGGTGTGTATGTCCAAGCTCTCAGCACAGTGCATTGGCAGGCTCGTTAGGCAAAATTGGAGACCACAGGATCTGCTTGGATTCTTACCGATGTATAAGCAAAAGTATCTTTTAGCCTTTTATACACTTTTTTATACACCTTTTTCTACTTTTCCAGATAGACAATTCTCACAATGCCTTAAAATTTTCACTACACAACTGGTCTACATTGGGACCCAGTTCCAGTATCAGCACATTTTAATTCCCAAGTTATTCACAAAAATCCACAGTAACTACAAGTAGTTTCACGTTTCCATTTGCCTTGAGGCTTCCATTTCAGGGACAGAAGGGATCAGAGAAAAAAAATGATGACAAAATAGCCCAAAGTAAGCATCAGCCAAAATATCACACAGATTTGTGCAGCCCTCCCAAAGCTGTGTGCGATGTTTTCCATGTCTTTCTCAACTGTACAAGACAAAGCAAGAGATCTGGGGATTTAACAAGTCTTTTTACCTAAACAGAGTTAGTGCTCATAAGTTGGTGCAATGCTTCTCAGCGCACGGCTTTCCATTTCCTGTTTGGTGTTAGTTTTGGGTTTTGTTTGGTTGTTTTGGGGTTTTTTTTTTTTCAATGAAAGGTATTTTAAAAGCTTTGTCTTGAGTGTTAGCCCTCATTAACATTCACATCCAGGGTACAACAAAAGATATCACGCACCACAGTAGAACTTTCCTAAAAGTTGATAGCTTTATTCCCGTGTACATACATACAAAACAAAGGAAAATTTAAAAAGGCTGCTGAGAAAAAACTAGGAGAGAATTAACAACAAATCAGATAGTAGCCCATGTCCACCTCTAAGGTATAGACATATTAATATTTGTGTATGCAAAAAAATTAAAGGAAATGTGGAGGACAAAAAGAATTAATTTAAAAGAGAAAATCATATACAATTGTTTAAATTAAGGAAGGTCCTCGACTGCTGAGTATAAACAAATTGTTCACACATTCAGTGAAACACATACTATCTGTTCACGTCTCCTCACAAGCTGCAACCTGTTCAAGGCTACTGAAGTGTGAGGGGGGAAAAACCCCCAACCATGCACACCTTTTTTTGTCCAGCCAAATCATCCAAACACAAATTAATAAAGCCCAGCGCTTTCATAAGACTTCACATCTTCAAAGTACTGAGCATACATCAGTTTATCAATGAACTCCCCTGTGCTGAACGCAAACTGCATTAGAGGAACGGAGCCAAATCACGAAAGTTCAGGCAAGCCTGACCTCAAACATCTCGCCAGCTTGCTGCCACGGGGCCTGACTGAAACCCCGGCAGGCGTCGGTCCAGCGCTCCTCTGCTTCATGGTGCGCTGCCCCTTCCACCGCCAACTCCAGCCAGCTGCTACCTCCCACCCAACCCACAACTCATAGCAGGTTACCTGAAAGTCACCTCCAGCACCCCCTGCTCGAATTGCGCTTGCTCAGAAGCTCTGGTACAGAGGATTCACCTTCCAGGTGCCCTTTCTGCTCTCAGCTGAGGCCAGCCAAGGGGCTTCTCAGCAAAACCGCACCCAGCCACCTCTGCGCTGAGGGGAAACGGCGGGCGGGAGAGGGCTGGAGGAGCAAAGAGTCCAGCAGCAGCAGCTCACTGCTCTGCTTGGGGCCATTTCAAAGCAGTTGTCCCCTTTGGCCAGCCAACCCACCCAGCCGGGCCTGCGCGGGCAGCACAGGCAGTCCGTCCACCGCCACAGGGCCACCTCCAGCAGCGCTGTGCCGCACCCGGCCAGCCCTGCTGCCGCGGCCCCGGACACCGACCGGGCTCAGGGCCGCACCGGGCACCACGGCCCGTTTCCAAAACCGCCTCCGGACACCCGGAGAGCGGAGGAGCCTCCCTGTTTCGGTCGCTGGAGATGGAGGCGATGGGGGCACCACCACACAGGACAGGCAGGGCGTCCCGGCCGGAGGGGACGTGGTGAAGGCGGGGGCGTGCTAACCCTGCCTCCCCTCGGGGCTTGTTCTCCCCTCTCGGGAGGAGCCGCCGCCGCCG
>Ga0065711_1040497_pt1 | contig 16896 bp, 12 predicted proteins | sample Hoacrofraction12_FD_59098 | JGI IMG/M metagenome (GOLD analysis project Ga0065711, IMG submission 59098) | Hoatzin crop microbial communities from Cojedes, Venezuela - Epithelial fraction 12 v2 (version 2) | ecosystem: Host-associated > Birds > Digestive system > Esophagus > Crop | place... | reverse complement strand
GGGTCCCGGGGCGGCCCTGCAGGCCCCGGCCCCGAGGCCTCCGCCCTGAGGCGCCTGCAGGCGCCGCTGGGGCCGGGCCGGGCCGTGGCAGCCCTGGGGTGCGAGGCCCGGGACCCTGCCGCGCCGGGAGCCGCTGTGCTGCTGTCTGAGCCCCGGTCGCACTGTGTCTGCCGGTCCTGGTAAGGCCCCTGCCCCGGCGTCGCATGGCTGCGCTGCTTATCATACGCACGGACAGACACAAAAGCCCGGTTTCTGACGTTTGAATCAGCGGCAGAAGTCCTGAGTCTCTCGACTTCGGAGAAAAAAAAAGCCAAAGAAAAGAGAAAATGGTGTTTTGTTCAAAATCGTGTGTAATTTTTAGTCTTTGTTGTTATGTAGGGTCAGCAGGTAGCGTGCCCAGTGTGCTGCGCTGGTCTGGCAGAAGGCTAATCTGTGTATCTGCTCAGGATCAGCCCCCCAGAAATAGTTACCCTGCAGTTTATTCCCATACAGTGGGGCTTTTTCCACAACATGCACTGCTTGCTATCTGTGTTTTCTGCTCAGATCTTGAGCCTTCTTGCATCCCTGCAGTTCTCTTTGAAGTCCAGCAGGAGTACGAGGCAGCCAGTATCTGAAAGTAAGGCTTCTCAGACAAAATTTTACTCGTGGCAGTAGAATCGTAAGAATTGGTGAGAATATGTGCAGGCGTAAGGGGTTTTAGCATCAGACCTTTCATCTGTCAGCAGCTTGGAGTACAGAACTGTCACGTTTGTATGGCTGGAAGGCGATATATCTATCCCAAGCCTTGCGTACAATATTACAAATTGCAGTTCCAGAACTTCATCCTATGAATTTTAAAGCCAGAAGTGTCTGCTGTAATTACCTCCCCCAGCCGCTGCACTGCAGGACGGTGAGCTTCGTCTGGTAAACTAAGTGTATCGCTAGTCGCACGTGTTTTCAGGTAGCTGCTCAGACAGACAAGATTAAAAGATCAGGGCAAAATCCTTGCTGTGGGCTTCATTGAGGACAGGATTTCATCCCCCAGCTCTGTTCAGCATTCTCTTAATGACTTATTATTGGACTTTCTGTGGGGTTTTTTGGGTTTTTTTTGTTTTCTAGCTGTGAGGTCAGGATAACATTATCATTCTACTCTGAGAGCATTACAAAGGTGGAACTACTGATGATCAGCTATCATGGCAAATGCTTCTTTGAAGTAGCTCTTTTTAAAAAATGAGTAGCCCTGCCCACATTTTCACTGCCCAGGCTCAGATGTATGAGATCTGTAGGATGACTATGTGCAAAAGCAATGTTGCCATCTAAATTGTTTTGAGTGTGTGTGTTATTTACATCAGCGAGACATGGCAATGCAGGTTTGGCTCTGAAAGTCCCATAGCATCCTTTTCACATGAAAGGTGTTACCTGATTTGTGTTTGGGTTTTTTTTCTGTCTGTATCTCTGATTATTTACTACTGTGCAGTGTAGCAATGCGCACCCCAGTCTATTGCAGTGATGTTTCACTCTGGTTCTTTTCTCTGTCTCTCCACTCCTGAGAATTTTCTGCATATTTTCCAAGTGAAGTAGTCCAAAGCATCTAAGTTGTGCCACTATATTAATTAGAATTGCTGAACTAATTGGGAAACATTACCAATCTGTTCAGTGTTTGTTTCTTTCAAATAACAAAGGGTATCTCATTCAGAAAGATGCCTTACTCAGTAGTTTGCAGCACTAGAAACTAACTTATTTTAAATCTTGTTTTGGGAAGTCTCATGAAGCTGGTAGATACTTTTCTGCTTACCATAACAAAAAAAACAGTAATAGGCTTTTAACTCTGTTGAGTTTGTGAAACATTTTTTTTCAGGAGATAGAAATGATCGTGAAATGAAACTCAACACACTCCTTTTAAGCAAGAAAATTTTTCACGTACAGTACATGGGAGTTGGAGGCCCAATTTTCCGATACCTTTGTGAACAAATGTTCGTGGCACCATTTCAAAAACCCTCCTTTAAAGAAATTCTATATATGAGGCTGGGGATGAGGGGGTTGTTTTGGGTTTTTTTAACTTTTAGTCTTTGTGGAAGTTCCTGCAAGGTGAGAGACTTCTCACAAGCATTATGGAGGTTATAATTTGAGGAAAATGAGAGACATATTTCCCATTGCCAGTCTGATTCATTTTGCTGAAGTTCTATGACTAATAACAAATTGCAGAAAGGTTGATTGCTCACAACTAAATGTGAATGGGAGATGTTAGCTGTTCCAGACTGCCCAGAGCAGGACCATACTGTTTGCATTATTAGATAAGAATGCAGTTATTGAGACATTTTCAAAAAAATGCTGAGAGTTTATCCAACTTATAGGCAGTACTGGCAGTACCATAAGGACTGAGAATGTTGTGATTTCCTGCTTCAGCTTTGTATCACTCGATTACATTGACTCTTTCTGACTAGTACTGCAAAGCATTTTTGAAAGCTTCTGGATGGAAAGTCCTAAAAATAGCACAGTGTTTATTGTGATCTTGATTCACAGTGGTTAATAGGAAGGCATCACCTGAACCAGTTAGGCTTTGTCCTGTATCTTTTGTCTAACCTAGGTGGCTTCTTTATTTCTTCCATCTGGAGGAAAAAGCAACCCGTGGCAGACTTCTTCATTAATGTTTAAGGAAGCTCCGGCCCATACCTACACACTTCTGTTGAATGTGGTCTTCAGTTTACCCACAGGATATTTTTAATGTAACATTCAGTCTTTTAAGATGGAGTTTCTCTTTCTTTTGGTCTTGATTTTGGTTCAGACCTCTTTAGAAGTTGCAGTTCTCTCGTTCTTAGACATCTCCTGTGACTGATATGATATTTAATCTTCGCTCATCCCAGCCGAGCCATTGTGCATGATGAATTAAACATCCCTACTGTTTTCTTTGATCACAGAAATAACAATTACTGTGTTATTATAAACTATTAACATGTCATGAGGTTTCCATAGCTTAGATGGAAAAAGACTGGTTATATCATTGATTCTACACACTTCTTTAGAAGCAGAATATGTATGACCGGCTTATGTTTGAAGAAGAGACAGATCACGCTGCCTTGCACCTACTTATTTGAAGTGAAACTTGGGGAAACATCAGTCTTCTGTGTGTTGTCTCCCCCCGAGCCCTTGGCCAGACAGATTACCTAGGTGACCTACTATGATTTTATTTTTTTATTGTTTTCTGTCTTTAACTTGGAGTTTGTTTTTCTGGTGCTACGTTTTGTCTTTTAAATTATCCAATGATGTACCAATCAATACCTCCAGTTCAGGTGAAGTTTAGACTTGTGAAACTAAGTGCTACACTTCCACCAGCAGAGCAGACAAGGACAACGCTACTAGATTTCGAAGACCAGCGCTGGCGAGAAAAACCAGACCAAAGCTCTCTAGTGCCTTCCGTTCCTGTCTAGTGGACTGTGTATGTTTTACCAGAAAGCAATTATACTGTGTGTGACTGCTTTGGGAGCCAGTGCTTTCACAGCAGAGCTGGTCTTGAAAGCCCTGCATAGTGAGCACTTCTACTCCATGGCCCTGTGTGCTGGGCTTTCAGTTCCCACAACAACAAGTTAGTAGTCTTTCTGGACCTGATCCAAAGTGAATGAAGTCAGTGGGAACTGTTTCAGTTGGCTGTAGATGAAGTAAAGCATTGTAAAATAAAAAGTGCCAGGGAGACTGTTCTGCCATCACACACCTGCAAGGATAACACCATGTAGATTAGTATGTTGCATTTATATAGCATTCTTTCCCATAAAACGTTCAGATGATTTTTGTATATTGTGAGCTCAGTGCTTATAACAAATTTGCATGTGTCCAGCTAGGATTCCAGAGAACTGGTGTTTGTTTGCACAAATCCCTTTGGTAGGATCAGATTCTGCATCTGCTCAAAGCCACTGAATCCAGCACTGAAGTGTGCCCGTCTTTGTGGAATATGGTTGTTAGCAATTCACAGCAACACTGCACAACATCATGTGTCAAGCTGAGAATATCCTGCCCAACTGAAACCATGGGGCATGCTTGTGAAGAAAGATTCATCTCTCTTTTAGAGCTTGCCTGGGAACCCATGGCTGGTTTTTCTATGAATCCTCTGCAAAAGATCACACCTTGAATACAAAATGTGTATGTGTGTGTATATGTATCTATAAAAACCATCAAAGGATAGCATCTTGGGCAGCACTAGGCATCCTCATGCCAAGACAGGCTAAGTACAGTTGCAGACAAAAGAAAACGACAGCTCAGTCACCAGCACAATGGTTGCAGTCATTAATGCCTTTTCCCCAGCTGTCAGTCAGGTTAACTTGCAAAATTGTCTGGCTCACAGTGCTGGTGTCACCCATGCCAGCTGCAAACATGCTCCTCTTTTCCTTTTAGAAACTTCTCCAGGAGTTGCTGAGGTGTCATTTGTGGAAAAGGAGCCAGCTGAACGCCACACAATCATTTCATGGGAGCAAGTGAGTATTTTCGTAATAATACTGCTGTGAGGTCAGTCTGAAAGCACAGCAGCCCACGAAGAATCTCAAACGCGATGGCTACCTTGTGTGTGTTTGTGAGACAGCCTGTTACCAAGTTTGATGCACAGTGGAGCCTGAACAGATCTTTAGGATTTTTTTTTAATTGGGTATTATGCTGTCTTTTAGGCTATCAAGTGCACCTGATCTGTTAGAGAAACTTCATCAGTGTGGGTACATTCAGAATGACAACTCTAAGAAGAAATCACATGACTAGTAGGCAGCAACAGTGGTGACTCAGTGGAGAACGAATATTGCTCTGACTTAGGTCTGAAACCATTTTCCAACTCCCTTTCAAACAAAATGAAGAAGCTCTTTATTATTTATGGCCATTATAGGTAAAGGCCTCAAACTGGAAAATACCGCTGAGCCACCTGGTTCTTTCCAGTTATCTATTTCTCTTTTCAGTCTCAGCTATTCATTTCCATTTGTCATAGCCCCTCCTTCTGCCTCCACAATCTCTTGGCCAAGTTATGTCCCACTGCCTGTTCTGGATGACTATGAAGGACACATGCTACCTTGACATTAGATGACCTCACTGCATCAGACTGCATGAGCAGAGGGCTCCTGAACACAAATGTGTGGCTCCAGTGGGCAGAGGTGGCATTTTTGGTCCCCTTTTTGAATATACATGTTTTTATCAATCCCATGACCGCAGGGGAATAACTACTTTCTAGGTTTCACTCATATGTCAGGAAGGGACAGTAGAAGCTCACTAACCTTTGGAAAGGAGCATGCAGAGGATGGAGTAGAGTGAATCATCTTCCCTCTGCTCTAACCCTGGCTATTCCCTAACACCCATACTCCTGGAGACTGCACATGTTACCACTACATAAAATATCTTCCCCTTTGATGACGCCTTGTCATTTACAGTTTTTCCTAAACAGTAAGGAAAAATCTTGCACTAGTTTTGGTAACACCCGATCCCAGGTAGTGATATTTATCAAGAATTTATGAATCCAGGTTGGAATGTATGTGATGTAAACTGGTGTTATTTACTGAAACTTATACAATAGCTAGCAACTGTGGTCAGGCAGAAATGTCCGGTTTTTCAGGTTCGTGTGTACTGATTCCTCATTTCCTCTAGCTGTTGTTCAGTTGTTGGATTAGCTGGGCTGGAAAGTCTGAGGCACCCTGACTGTGAGCCAGCTCAGTTCTTGGGAGCAGCAGAGTGACATTCTCTCATTCTGAACGTGGGATTGCTCTCATTTCAGGTGCTGCTGCTCCTCCGAGCTAAATCGGGTTTGTTTCAAGATTGAGCTGTTCTTGTAAAGCCAGACTTTGAAATGCTGTAGCCAAAACACTTCATTCCAAAGATATCAAAACAAAACTTCAGCTCAACCCTGCCCCTGCCAGCAATGGACTAAGTTAATTGTGGAAGTAAATGGTGAAAATTAAGTAGATACTGTTGAGTTGGACTGCTAATGGTGAAGGAGTTCGCTATCTTATTTCTTTGCTTTTGGTTCTACTTGCATGGATAAACCCTTAAGTCTCCTTTTTGAATTAAAAAATAATTATTTTCTTTTTCCTTTTTATCTTGAGATTTGGGGGGGTGGTCTGATATCTAACACAGTCTACACACTTGCAGTATGTCCTGCAGTGGTGACTTAGTGCACTCAGCACCTCACAAGGCCCTTCCAGGGTGAGCTTGTACCTCACTTTTCCTCAAACTCATCCTGCTTGAATTTGAATACAAGTTTATGTGTACCCAATGTTAGCTTTCATCACTGGTTGTTTTTTTTTCGTAGCCACTAGGTGGCAAGCAATACTTGCGCATAGAATAATTTCTCCATAGTTGAGATTTTAACAAGATTTTGTCACAGTCTACATTTTTAACTCCCCTCTATGTCTTTGGTTATGAAAGTATTTGCGGGCTTTTTGTGTGATGTAGGGAAAATTGGTCACACTATTCCAAAAATTACCCTTTTTTTTTCCCCAAAAAACCCTCTATTTTCATTGAGACTTACTAAACAGAAGCTCTATTTTTAAGATATTCTTTTGCATTTTTTTGTAGAAAAAAGAAAAAAATCTATTTCTTTCTATATTCTATATTATATATTCAAATGTGTTCATATATATTCATTCTATATATATATAATATGTATTGTATATATTCATTTCCTATTTCAAGTGTTTTTTTCTATTTCAGTTTTGCAATGGAAAGGTATTTCCGCTGAGAGAAATTCTGTGGTATTCAGAAGCCCTTAAAAGAAAATGTCCTGCATGACATCCTTCTCTCTAAACTTGAGAGACATGGATTTCACAGATGGACCAGTTGGGGGATAAGGAATTGGCTGGATGGTTGCACTTAAAGAGTTGTGGTCAATGGCTCAATGTCCAAGTGGAGACCAGTAATGAGTGGCATTCCTCAGGGGCTGGTACTGGGACTGGCGCTGTTTGACATATTTGTTGGCAACATGGACAGTGGGATTGAGTGCACCCTCAGCAAGTTTGCCGACGACACCAAGCCGTGTGGTGTAGTTGACATGCTGGAGGGAAAGGATGCCCTCCAGAGGGACCTTGACAGGCTTGAGAGGTGGGCCTGCGTGAACCGCATGAAGTTTACCAAGGCCAGGTGCAAGGTCCTGCACGTGGGTCAGGGCAGCCTCAAACACAAATACAGGCTGGGTGGAGAATGCATTGAGAGCAGCAGCCCTGAGGAGAAGGACTTGAGGGTGTTGGTTGATGAGAAACTCATCTTGACCCAGCAGTGTGGGCTCGCAGCCCAGAAGGCCAGCCATACCCTGGGCTGCATACCCAGCAGCATGGCTGCAGAGGGGATTCTGCCCCTCTGCTCTGCTCTTGTGAGACCCCACCAAGAGTCCTGCATCCAGCCCTGAAGCCCTCAGCACAGGACTGACGTGGACCTGTTGGAGCGGGGCCAGAGGAGGCCACAAAAATGATTAGAAGGCTGGAACCCCTCTGCTGTGAGGAAAGGCTGAGAGAGTTGGGGCTGTTCAGCCTGGAGAAGAGAAGGCTCTGGGCAGACGTTATTGTGGCCTTCTGGTACTTAAAGGAGGCTGACAAAAACAGAGAGGACAGACTTTTTAGCAGGGCCTGTTGCAACAGGACAAAGGGTAATAGCTTTACACTAAAAGAGGGTAGATTCAGACTAGATATAAGAAAGAAATTCTTTAGTCTGAGGGTGGTGAGGCACTGGAACAGGTTGCCCAGAGAAGCTGTGGCTGCCCTCTCCCTGGAAGTGTTCGAGGCCAGGTTGAACGGGGCTTTGAGCAACCTGGTCTCGTGGAAGGGATCAAGGAGTTGGAACTGGACAATCTTTAAGGTCCTTTCCAACCCAAACCATTCTATGATTTCTATGAAAATCAACCTTTTTAAATTATGAATGATTAAATTTATATTCTAATAATGCTGGCAAGATGCATGAATTTTTTTTTGTCTCCATGAGCTGTGTTTGTTAAATTGGGTTTGTGTTAGTATTTCGCTGGATACTACAATGGAAGTTTCAAAATCTTAGATTAGCTGGTTGAATGTCCATTAGCTGCTGTGAGGCTTTGCAGGGGAAGGTGGGCTTCATGACAGGAGACAGTGCAGTAAGACAGTAGGAGAGCAGAAGAGATTTTTTCCAAGGCTTCCAGTAGAGGCAGAAAGAGCAGTAGAGTCTTACACTTCAGGAAATTAAACATGAAATCAATCCCAAATACTTTGTTGGAAATCAGCACACTTGCAAAAATATTTAACGTAGATGATTGTCAAGTCTTTACGTGCGTAGCATCACTTCCCAAAAACTTTCAAGTGGTTCATAATATTTTAATAATCACACATAATTTTTTCCCCTTTCTTGATATTTAGACCTACCAAGATATCATCTTTTCCTCAAGAAAGTTAGACAAGCAATAAAAGGGGGAGTAGAGAGAGAGTTACCACGTAACTGGAACACCAGTGCTGATAACCGTTTATCATCCTTCGAACCTGTTTCCACTTCTAAAATTAGGCTGGCAACTGCCCTGCTCCTCTCCACTTGCAGTTTTTAAAAGTAGGTGTTATATCAAAATATTGCTAGGAGTCACTCCAGTATCTGCAGTGACAAAGGCTGAACCACATTTTCTTTTTGCCTCAGCCTTGCCTCAGAAAAGTGGTAAGTCACTCACATCATGGTTTTGGTTTTCAAAAAATAGAAAATTGCATTCTGTGAGGGGAATCTGGAGGTCTTGGACCTCGGCACCACCGCAGGCCAAACAAAATGAAGGGTGTTGTTTTGCCTGTTCCTCTAATTGGCTTGTTAACAGTGTCTGAACTGCCCCTGGCTGGCTGTAAGCAATCACTGCCCATCACGTTGCTGGAGCTTTGATATTCTACAACTGCATGGGAAATTTGTTGTTGCTCCTTATGCACTTTCTCTACAAAGATTTATTTTGCTGTAATAAAACCATAACAAAGCCCTCAAGCGGTCTGGTGCTTTCCTGTTGTGGACTACGTTAGGCTGCCAGATAATTTATAAACTCTCTGCATGTAAATCTCAGTGGGAACTGTGGTGGCGGTTCTTGAAGTCTTCTTCGTTGCTTCTACCATGTCTCTTTTTGACTCCAAAGTATATGTGCAGGCATGCAAATCCACGAGGGTCCTTCTTGCCATCCTCCTTGTAATGTCCTCCCTCAGCATTAGGCGAGCCTGCCGTCCCTGGTCCCCAGGAGCACAGGATCAGCCCATCTTGAACCTGCCTTGTGGCCCCTACCGTGGGAGAGGTGGGGAAGTGGATCCAGCAGAACCAGTGCATGGAGAGGTGTGTTTCTTCAAGGTGCATAATGGGGGAGAGGCTGGAGGACTTTTGGGAGGTAGTGTTCCCCTCCTGTAGGGCCTTACGGTATTCTGAGTAAAAAACTGACTACACAACACCATCTGCAAGAGAATTGCCAAATCCTGTTCTCAGCAGTGGGGGATTGGGTCTGCCCCAGCCCCATGCCTTTCAGGGCTGGTAATCCAAGCAAGGCCCCCCCGACCCCCCAGATATATAAAAGGTGCAACAAGAATGTCTCAGGATGTTACATAAATTAACATCTGCATTCACTGGCAGCTGGAGCAGACCAGTCATGGAACAGCATGACATTAGGGAGAGAGGAAGGCGGCTGCTGATGTGCTCTGCTACTTGGAAGCCCTGAGAAGTGACATAAATCCCTTCCTTCTCTCCCCAGAAGTTGGATAAAACTTACTCAGTTTTTTTAGAGAAGTCTCTCTAGAGCTATATGTTTTGGTTGCTGTCCATTTCCTTAGGATATTTGCTTGGGAGGCATTGTTTCAACAGCGCATTAAGTGAATTGTCGTATGTCAGTGTTTTAGCTCTGGATCCAGCACTGATCAGGACTTGGCAGCAAAACTACCCTGGTTCCAATATGCTTCTCTATTCTCAATAGACTGTGCTTTCTTGGGAGACTATTTGGGGATATTATGGATAATAAACAAAAGAAATAGACCTCACACACTATATTGGGCACTTGGGATATTTTGTTTTATGAGCTGATGAGTGTAACCAGATGACTGGAGTGAAAACAGCTGCTTGCCAGGGCTGTGGTTAAACCACTTCTGGCACCATTATTAGGAATATCGTATTTTATGGGGCTGGAGATCACAACCCTGGAAACTACCAATTGAGCAGGAGTAGTACAGAGCTTGAGAAGCCATTTTTAATATATAGTAGTGGCTTGTTTCTCTGACTGTCTTGTTAGAAGACCACTGTTTTGATGTCATAGGGTTGTGTGGCTGAGCATAACATGACAGATCAATCAATACTTTCCATCAGATAGGACAGATGGATTTTAGTGAAGCTTTATGAGTAGAGGTTTTTTCTTACAGACCCCAGATTTGCTCTGGTACAGCATTTTGCACTTACGTGTTTTGCATCATCATGTGGAAAGTTATGCAAAGGGACATGGTTAGGAGAATCCTAAAATAAAGTGAGGAGGGCAGCCGTTTGGAGAAACATGCACATGTTAAGCTTTCTATCCAGAAACGGAGGGTTCAGAGCAGAAGGCCTATCCGAATGTGATTTTTTTCCTTGTCTTAATCAACTATGCTTGTTAATTTGGGGTGCGCACTGTGAGGAGTAGTATTTAACTGGATACTGTGGTGGAAGTTTTAAAATCTTTGGTTTTGTCATTCCAATGAATCTGCTTCTCCTGCTTAAAGGAGAACACCCACTGAAGTCAAGAGAGCTGTTCGCATACGTGTTTTTACTGCTGGGTAGATTAGTTAAAATTGAGGGGTTTGAAATGGACTGGAAGTGTTGTGTAAACATTTGTACTCCTCTGAGGCGTTGTGGCAGCTTGTCATATTTTCTTTCTTCATAGTTTTAAACCTAGTCACTGTCCTTACAGCTACAGCTTGAAATTGGAAGTGGTGAAAGGGCAGTATGAAATTATAAATATTTAGGACTGAGAAGAACCCACAGAAGAAGGTGTGTTTATTAAAGGCATTTGAACAACTTCAGCTATGTCCATGTGGTTTAGTAATCTCCTGAAACTTACGACCAGGGCCTCAGCCATCAGCAGGCTCTTATCAAAGGACAATAAATTCTTGTCAAAACAAAGTTTCTACAGTATCAGATTCTCTGCTTTCATACCTGTTGCCTCTGAAGGTTTTCCCTACCTGGGTTAGGAAAGCACGATGCTGGCAACGGGGCTGCTGACAGGGCAAGTACAGTGACCTGGCCTATTGCAAACTGCAGAGCCATTAGCATCTAGGACTCAGCAGCAGTCTGTCAGCATGGATGGACATGCTTAGAAAGTAAGTGAACACACAGGAGTGAAGGTTGTGGGTGACACAGCATATACATCACAGTTTAGGGGTCAGGGACTGTAACAAATCAACATGACTGTGAATAAGGCTTTAAAAGGCAGAAGGGCTGCCCTGATCCTAGGGGAGGGAGGGAGTGTGGACAGGAGGAGGCCAGCGCCTCCCCTTGTTTATGCCAGTCATTAATGACCAGAGGCCACCATCACAACTGTATGCACAGCTGACAGGTAGCTCCTGCTGAATAGGTGCATTGAGGCAGTATCAGGGCAGGTAACTGGATGTGCACTACTCACAGACATGGGGAAGAATCTGATCAGCATCTCTTGAGATGTTACAAACTCATGCCCCAAGTGAAGTGGAGCTACAAGAACTACATGTGCATGTTTCTTTTCCTTAGCTACTAGTTATCAGAATATTCTTCTGTTATTTTATGAGATTTTGACAGTTACATTTTCTAGTAGCTGTAGGGAAATAGTCGCAGCAGAGGCACAGTGTTGGAAAGCTATTAACATCTGACTCCTCTGCTTTCTCCAAAGCAATACTGTAACCGCTCCAAAATCTACCCAGGCCTCTGAGGCCAGGCTGTGAATACCTACCTGAACAACATCTTGGTCTGTGTCAGGGTGAGCCTGTATGAGGGTCAGCACTACTGGCCTGTAAATGTTCTTAAAGTTTATAATTCTATCTTTTCTTGCTTTGTGTCAATCTTACTTCACACAGAGCAGCCCATAACCAGCAGCATGTTTTTGAAACTGGCTGAATGAAAGAAATACACCTTTTGTAGAAAAGGGTGAAAAGCCTGTTGTAAAAATACTTGAATTATCAGACATGCTAAGTTGCAAATCTCACATTATTTGTCCATTTTCCCTGTAAAATGTAGCTCCTGGAGTCCTGTGATTATAAACAGATTTCAGATCAACATTTTAAAAAAATTGTCTGTTCTCTTGAGTTAGTGACAAAACTTGACCCTCAGGGGGCTTATTTTTGCTTTTGTTCCTGAGCAGATTTAAAAGTACATGGGACTGAAAAGGGAGAAGGACCACAAGTTGCAGCTTGGAGGTTCAGACTGCAATTAAGGAAACGGTTTCACAAGGAGGGTGTTGCAGCCCTTGGACAAGCCAACACAGAGATTGTGGAACCTGCATCATCAGAGACTATCCTGAGTTTGGGAGTCTGATTCTTATGGTGTCTTGAGTTTGATGATACTTTAAATGCTAACTCACTTCAATCTTTGTCAATCTGTTTTTTTTCTGTAAACAATTACAAACAAAACAACAGATAACTCCTTTAGTCATACATGTTGCTTGTCTTCTTAAAACTGACAGGCTTCTGTACTGTTTAGTTTTGTGTTCATGACACATCAACAGAAACGGTAGGTCAGTGGTCTGCAGCCAGTCCTGTCACCAGGAGCATTGCCTGCAATTGCCTATAGTTCTTTGGGCTTCTTCATGTTCTGTGGATTAGGCTTTTATCCTTCCTTCCTCGTATTTGTTGCTTAGCTGAAGAGTCTTAAGTTAAGAAAGGCTCCTTCCACAACTGAGATGGGTATAGGAGAGGGGTCCTGGTTCTTAGAAGCACCCTCAGCAGTTCCCTGGAGTTGCTTCTTTCGCTGTTGGCTCAGAAGGAAGCAGGCTTAGGAGCTCCAGCCAAGCACTGAAGTTTGGTGGGATGGAGCCAGACCAGCAGGTTTGTGAGACTGGCTCTGTATGTGTTTGCACACATACTGTTTAAGTGAAATGTGAAACCTGCTTGATTACGTGCAACTCTTGAGTCTATGCTTCTTCCACCTACTTGGAGCTGAAATGCCTCAGAAGAACAGAGTCCTTGTGCTAATAGTGTACATGCTTTAATGAACAGGTAGGTTTAGTCTGATTTCACTTGAAACAAAACTCTACTCTTTTAAGCTGTATATTTGAAAAAATCTGTTCTTATATATGTGATCTTGGAGTGGCTGTTGGTGTCAAAGGATATGTCATCTTAGTTGGGGAACAGTTGTATAATAACCTTGTGATGACTGACTGCTCATTGTGAAATTTTCCCAAGTCGTCTTTGTTAGTACAGTAGCACAGACCCAAGAAATATGCAGTTTTCTCTCAAGGTTTTAGGATGAGATATTAGAGCTCATATGAGTCATCTTGGAGTTGAGTAAAACATTTAGTAGCAAATATTTCTGTACTAATATTCAGTAGTTCTTTGGGTTTGAGGCACATTCTGCGTTTTCCCATAACTCTTCAATTGTGATTTGCAGAAAAACTCCTGCATATTGCCAGAGGATTTAAAGAACTTCTATCTGATGACCGATGGCTTCCAGATGACCTGGAGTGTGAAGACTGATGGTGAGTCCATGTACTTCTCTCCACCAATACCCTCATTTCATTGCAGCTAGTCTTTCTTCTGCAGAATCTCTAATTTCAAACTTACTTTTGGCGCAGTCAATACACATCTGTCATCATCCGGCATTAGTCTGAGCAAAAGCACATGCACCAAGTCATTTTGAATGAAAAATTAACACCATTCCTTAACTCACACAAAAATTGAGTACTTTGTTTCTGCTAGGCAGCTTGATCAGCAGCTACAGAAAACTGACCTCTGAATTAATAAGTGAGTGCAGTTCTGCATGAGATTGTAGACTCTATGTCCTGGTGAGGAAAAAAAATACGACTATGCATCAGAGGCCCCATCCTGATGCAACAGGGCAAAGCCTGTTGCCTGCATGTGCTGGACTTCCACAGAATAGACATGTGCACTGAACGCTGGCTAGAAACCAAACAAGTCTTCCTGACATAAATACCGTTCTGTAATACACTGGCCATCTGTTGACACTCAGATTTAGGTAAGTATTTTAAATCTCGTACCTCAACTCCTTCTGTAGTTCAGAGACTGAGAAGCAGCTCTAGCCATTATGCTATCATAAAGCAGCAGGAAGAGTCACTCTCTGAAAATGCCTCTTTCTTATTCAAAAGAAGTATGTGTGTGTACCAGAGCCTGATTCTGCTTTCCAGGAGCTAAAGTCCATTCACTGGAGTTATGTCTGGAGTCAGTGGTGGAAGTGAGAACAGAATTAAGCTTTATTGTCCATCTTTGTTTGGCAGGAATCAGGCGGTTCGTTCACTCTGCCGTGGAGCCCTGCCACTATTATCCTGGCTCTCATTGCCTTCAAGTGAGGTTGTCAGATTGGGCTATGGACACTGCTCGCTTCTGGAGATGAGTGTCAAATACAAGGTTTTCCTCAGGAAGTGGGATTTCATTTCAGAGATGGTTGACATCAGGGCTCTAGCACCTGCACTGAGTCCCATCATGTTTCAAGTGGGATTTAGTGTTTTGTGACCTCTGAAGAGTCTTGTTTTCAGGGCGCACAAGTGCACAGAGACCAAGGCAGGTCACAAAACTCTCTTGGTTGAGCAAGCACCCAGTAGTACTTTCTGAGGCACTTCACACTGGCGCATGGCTGAACAGGGTGCTCGTTGACTTGATGTCTGGTAACATTACTAGTCCTCAGCAGGAGAGACTCAGGTGTTCATTCAGGAACACTCACATGTTGACACACTGATAAAATCCTATGTTGGAGCGGGAACCAAGAGGGTGCCTTCTGAGGAGGTACATGAGGTGGAAGGGGACAAGCTGCCCAATAAGCTGTGAAAGGGTGGGGTGGTTTCTGGTAGGAAAGACAGCAGCAGGGAAGAGTTTTGAGAATATGACTGTAGCCTGCCAGGATTTTTAATAGCCAGTTTCACAGAACAGGGCTAACAGCTGCAGTGTGGGCTTAGCCAGCAGTGTAATTCTCATAGCTGCACAGCTCTGAGATGGTGTCACATCACCTGTGATTTTGTGTTTGGAAAAGCCAGATTGTAGCTCCTGTGGAGGCTGACTTGGTTAAGTGTCCAGGCCTGCTGGGTATACCAATCTCTTTTCCTCCTGTGTGTTTTAGAAGAGGTTGAGCTGATGTGTGGAGGACAAGAAATACCTCCTATGCTTTCCTGGCACCAGACGTGGTTAATGATCAGTCTTATTGCAGATACCCCAATGCCCCTGGGCTCCATGGTGATTAATAGTGTCTCGAAGCTATGTCGGCTTGGGGGTTCCTCTATGTACACTCTGCCTAATGCACCAACTCTCGCTGACCTGGAAGATGACACAGACGAGGAAGGTAAGGTCCTGTTAACAGGCTAGAAAATGTGCCCTGTCTCATCTCTTTTGCTCTTTTAGGGTAATGTTGGGGTATAGCACGTGGATATAACAGCAGAAAAGGTCACTCCAAGTAGAGGGGGTTTTTCTGTCTGCTGGGCTGGAACCATTCGTCCCCTACAGCCTTGACAGGTAGATCTGTATGCTGTGAATCTCTTGGGGATTGTTAATGCTGCCAGTTGCTCGTATTACTTCCATCCTCTTTTAACAGCCTGGCAGACCTCTTGTTCTGCCTTTTCTGTATTTTAATTTTTAATTGAGGCTTCCTCCAGTGATTCAGTGTCTAAAAACTCTGTATGCTTGTGGTGTTACATGAACAGAAGATAACAGTTTTTGTCTTGGTAGTGAAAGGACAACTGGATATGCTTTTTGGAACTGGAAAAGTAGCTCTGGTAAATACATAAATAAATAAGTGTGAGGTGGCCCTGGAAAATACGTGTTTCCAGACCGCCTAAAAATGCTGGGCATCCTGCAGTTTGGAGAGAAAAATAGGGAAAAGAGTTTACTCCTTTTCTGAGGGCTCTTACAGTCTAACAAGACTGAAAGAATTAAGAAGGTCAGAACAGAGCCAGGTGTTATGCTGATTCCTTAAAAAATTGCTATTTGATTTCAGTCTTACATATGAATCTCTATAGGTCTTGTAGCTTCTAAGTATGGCTGAAAGTTTCTTTTTGCACATTCAAGCTTGGCTGCAGTCCTGATCTGCTAGCCACTGTAATGAAATGGGCCAATATCTGCTTCCATTTAGCCACTCACACCTTCACTGATGCATCTATGACGTAGACTGAGAAAAAGTTACATCCTCACAAGAGTTCTTGTCCTGACTTTCATGGAAAATTATTCTGAAGAGTACAGCTCTTATGTCTCCCTTCTTCCCCAGCAGCTTTAGAATTCAAAATGATATTCTGCAAGAACTTGCAGCTACATGATCCCAAAACGGTCCTGTAGAAATGCTCTGTTATGGTTGTGGGTCACACATTGAATATGAGTCAGACCGTGTGGCTGCTGAGAAGAACACTGATGTCACAGTGGAATATGTGAAGAAACATATATGTCTCCAAGTTCATCAAAGTCTTCTGCAAAGAGAAAAGGAATAAACTGTTCTTCCTGTCCTCCTTTGAAAAAAAGAAAGTATGGCAAAAAAGGGATGACAGTTGGAACAGAAGTGATGGGCTTCAGTTGCAGCAAGGAAGGTTCAGGTTTCACACAAGGAAAACTTCTAAGTAATAACAGTGGCTTTGGGTTGACTGCCCGGAAACTATGCATCTCCAGCGCTGGAGAACTTTAAGCAAATATCAGACAAACACCTCTAAGGAGTGACATCTGTAAAGGTGACCTTGCTTTATGGCAGGGAAGGGTTACAGGACAGCCTGATGTCTTTTCAGCCGTCTGGTTTTGCCTCTAATTTGTTTTCCTACTGGACATTAAAATTTTTCTTTTTTTTTTTTTTTTTTTTTTA